>Ga0247734_1001387_pt1 | contig 18468 bp, 20 predicted proteins | sample UWRJL103311B2_FD_180933 | JGI IMG/M metagenome (GOLD analysis project Ga0247734, IMG submission 180933) | Plant litter microbial communities from Arlington Agricultural Research Station in Wisconsin, United States - UWRJ-L103-311B-2 | ecosystem: Environmental > Terrestrial > Plant litter >... | reverse complement strand
AACATGGACGGCTCACTCGCTCGGTGAAAAGAAGGGAAGGAAAAAAAAAGCCAATAATGCTTCGAAAAATTGCTTAAAGTTGATTTGCTTTTTTCTTTATTGGGGCTCTTCTTCTCCCTTATTTCCTTTTTTTTTTTTTTAAATACGCTTAAGCAAGTTGGCTACCCTAAGGTAGGTTGTTATGCATGTTATATATTGGCACTGAACCTTATTATCCCGGTCTTGGCCCCCCCTCCCCATGGGAGGTGGAACACGCACTTTTTCGTTTCCAATCTATTACAAACCTTTTTTTCTATAATCTACAATGTACCCATTTCATTGCCCGCTTCTCGCCGCTTCTCGGTTGCATCGCACAATGTTGATATCACCGGATGCTATCCACTAATCCTGCTTCCTTGACCAGCTTGTAAAACAGGCCTTTCTGTTCCATCAACTGCTTGGGCGTGTCAAATTCTTTGACGGTGCCTTGTTCGAGGACAACAATGCGGTCGCTATCGAGGATGGTGTTGATACGGTGAGCAATAGTGATGATGGTGCGCTTGGAAAAGAGTGGTGAGCGTAGGGTGGTCTGCAGCAGGGCGTCGGTTTCGACGTCTACAGCGGCGGTAGCTTCGTCGAGGACGAGGATGTTGGATGGTGCCAGTAGGGCTCGTGCAAGAGACACGAGTTGACGTTGGCCTTGCGAGAGATTGGATCCGCTGTAATGGGTGTTAGCACGGGTAAAAAGTGTTACGATGAAGTAATGATAGGAACAGGAAGTTGGGTTCCAGAAAACGGTAACATGTGAATTTAGGGGTCTCGTTGGGCAGGATTTCGTCAAGGAGGGTTCCACGAGAAAAGTGGAGGCATAATCAAGATTAAAGAAAGATAACATACCCTTCATTGATTTTCGCCTCAAGGCCACCAGTCATGTTGGCGACGTGATCCTTTAACCTGGCGTGTTCTATTTGTAATTTGTCAGTCAGAAGTTCTGTGTAAGGGAGCGCCGCTTCAGGAACCGATCTGTCTGGTACCACAGCTTCAATCATGGGGTCTTATCCGAGAATTACATACCGAGCACACTCCACAACTCGGTGTCGTCGTGAACGTTACCAGGGTCAAGGTTGTCTCTGACAGTTCCTTCGAAAAGAGCCGCATCCTGTGGAATAATAGCCAAGCGTCTTCTCAAATCTAATAGGCCTATGGTTGACGTGTTTAATGCATCAATGCTGATATTGCCTTCGCTGGGCTCGATAATTCTAAAAAGAGCGAGAGTCAAAGAGCTTTTCCCCGCGCCAGTGCGACCCACGACGCCGATTTTTTCGTGCTCTTTGATGTCAAGAGTAACACCCTTCAGCACAAGATCAAGACCCTCGCGATAACGAGTGCTGTAATTGTTGAAGTTGACAGCACCTCTAGCAGGCCAGCTGATTGGTGGTCTGTTTCGGTGAATGACTTCAGCAGCCTCGCTTGGCAGACGAGAGTACTCCAATACTCGTTCTACAGAGACAATATTGGTCTCAACTTCAACAGTCTGGCGTACAATCCAGTTCAGGGATTGGGTAATTTGGAGAGCATACGACATTGCCAAACCAACAAAGCCGGCACTCAAATCGCTCCCACTTGCCACTGAGATGATGGAAAATCCAGCTGAACTTAGGATAATGACCGAGCCTAAAAATTCAAGTCGTACTGCCAACCACCTATTTGCCAGATTAGTATATGAAGAAATATTGGAGTAATCATGACGCACCTATTGGCGTTGATGGAGGGGAAATATGCCCGGAGATTTGCATCGACTCGCCATTCATTTTCCTGGGCGAATCGTGCCTGTTGTCGGTATGCTCGAATAGTCGTTATACCACCAAGTGACTCTTGGAAATGTGCATATATGGGACTGCGGCTGACGCTGTCGAGACGTTTTAGCTCTCGAGAGGTTCGTAGATAGTAACGCTGAACCCAATAATAAATGGCCGCCAGCGGAATGATCAGTGCTATAAACGCGGGAGTCGAAATCGAGATGACCACCAAAGTAAACATGGCCCTTGCACTATTGACAAAGAGCATATTGAAAGTTCTCGCAAGTACCTATCTTAGTCAGCATGTACCCCTTTGTACCCGAGGCCAGGCGAGGCCAGGCGGGTTGTAAACTCACCTCATCGACGCGGTAAATATCACTATTCGAGACCCAGGTTAGCAAATGAATACGAAGTACAAAGTTCAAAATTATGCAAGCAAACAGCCATAGCGGCTGCACCGGAAATCAATCGGTGTTAAGGATGTTTCGGGAGCTAGTGGTCACACGGCACGGATCTGACAAATCGGCCAGGGCTGCCGAAACCCCTATGCAATGAGCTAGAAATGGACTCGATCTAGCCCATCTTCACCTGAACGAGAAAAGAAACTTGCTGCAAACCCATGCACGCTCAGGCAGATGTGCAATTTGAACCGCGTCTGGCGCTGGTCAAATGCAAAATGCAAAATGCCACATAATACCCTGTTTTCGTTCCCGAGATGTGGATTGATGAACTTAGATCTTTGGGATCACTAACCTGGAAAATCGGTTCAGAATACGTCCAGCCGGGGTCCTGGACATCGGTTAGCCAAGTGATTTGCAACGGTAAGCGAGTTGAGGCTCACGTCTCGAAGAAGCTCATGGGCGACCGGAATATCGCAAATGCCATTCTCTCGTGTAACTTTCTGGATGCCTGGTTTCACGGTTAGCTGTATACGTATACAAGGCGGTTCCGGATGCCAAGCGCCGTACCGGAGACTTACCTCAATTGAACAGAATATCCACAAAATTAACGTTTGTACTACAACAAGACCAGCGGAACCAATGCCCAGTGCAAAATATATGCCTATGTAAAAGCCGACTCGTGGATTCCTGCCCGAGTCACCATTGACTTCAGACCACTGCTTCAGCCACACGCTTCCTCCTGCAAGATGTTAGCAAATAAAGTAAAATGTAAGTAAGTTGTGCATGAGCAAAAGAAAACATAAGCGAGTTATTCCCACCACGTACCTATCTGTGCTGTTTGTGCACCAATCAACATGACCAAATAGATCACCACAGCGACTACGTTGCTGGTTTTGGCATATTCCGCATAAACTAATAGCATGTCAGTCAAGGATCAGGCCATTGGGGAATTCGGAACTTACCATTCCACTTCACTTTTCCTTGTTCCGAGAACTCCTTGTTTTGTTTTGTTTTCCCAGATGGTTCCTCTTCGTCACGTAGTTTGCCTCGAGGTCCTTTGAAACTTGCAGCGCTTGCCCGTCTAAGTGTTCCAACGCTACCTTGTCGTTTGGCCTTCACCCTTGAAGCACTGCTCTTGATAGGTTGGAGTTGAGTAAGATGTTCCTGAGCCTCTTCCTTTTCTTCTCCGTCTTGGTCCGCCCCAATATCGTCGACGTCAATAGTTGAAGAACTGCTTGATTCGGTTGTTTCGGAATCTTCTACTTTCGCTTCTTCTTGTTTGCTTATTGTCTTGATGAGGTTTGCAATCTCGCCCCTCATTGCAATAAGTTGGCCGTATGTCCCACGCTCTAGTATCTTTCCATCTCGAATAAGGCATATGTAGTCTGCTTCCATCAGTACTGGGATAGAATTTGTTGCCAGTACTCTTGTCTTGCCACTCAGTAGTCCGTTGGGCCCAAATACATTGTCAATGAGATGTCTTCCAACATGCTGGTCGACAGCTGACAAGCAATCATCTAACAGATAAACATCCGCTCTGGCATACACTGCTCTTGCAAGTGTCAATCTAGCTTTCTGACCTCCACTAAGTGAAATGCCACGCTCTCCCACTTCAGTATCATCACCGTCAGGAAGCTGGGCAAAGTCCTCTGTCAAAGCACATGCCTTTACGGTTTTATCGTAGAATACGGGATCAAATCGGTGACCGAATAAAATGTTCTCCTTGACGCTAGCATTCATGACCCATGCTTGCTGCGCAACATATGCTGTTGAGCCATGAACAACTACCTGACCTTTGATTTTCCAAAGATCCCCAAGAATGGCTTGTAGAAAGGAAGACTTTCCGGCTCCAACTCGACCGACGACACAAGTGAGTTCTCCTTTTGAAGCGGAGAAAGTGATATCCTCGAGAGCATTCTTTCCACTGTGTCTGTCCCATGAGAATGTTGCGTCACGAATAGTTAGAGATTCGTCTCCATTCTCTTCAACCGGTCCTTTAAGAATGACTGCATCCGACTGCAACTCTTCCGCAGTGAAGAACGATGTTAATCTTCCCACAGCAACAGAAGCTTCGATGATCGAAGTAATAACCATGGGCAAGATGGCCAGAGGAAATGTGAGCAAGTTGAAAAGCGTCAGAGCTGGGAAAACAATATCTGTCGTCAAAGGAATATCTTTGGTCAAAACGAATACTGCGAATGTAGAACATGATACTAAGAACGGTGTAGTAGACCAGGTGAAATTAGCCACAGATTGAGCGGCTCCGATTTTTCGAAGTGTTTTCAATTCTTGATCATTTCGAACGTAGTTAAGCTTTGCCATAAAGGCACTGCCCCAGGCATATAGCTTTATACTTTTCATATTGTTAATGATTTCTGCAATGAGTCTCGTTCGGGAATCCTAGCAAGCATTAGCTTCGTGTCTCCATAATAGTTGGACTCGATAACAAGTGCCGTATAAAATGTGAGAGTATGTGGCCCACATAACCAGTTGTGTCAAGCCCAAAACATCTAAAATCCGTGACGCATTTTAAGGAGCAATGGGTCAAGCCAAGTTCTTCTTGAGACTGAACTTTAACTTCCATTAAATATTTCTTCATGCGTCACATTATTTTGGATTAATATGCTGTATTCATTGTCACCGCTTGATTAATTGTCGTAGCAGTACACTATTGACCAACCGCACATGAACTTTCGTACACGGTGATGATCTTTAGGAAACATTTATAATGAAAGAATCAAGACAATAAGAGATATAAGGGATATAAATACCTTATTCTTCATCTGCTCTTTTTGCAACTTCTTCATGAGACGAGCTATGAGCCCGTTGATAGGAATCATAAGAATCATAGCTCCTACACCAGCCAACATAGATAATCCAACAAGGTTATATAATGAAATCATGCAAAGCGTTATCTGATATGGTGCTGACCAAAGCTGCTGTCCATACTGCGTCAAATCTTGCAACCGCTGAGTGTCAACTGCCATATAATTGACAATATCTCCAGTAGACTTGGATGCTCGTCCCTCATTGGATAGTTTCAAAGACTTGGAATAGATGGCGGAAGTCAAAGCAGTCTTGATCCTCATACCGGTCTCGAATGCTCTCTGGAAATATTGATGCAATGCCATAGTTTGACCTATTGATACTGCGAACATTGCTAGTGCGATAGAAGCTCCTCTCACTATTGGCTCTGGCTTATCTGTCTTATGAGAAGCAACAAACTGGATGAGGAGTCTGAGCAATTGAGGTTGGACAAAGGCTAGTGTGTCGCTGACGGTCTTGAAACAGGCTCCTCGGAAATAGGGGCCACTGAAGCCTCTGAACAGAGCCATCCACAGGGATGGGTTCTTCCTAGTTTCAAGCTCATGTTCCCAGGCTTCTTGAAATACGGCGCCTGTTGATTTGGTAGTGTCCCTTTTAGCCAAGTTCCATAAATCGTCTTCTGTCAAGAACTTCTTATAGCCATATCTCATCATCGGGGTCATCCAACTAAACGTAAGAATCGAGAAGACCGTGGCATACTCGACTGGGCATTCATCTTCGTCTCCAATGGCATGGTATGAGCTCGTCTTCTTTGGCACCAGCCACTCTAGTCCAAATTCAACCCATGATAGCCCATAGCCTACACAGTATGCAACAAAGTACGGTAGGTGATCTGCGTACACTTGCTGGGAGATCAGAGAACGTAGCTTGACCGAAAAGGCGATCAGGGCAAACAGCCAGTAGAAAAGTACGACTCCATTGGGGTTTCGTAGTCTGTCATGTTCCAGCCATTGGATTGTGAATATGACGCCCAGAGATAGGATGGTAAGAACCGAAGTCCAGAATCGAAAGTCCCCAGCCCAGATGTCGCGGTAATTTAGGATTTGAATGATTAGTTGGGCAACGGTAGCCAATGCAATTGCCACGATGATTGCCTGTCCACGCAGTTAGCTTTTGTTCCCCAGAACGTTTTCAAGACCTCTGCCATATTGACAAGTGTAATTTTCCATACCTGTTTGGTCCAAAAGTGCCAATCCTTGTCCACCCTCGTTGTCTGTTTCTTCTTGATCAACCACCAGACCGCTATTGCCCCAAACAAAATTCCAAATACCGCCACCGAACTAACCCACACATCCATAAAGCACGGCGTAAAGTCATATCTAAATCTGCTCAGCGGTCCCCAGCCCTCTGCATTCCCACATAGCGGTTGACGGTTCTTCTTATCCGCGGTAAGATATCCATTACCAAGCTCCTCGAGAGCTCTTAGGCCAGTGAAGGAGCCCGTTTTGAGGATGCTCTGTGCTGAGCTTTCGACTCTCATATCCGTTGACCAAAAAGGAAGAAATGTCCGGAGCTTGGATTTTCTCTCCGCTTGGTTGGGTACAAATAGTCGAGTGGTGGTGGTAGATTATGTTGTTGGATTTATGACGATCGGACTTTGCAGCTAGGCAGTCTCCGTATTACAAAGCAAGGCTACTAAGAAGAAAGAGTTTTGGAACAATCCTACACGGAGCATGGGGTACTGCTCAATACATTAAACGCGAATAACTATGCTCTCGGAAAAATGAAAGAAAGAAAAAACCTGGGCTGAAGAAATTTGTTTATTGTTTTGTAGGAAGTATTTAAAGGCCTGGTGAATTGAAGGAGCTGCAGTCACTATCCTAAGTCGGAGGCAAAGGCTGCCGAGATATCTGCACCCCGCAACAAACACTACTAATTACACTTTGAGGAATCATATCAACCCAACAATTTTATGTAGCTTGAAGTAAGCATGAAACTGTATCTAGCAGTATTCGAACTCTGTATGCCACAGAAATCCTGATTAGAACGTGGTTTGAATGAACGTGCACCGTTAGTTGACGTATGTACAAAGCGATGCCAGCCAGGCCACTTTTTTCTCCAAGGGTGCAGAGAGGACGCAGAGCGAACCCCATTTTTGCTATCAACATTATCCCAGCAACGGCATTGGGCTGCATGATTGGCTACACGCGAAGAAGCTTTTGGGTGGCGGCACCAAGTGCTTCCACGTCGTGCTAGTGTATTCTGAGCATCCTACATAATCTGGCATTTGAGCAATTTACATTCAGTGCTCGGGATTGATGCAATCGTAACTACGCGGTCTTTTACGAATCACTTACAGGTAGTGAGTTGTGGATAATAGGCATGATGTAGTTCATGTTGTGCAGAAAAGTGTTTAGTATCCTTATTCCAGATCACAACTCCATCAAATGTAAAAACTGATCATTAAAAGTCGTGCAAATATCTCGATTGTTACCATCGGACATCAAATGGATTGCCAATAACCCAGCCCAAACCGCGCACTAGCATAAGATATAGCACTCGATACTTTTAGCCTAAGCCTCCTCAGAAGCTTTCTCCAGACCAAAATTCCAGCGCGCTCGTATGCCCATTGAAGGAAAGAAAGCCGACGCATGCATCATCCCCACTATGCCATATTGGTCTCTTTCTTTTCTTGTATCAGGGGAAAAAATGGGAAACCCGTAGAAAAGATCCGTACATGAAAAATTAGCGAAAGGCGAAGGTCGTCAATCGTATGGGTATAAAGTCGTGAGCACCACGATCCCCGCTGTCAAAAAGCCGCCCATCGATTTAAAATATATGTCTAATTGCCGTCGTCCTTCTTGGGATTCAGACCAGCACTTTGACAGGTCTTCTTCCACGTCTCAACCTCGCGCCAAGCTCGCTCGTTCTCTGCTTTCAGCTTATCATTGCTAGCACTAAGCTCAGCTATGGCCTGTTCTGTAAGGAGCTTCTCCAAAGTCCATTTTTCGATGTTCTGGGTTTCGTTTTCCTTGAGTTGCGTGATAAAGGCAACGGCACGTTGTAGAATGGAACCTTTGTTCTTTTCGCAACCTGGAACAATCTTGGCTAACTCATTGATGCCCTCGTTGATCGTCTCGCGACGACGTCTCTCAACTGTTTCGCAGTTAGTATGATATTTCCAGAAGATATGAGTTTTCTTCTAAGACTTACCTTCCTTGTGGTTGTCTTTGCGGACCTTGTGCCACTCGTCTGATCCAACTGCTGGCTTCGATCCTCTGCCCGAAGGCGTAGAACCCTCCATAAAGCTATCTCCGCCCTGTTGGCTGTTGTCTAGAAACGAGTCCTGATTTCTATCACCGTCGGAGGGTTGAGTAGCGAATGAGATATCGGTTGGCTGTGGGACGGTCATGCCTGGATAAACCCCAAGGGCAGCAGCGGCGGTTGAAGCGTGCTCTCCCAAACCGTTCTGGTCTCCATAAGGCTTGTAGTCTTGCAGGGCTTCCGGGTCGTGATGACCAGACATGTCGGCCACCTTGTTGTTCATGCGTTTATGGACTCCGCGTCGCGAGTCATCAGCTGACTCTTGGTCATACTTCCGCTTTGGTGCTCGAGATTCCGACGCAATATCCTCGCGCATAGCATTCGCAACCTCTTGCAGACCCGAGTGTTCAAGATCCATCTTTACGGGGAATGCACGGCTCGTGATGCGGCAGAGACGATGATTCGTAGATAAGGGGGCCTTTGATCCGAAGGGAGCAGATGACCTTGAGGGCTGGTAGGTCGACTTAAGAATCAACCTGGGGGTTTCGGGGTGGACGTGACGTGTTCTACCGAGGCTGGCACAAGTACAACTGGGCGCTGTCTTGGGCTGCTAAGGTCGCTTCAGGCTCAAAGAGTTGGTGTCGACTGAAAGTTCTCGAAGCGCGTTGCTGCAGTAGTTCGTTCAGGTGCGCTCGAAATGAACGTTTTGGTGCGCTTTAAAGTCGTACCTACAAGGTCAGCACGTGTCATTGCAGATAGTGTATGACCATCGTAATTCAGTTGCTCATGGGTGACAGATAATGAGATGGTTTGGTTCTTTGGAACGCTACCCGCACAACAGGACAGGTCATTGTAGCAACGCGCTGGCGCGATACAATGGCACCCCTTTGCAAACAGAGACATTGTTTGACCAACGCGCGAAGCACTCAATTCCAATTTTGGTTGAGCATAGATGGGCGGCGTGATGTGACCACTGATGGTATGTCCAGGGGGGATGAGCAGGAAGCGCAGTTTACACCATTCGGTGTTTGCGATCCGGTGACGACGTTCTGAGTGTCTTTGGTGATGTTTCGGTGATTTAGCCCAACGGCGGCGGGATTATGTGGTGTGGTGTGGAGGAGAAGGGGGAAGAGGGGCAGTCCCAAATCCGGGGTGGGCCAGCCAGCATTGGGCATTGGGCATTGGAGCACCTAACGAGCGAAGATCGTGACCTGGAACTCTAGGTCGCGTGGGAAGAAATATCGAAACAGCGAAAACCGCGAAACATCGAAACAATGGCCCAGTAAGTAAGTCTGTACTGTAGCACCAAGTGGATGCAACACCACCCCAAGCCAAACCAAATCGAATCAACCCATATCAAAAAATCAAATCAAATCAAATCAAATCAAATCAAATCAAATCAAACATCAAATCAACGGCCAGAGAAGAGGAGCGTGACCAACAGCAGCAGCCGCCGTAATGAGCCTCAAAGATGATAATGATCATAATAATGATAATAATTATAATAAAATAAAGAAAAAGGATATGGGGCGCATATAAACTCCAACCGAGAACAGCAGGGAAAATCAAAAAGAAGAAGAGATAGCAGGGCTCCAAAACATACCTGTTGATGTGATGTGATGTGATGCGATGTGATGTGGTTTAAGCTTAAGGCTTTAAGCTTCGTGCGAGTGATGCTGACTGCCGATATTTGGGGATTTATTGGGAGCGAGAGGGGAGGGAGGAGGAGGGGGGAAAAGCGTGGAGGGGCGGGCGCCCAGGGAAAATGGTCGGATTGCGACGCGTAGGAGAGGGAGGACGAGAGGCCGGATCGCAGTTCTCACGACGTAGATCGTCAACCACAACAGCTCTTGCGGGCGCGTTAAGACGAGGAGAAAGGTATGGGCGAGGAGAACAAGGCCGCTGGATTAATCTGATGGATTGAGGCCGGCAACAGCGCTCAAATGGTCGGAATCGACGCTGGGCGAGGAGGGGGATGGAACCGTCGGTCGCAAGTCTGCTGATGCAAAACGTGATGTGACGGCGTGACCGTGATCACGAGGATCAGATGGGAATAGGAGGGAGGGCGGCGGTTCGAGAGTGGTGACCTGAGGTTGCAAGGAAACCCAAAGTCCAACGACACCGGCGATTTGGAAGTGGATGGGATTGGAGAGATGGGCGAGACACTCTCTACAAGTTAGAAAAGAAAGCAGTAAAATACACACAAGAAAACCGGCTGGCTTTGGGGAGGGTGTCGAGAGGGAATGAAGTGGAAGTTCAAAAGGGCGAGCTGCACGTGAAGAAAGATCAGGTGAGGGATTTGGGTCTAAGACCGCCTTACCGCATCAGGAAAGGCTCGTGCGTGATTACATAATGTGCAGCAGCACCGCACCTCACCACCACCACCAGTCCGTCCACCACCCAGCTGTATGGATGATGATAAGTAATAATGATATAGATCCACGCCCGCATTTAATTATGGCCACGCCTATCTATCTCCGCCTCCCCGGCCACCGCTTGCCCTCTCCGGTCACGTCAACTTCGGTCTGTACTGTACGTACAGTAAGTACATCATCCCTCGAGCCATCCATCATCCCGTACACGCAGGCATGACATGAAAAATCATAGCCATCTCAGTACATATCATAGGAAAGATAATTTCCATAGGAATAACCAACATCACACAACTCATCAAAAACATTAGCCAAAGAAAGCTAGTATTAACGCCATATCTGGTGAACTTCACTGGGGGTGGTGCTTCACCCGAAACAGCTTGAGCTTGAGCTGTTGCTGCAACCTCTTCCTGCATGTCCTCCGGACGAACGAACAACTGAACAACCTCATCCATTAACCGCTGCATAACACAAACCTTACCACAAGATGGCCGACCACACAAACTCGAAGCTAGACCCGGACACGCACTTAATTCTAGTATGAAAGCCGTGATAATATGCTAGCAAGCCCCAGCTCACAGATTCTAGGACCAGCCCCTCATCCGCCTCCCGTTCGAGCTCCTGCGGAAGAACTTCAAGGCAGCCCATTTCCAGGTCGAGAAGGAAGGCACAGCGGTCAAGGGAAGCTTGAAGGATACCACAAATGCCTCGCTCAACGCCAACGCTACGCCAGACGAGGTGCTCCGGAATGTCGATTCCATGATAGCTAAGATGCGGGGTCTCAAACGGAAACTCACTGCACTTTCAGACGAGGAGACGAGGCTACAGCAGCAGACCCAGAGCAGGATACAGCATCTGAACGAGCTTTACAACATGCAGAGCTTGGACGATGTTAAATACGAGACGTGGAGTCGGACACGGTTGGATCGGTTGTTGGTGGACTACCTGCTGAGGCATGGGTACAAGGAAAGTGCAACGGCTCTAGCAAAGGAAAAGAATATCGAGGAGCTGGTAGATGTGGAAACCTTTGTGCAGATGGGCAGGATCCGAGAGAGTCTCAGTAGAGGTCGGGTCAACGAAGCATTGACATGGTGCAACGAGAATAAGAAAGAACTTCGGAAAGCCGAGGTACGTACAGTTGAGCGGTTTGGAACCACAGTCTAACGGGAGTTTAGAGCAATCTCGAGTTTATGCTTCGGTATCAGCAATACATTGAACTTGTGCGGACAGAGGACCAAGCCAAGCTTATAGAGTCGATAGCGCATGCCAAGAAGTTCCTCATCCCATACAAAGATATATACCCCAAAGAAGTACAGCAAGCTTGCGGCTTGCTGGCGTTTCCGCCTGGTAGTACCCGCAGTACAGTATATGCTGTATGCCCCCCTAAAGTTCATCCATCTAGCTTGTTTTGACGTCGTATAGGAACTCTATAGCCAATCGCGTTGGACCACCCTCGCAAATCTCTTCATGCAAACGCACAATAACCTCCTTGGACTCCCCTCCGTTCCGCTCCTACACATCGCTCTCTCCGCTGGTTTATCAGCTCTCAAAACTCCATCGTGTCACTCCACTCATATCTCTCATATCTCCTCTATCTCACCTACCTCTTCGTCTTCCATAACAACCTCAGTATGCCCAATATGCAGTACAGAACTCAACGACTTAGCACGAAATGTACCGTATGCGAATCACACCAAAAGCCATGTTGAATCAGATCTATTGCTCTTGCCGAATGGATGTGTATATGGAAAGCAGCGTCTTGAGGAATATAGACGCAAGGCAGGACTAGACGCGGATGTATTTAAAGACTTGCGGAATGGGGAGGTTTTCCCAGTGGAAACGGCTAAGAAAGTGTATATATCGTAGTACATGGAATTGCACCTTTAACAATGAACTACGAGGATTTTCTTATTCAATTATCATCCGTATTAATTTAGTCTATCTACATCTAGACCCATAAGATTGCATACCGCAGGAATATCCATTTTCACAACCACCCCCAAACTTAAAAAACCATCAACGTGACCAACATTGTTCTGCTGTGGAGCACAAAACACATGATTCAAAAAATCATTCCAGACTGAAATTGAAATCGAAAAGGTTCACAAATCGTACTGTACTAACATAACTGACTAGATTCTAGGTACGATGCAGCACTGCAGATCTCTAATCCATGCCATGTCCTCCATCGCCGATGGTGCGATGATGCAAGACATTATTCTGACGTGCCATCTACAAATATATGTCAACCGTCACTCCACCCCCGCTCCTCCTCTCCTTTGTCAATATCACTCTCTAACCAAGCAAACTCACATACATTTTGAAAGAGAAACTTCAACTTCAAATTTGTCACTATATTTCCATAAGTAGGACTCTCCAAGCTTCAAATTTTAATAAGAATAATACACAATGTCAACACCACGCATTCTGCTTCTCGGCGGGCACGGCAAAGTCTCCCTCCTCCTAACCCCCAAACTCCTCTCTCGCTCCTGGGACGTGATATCCGTAATCCGCAACCCGGCCCAAAAGCCCGCCATCCTCGGCGCCGCACCCTCCTCCGGCCCCACGGGGGCAGGCAAGCTCTCGGTGCTGGTCTCGTCGCTGGAGGACGTGCAGTCGCCGGCGGACGCGCAGAAAATCCTCAACGACACACAGCCAGACTGGGTGGTGTGGAGCGCGGGCGCGGGCGGCAAGGGCGGCAGCGAGAGGACTTATGCCATCGACCGCGACGCAGCGATCTGTTTTATCCGCGCCGCTGTCGATACGCCGTCCGTGTCCAAGTTCTTGCTGGTGTCAGCGTTGAGCATTCGTCGGGCGAAGGCACAGTGGTGGAGCGAGGATGGCTATCAGTCGGTGCGGAAGGTGAATGAGGAGGTGATGCCGGATTATTATAAGGCGAAATTGGCTGCCGATGAGGTGCTAACGGTGCTTGGGGAGGAGAGGAGGCGGAGAGATGGGAATTTCCAGTATGTGATTTTGAGACCGGGGCGGTTGACGGATGGGGAGGAGACGGGGAAAGTTAGTCTTGGAAAGACGGTTGCAACAGGCAGCGTTCCGAGGGCGGATGTTGCAGCTGTTGCAGCGGAACTGTTGGGTAGTGAAGCGAATGGGTGGTTTGATTTGTTGGAGGGTAAAGAGGGAGTGAAAGAGGAGGTTGAGAGGGTTGTGAAAGACGGGGTGGATTCAAGGGAGGGCGAGGATCTGGACGCCATGAAGAAGAATTTAGCTTAAATTTTCAAGTTTTATGAGCCTAAATCTAATACAAAGTTACTTCATCGGTTAGCTGCTGATGTTTGTTATTCGCTGAGGAGTTACGGATATCTAGCATCTGACGAATGTTCATTTATTGGATATTATTCGAATGTAACAACGACTACAATTATCCAACTAGATTTTTGAGTTATGAATCTCTAATCGAAGTATGGTAAAGGTCGATCTGGAAATAGGAGAATGAATGTAGCATACTAACCGTCTTGTGGCTGTTCTTCTTATACTGCAGATCTAATGATTTTGCCCATCTTTACCCATATAATCCGGAAGCACAAATGGTAAAGAAAAATGGTCGTGACCTCTAAATCAATAATAAAAAATATGTCCACCTTCTCGAAGTCTCATAAAAGAAAAAGTGGTAGTTTTTCTCTTTTAAATCTGACTTAAGAAAAAGTCAATGATTGAGTATTTGGTGATCCTTATATAACTCATTGAAAATTAAAAAGGGGTTCGGCAAGTAAGCGAGATAGTTACGCTCAAGAGGCGAATTTACCGGTTTTGCAGCAACAACATCAACTTAATCATAAGACCATCCTGAGAGGTCTAAGCAAGATAGCTTTCAATGAATGTTTACTAATCTAGGTACAGTTTTGTTGAAGACCACGTGAAACTAAGTTTATTTATTAGAAAACCATAGGTCGAGACACTTTGGGTATTGGGTCAATGTTTCTTATCAAGCCTCGTGACAATCATCTTGATTTGATATTTGCAGTTATGTGGAAGTCAATTCCACTATAATGTATTTCTGATGTGCCAAAGAGAAAACTCCCTAAGAACCTTCAGGCTGCTCTTCCGAGACATCGCAGCCACCAGTTGGTGAATGCCGCTACTTTAGAACTCAGCTGCTCACCGAAAGACGACTAGTATGCGAGAGGCTCTACTTATAGTTGACATATCTATTATCCCTTAGAGTGGCGGCAGTACTATAACACTACGGGAAGAGATGAGCGTGAATAGCTCCGTAAGTGTGTCACTTTTGAACCTCTAGATAATGCAGCTTGACCTAACGACGTAAAATACATAACAGTAATATTTTATTAATATTAGTCTCCTATTTCTACACAAAGGCGACTATCTATACTTCTAGATATCTCATTATATCCTACGGCTTCGAATGCATGGTCAGTTGGCAGTCTAATATGCTCGTAAGGCATCTGTCATGGCGCAGTGTCAAAGAAGAAGAGTGGCATATTGCTTTGTTGCAAGTCTTAGCCCCACAGGGTCGTTGAAATAAAGTTTAGACTAGCAGTTAGCGCATCATGTGTGAATATTTACAGAGACATCCTCAGCATTGGCGTAGGCAGAGTGGGTTTGTTGCACGTCGCACCCATGTCGCATCTCCCCGTTGTGAGTTAGAATAAAGGTTAGTGTATTAAGCTAAAGCTAGTGCCGGCGAGCGGTTATGGTCAATGCCCCCAACTAAGCACGTCAACTCAGCGGCATCCTTCTAGCTTTTTCGTCGGCACTTGCCCATCTCCCTGTCCCCTTACCGTAGACACTGCTCATGATCCTCAAAGATATGTTACAGAAACAATTATGTAGTTGAGAAAGCCTAGATCCCGAGAGCGCAAGTTTTAGCTAAACCAGTGGTAGGGAAAAGAAAAGAAGCCATGATTTGGATATGATTTGTAGTCGTATCTACATCCAGTCACAGCAGTGAGTGTTACAAAAACCAGGTCGTTCTAGAGTAACCCTCTTTACCAGCATACAACCAGCTCTCTATTGGGTTCTAAGTCGGCAGGTACCTTTGCAAAACAGCACTAGTACCTCTCATATGAAGTTGTGGCTGAACAACGGATATATAAACTGTTTTTCCACGAGACAAAATTTCATGTCAATTAGTTGTGGATATCCAACTACCGCTAAAAGTCCAAGTATACTATGCATTATTTATTGTCAGACATTAAAGATATATATGGGAAAACAATAAGGAAATGAGGCGAAATCTTCAAACATGAAATCATGAGAACAGACCCAGATTTGTTGAGTTGGAAAACAAAGTTAGTTAATTCTAGATAATGGTCACACAAACGAGTTTCCGTTTTTATTTCCAGAAATAGGACTCATCTCATCTTCCTTCACTCTTGGCAACTGGAATATATTTTGCAAGCCTAATATTTGTACAATATGCTCCGCAAACCCGAACTATGCTATTAACATTATCATTACTATTAACAGGGCTAAATTTCTGGTTTACAGCCCGATGAATCTCAACAGACCGACATGTTTTGTCAATGAGAACCGAACCCAAAAGACAACTGTTCATAAATAGAGATCCTCTGTCCCAGATCCCCAGATTTTGCCGACATTGCTAGCGTAGGCGTAAAAAGATGTTGAAAATCTCAAGTACGGACGTCCCAGATCCGACATTCTAAGGGAGTATGATACAACCATCACGCGACATTTTTTGAGAACACGCAACGGCATTTTCAAGCCACTCTTCAGCCTAAATATCGGCCAAATCCCTTACCCCTGAGTTCCCCGTACCCTCAGATTCTAGTGACCTTATCACGTGAAATTGATTCCCCGTAATCTAAGGCTTAGCCAACACAGTACAGTAGAGTAAAGCTTGCGTGCTTCACAAATCTTTCCGATTTATCGGCTTAACATCTTCTGAAAGCACCTTCCGTTCAGCTACCCTGTCACCCTCCTGCTTAACAAGAGCATCCAACCTCTGCTCCTCTGCAAATTCCACTTCGTCGTCATCACTCCTGTCGTCACTCAACTCGTCCATAAACACGAATTTATACGCAATTCTAAGGATCCAGAATAACCAAAACAAATTCAATGCCTGCAATCCTCCCAAGAGGATCGTTGATAACACATGGGAGAGCGGAGATTTGAATTGCTCGCCTTGCCAATCAAGGACGTAAGGACCGATTGTTTTGAACTGGTGGAATTCGGAATAGAGGATGCGTAGATTGAGATAGTGACGTAGATAGATCCAGATAAGTATGAACATTCCGAAATAAGGACCGACGAGCGGATGGTCTAAGTAATTCAAAGTCTTGGATGTCTAGATTGAAGAATTAGGAATGATAGACGAAATAGGGGAAGTCTGTGCTTACAGCGAAGAAGAAATCACTGATATCGTGTGTTATGAAAACACCTAGTCCCATATATGTGAAATGGAACCGATAACTCCCACCTACCAAAGCCAACGTGATAAGATGGTGCGCCACCAGCTCCTTAAAGTCTTTTCTCGGTTTCTCCAAGCCCAGACAGAGTACAACAAACTGTTGGCCCCAATATGCAGCTTGAAAGAGATAGTAGAACTTAAATTCTGCAATATGAGTCCTGTGGGGGTGACCTTCGTACATCCCATCAATATTGAAGTACCAAATTGGCGTGAGACTCATCACGTATAAACCATATGGACCAAGGAATCCGAAGTAAATAGCCGTGTAAACTTGTTCCATAAAGCGAGATTGTTTTGCGCGGCTTTTTAGCTTGATGCTACGACGTGCCAGGGGCCGAAGGATCTGCTGCATTATAAATTCTCGGGTGAAAGAAAGAACGACCATATAAAATGTGACAAATGCGATATCTTTTAGTCCTTTGCCATACATTATTGGTGCTCCTGGTGCTGCATCTATGGCTGGAGGTATTGGGTAAGATAGGAAAATAAAAGAATGGATCGGATTCGACTCCGTAGGGTTGACAGCGTATAAGGCTAAAAATATTCCCAATATGACCAGAGGCGTCACCCATGTATGTTTAAGTGCATATCTCTTGTACTGTTGAAGCCATGGCCTTGCTTTGCGTTTCCTCGATAAGGGTTTTTTGTGTTCGATTTCATCCATTGTCTATCTAGTTAGCAAAGCTCATAAATTGCTGCATTGGACTCTGAAACTGACATTGGGCGATAGCAATGGCGCATCCACAGTTGCGAATGCAGGTCCGGTATCCCCAGCTCTAATTTCTCCACCAAGACCACTTGACCTCCTCCGAGTACGCACTTTGCTGGCAATTTTTGGTGCTGAGAGGGGAGGTAATGCGTCGCTCGAGGTCGCCACTGCAGAAACGATGTCTTTACCAGTAGCCATGTTGAGAACGATTCCTGAGGTCTGGTGACTAGCAGGCGGTCCAGATCTAGACAATTGGCGGAGTGGAACACACGTAATCTTTAATTGTTTTCTCTGAGGTTCAAATATCTCGCGTCTGGAGTCTGGCGTATTCCGTGAGGATATGGAAGACGAACGGAAAACTTAGAGGGGTTGATATGAGCCCCTCTTTAATCCAGATTATGATTGGTCGGATATTTCGTAGGCTATTCCATCCAATCTTGTTTCCAATTTCAGTCGAGTTCTCTCCTTTCTTTTTTGACAAGTTTGTCAAGCAAATCTGCAGCCGTTGCAAGGAGCCGCATTGGTGGTAGCGTATTGGGAGAATGCTCTCCTGCCAACTGCCAAGCCCCACTTCCAGCTCGGCTATTGAATACTACACTACTCCCTGTTTTAGCTTTGTATACCTGGCCCTGGTGTCAAAATGGATTAATGGCCTTTTTTTATTCGTGCCGAAGAGAGAAAATTTATTGTAGATCCGCACTGCTTTAGCTTCTGGCAAAGTTGAATTACAATGAAGACACGGTGAGATTTTCAACAAAGACGCATGGTT
>Ga0247734_1001386_pt1 | contig 18471 bp, 18 predicted proteins | sample UWRJL103311B2_FD_180933 | JGI IMG/M metagenome (GOLD analysis project Ga0247734, IMG submission 180933) | Plant litter microbial communities from Arlington Agricultural Research Station in Wisconsin, United States - UWRJ-L103-311B-2 | ecosystem: Environmental > Terrestrial > Plant litter >... | reverse complement strand
TCATCTTCAGTTAGGTCGTTATTACCCTCATAGAATTTGCCGACTGGCCACATCATGCATGGACTACTAAATGCAAATTCTTTGGAATCCGTCGACGCGAATTCCCAGTCGATGATGCCAGTAATGTTGTGGTTCTCATCGACGAGAATATGGTCGCCCTTGTCGTCGTAATGTTTGAGGTAAAATGGTCCTTCACAAGATGCCGAGTTGGCAATGAGTTTAGGAAGAACCTTGAGCTGCTAAAGGAAGGTGAGGTAGTTGTCTAAGGGCAGACTAGAGATTTCATAGTTGACTAGTGTCTCATAGTTGACTAGTGTCTGCATTTGCTATATGCCGCCTCGAGAGTTCGGAATGGGCCTAACCCTTGGTTTGGCGTCTCGAAGCACGGCAGTTGTGCGAAGCTACTGGCTTCGATCTGGTCTCCGTCTATTGCCGCTTTGACCGCTGGAGCTTGCAGTGACATAGAGCCACTCAAGGGTAGTGGATGCCTCTCAAGCTCTAGATACACATCCGCTAGTTGCTCCATCACCCGGAATCGCTGTTCCGTGTTGGCGCCGTTCCAATCCAAAGGTTTGCCAGCCAATTTCTCCATAAAAACGTACGACGTGCCGACGGGGTTCTCTGGAGACTCCAGGGCAGAGCCATAAACATGTGGTGCCGGGACCTTGGTACCGGCGAGGAATGTCAATGTCGCGACCTCGCTCAAGAAAATTCGGGCCTGGATATCGGGCGGTGGGAGCATGGGGTCATCGAGCCGAATCCGTGCGATCCAGGTAACACCGTCAGCGAATTCAAGATCCAGATGGCAATTCTGTCCACCGCATTGGCTGGAAACCAGCGAGAGGCGACCAGCTGGGTCATCAATATGGTCATCCAAAGCCGGGATACGACAGGAAATGTCCTCTCCTCGGGCTCTGCTGGCCGCCAATCGCAGGGCTTCCACATTGATCTTAGCTAACAGTGCCTCTAGGTAACGTTCCTTCGCAACAGCATAGGCGGCATAGTACGCATCTGAATCGCCTTCCTAAATTTCCGACTGCATGTTAGTAGTATTCGTCTTTGTCCTGAGGTCGGAAAAACTTACGCTAGAGGGGCAGGTATGGCTGTTTGCTCGAAAGTGATTGCCACAGAAGTGCTTTGCGCAACTTCCAATGCTTCGATCGGCCGGATTGGCGCAATGGGCAACATTGCAGCTTCGAAGAGGCATTTTGATATCTGAATTCAATGGAAATCGTGTGTGGGGGAAGATAAGGAGATATGTATGTCATCGAGACCTAACGTGTTACAATAGTGTGACTTCCGCCGACAATGTATTGGCAAAATTGTGGTTATACAAAAGGGCTGGACCCCGCGTCTCTATATAACCCCAGCTCAACTTGTCACCGCCTACTATATACGAAGGGTTGTCAACGCTCTGCTAGGTACAGTATGTTGGCAAGATTGAGGCCACTGATTTGAGCAAAACAAGATACAACTGACTACCTAACCTCCACGTGTACGTAATTATCCGGATACCGAGAAAGTCGCTTTCCAAAGGTAGCTTCTACAGCTAGCCGCAAAGTGTTTTCGAAATTAGAGCTTATAGAAACCAAGGGGAAGCCTCTCTTTAATAACCTTATCTAGCTTTTTGCTTTTTGCTTTTTGATAAACATTTGATGTGGTTCTGATTTGGCAAAAACATGGTCTCTGTTTGATTTCCCTGAGTTTCGCTTATTTGGTGTCCGGATAATTACGTTCACGTGGAGCTAACCAACTAACTAGTAGCCAATTAGTAGCCAATACAATGGATTTTTGCAAGGGACGCGCTTAGAATCACTTCCTACCAAGCCGATAGGTAGCTAATACAGTCAGTCCACTTTTACAAGCGCTGAGAAGCATCTCTGCGGCAAGGGAGGACTAAACTACGCACTAGGGATCATTCTACCAAGCCAATAGACCTCCGTAACCACGAGTCAGAGGGCCGGATATGGTAAAATGATATTAGTAGACGTTTCCAACATGTAGACGATTCCAACATGTAGACGATTCCATCCAACATACCCGAGTCTTGTTATCAATTCCATTCAAGCCGCACTCATTATAAATTGACTCCCCAATCTTCCTAACGCTGTTGATCTGTACCTGCAATCCCCTTCTTGAATTATCTTTACCGCATCGAACTTGCTCATCCAGAAATAAAAACACCACCCTACTTTACTCCCGCAATACATCAATTCCTCCCTACCACAAGAGAAGCACGGCGCTTTCATCACTATGTGCATCACGATCCCTGTCACTTCGACTCTTGTGATCGTCATGGCCGTCACGAACCTTGACACTTCGACCCTTGTGGATGAGGTTGCCATAAAGTGCAAGACAAAAGATTGCAGTAATTGGGCAGTATCTGGCAAGGACCATTGTTCGGCACGTACGTTGCCAAACATATATCAGAAACTCAAAGCTTTACTGACGAACATGGTAGATGGAGGTTGATTGTTGATTTGGGTGCCGGGATTCGATTGGCGTGGTAGTGGCTCTTTATTGGCTTGCCTACTAGACCGGTGTTACTGTCATAGAATGTTAGGTTGTTGGTGATGCATATCATCAATGGTCCGGCAGTGGAGCAGCTGGTTATGCATGTCTGGCTTGTGGCTATTCGCCAAGCACCACTCATTTAGTACTGTGTTGTTGTTGTTGTTGTTGTTTGGAAGATTAGTGGGTTTTTTCGAATTTTGGTTACAAACATTCCTCCAATATGATTGATTATCTTACGACATATAAATTTTGGATATTGGGTTTCTGAATCACTTTTAGTATACTTGGTCTACGCCTCAATGAAATTCACGGTGGATCTGCGCTTCTCATTCTAGATGGTTTCCTTGCCATACGTTCCTCCAGTTGCCATCTTGATTTTGTGCTTATTCACAGTCGCTTTTTTGTCCAATCTGACTTTCTCTTTCGGTGGACCTCTCGAAGATTCTGTGAAAGTAAGGGACTAATTTCCTCATTTAATCTCTGCAAACAGAATCTTGCAATGGACCCAGCATCATGATTGGACATATCGGTACTTGCAAAATCTGCCCGAGTAACATCAATTAGCAAGCAACTTCGGACTTTGAAAACCAAGTTGACAGAAATAAAGTGGAGGATAATGCTGTTCGGAACCCAGTTGGCAATGGAGGTACGTGTTTTGCAATCTAAGGTTGAGTTGCTTTCACCATCCTATCTTTGTCGTTTTGAAAATCGGTTTTCATTCAAGTCATCGACGCAATTACGTTTGAACCTCCGCTTTCCGTCATTCCATCCATTTAAGTCAATCTCGTCCGCCTCTGCTTGGCTCAACTCGAGTTAGATCAAGGGGACTTGCTCTAGGATCCATCGCAGTAGTATGCATACTACGGCGATTTGCATCTTTCTTGCCGATCCAGTAATTCTTTGTTTCCTTACGGAATTCTGAAAAAAGGTTGTTTCGTCTTTTGATCGATTCGAGCGACTTTACTGCCCCGTCTAGTCGGGATTGGGCTTTGGCTGCTTCAAGGGAGATACTAGAGCGTTATAGATCAGTGATGGGTTTTTAGGTTGATATCACGGCCGATTTCGCGGATTCCACAACTCTCTCGGCCCGGTCTTTCATCGCCTACATGTTGAAACGAAGAGTCGATATTCCATATAAACTCCTCCGTCCGTCTCAAAAGGTCTTGTGGAAGTTTAGAAGGCTTGTCACTAACTATCGAAGAGACCATGGCAGTCCTTTGTCGGGGACTCTCTGCCCTACAGGACCTCCATGGACGCAAAGATCCAATTGTTCATCGGGACATCAAACCGGCCAACATTCTTCTCCAGTGTCGAGACCCGCTGTATATCAAGCTAGCGGACTTTGGTCTATCAAGAGCACAGGGGAACTTAAAAGAAAAAATTATCAGAGCAAAAGAAAAAAGAATAAGAAGCGTCAATAGAAATAACAAAAAAGATTACTAAGTTAATTTTAATCCTAAAAACAAGATTAAGCTTAGAATTAAGAAACTTAATTATATAAGATGTTAGAAGTATAGTGGCTTCTAATATTTATAGCTTACTTTAGACGTATAATAGTTAGCCGTAATAATAATTTAACGCTATAGTTGTAACATTGACAGTTAGAAGTAATTATAACATCGCCGCAAAATAGAAGCGAGCTTTTGCGAAGGAGATTTGATATAACACGAAATAACTAGCAGCTAATTGAAGTTAGTAAGGTAGTCAGCTCCACCAAGTTATTGTTACACAGGAGTAGCGGTGAAATGTTGGCCACGATCCTTGATGTCGTCCTGTTGATCGATCGTTGGTGCACCACAATAAAAAAGTCAGCTAAGAGCCTCTCCTATCACGATATAAGTTGTGTCCAACGTATCGATGACCATGGAAGTCCAACCAGCACCAACGACTAGTAACATACAAATGCCAGGTCTCCTTCGTCTACCACTCGAGCTACGCAACCAAATTTACCATTACTTGATCCCGACGAAACGCATTATCGAAGTGTCCATACCTCGCTTCAACTACATGATCTCGGAGAGAGGAACGATAGGAGCGGATATCGCGGGCTTAAACATACAAGAGGATATCTCCGACTCTGATGAGTCTCGTGTAGAGCCGGGTGCCCAAATATTTTCAGAAATTGAAATGCCGGATGATAAACTATCTATATGCGAAACGAAGGAAAATGACTCCGAATCTGGTCTGCTAGAAGACACACACATAAAGGACGTCGTGGATTTTGGTGGTTGTACAAATTCAGCGTACAAAATAGATTGGGATGATGTCACTACCTCCTGGGGCACCGACAGAAAGAAGAACAGTATTTTCCTGGTGTGCAAACAAATCTCCAATGAAGCCCTGGATATTATGTATGGCGAGAATGCCTTCAAGCTTTATCTCCATACAGATGGAGGTCTCTGTCTCAAAAGGAATTTTACCGAAGCAAACAGACATCGAATGCGATTCCTACTCCTCATAGCACAGCACAGGGCCTGGATCGGGGAGATCAGCCCCCACAATACAATGTGGTCTTCTATTATTCCGACGTTGAACATTATTCGCTTGGTCGCGGAGCAGCCTGTTCAAGAGACATACTGGAATGCCCCTCCACTTGAGAAGCAAATGGAGAGATGGCTCAGGTTTATACGAGCCTTTCTGAACTGCTTTCATCAACATTTATCAGAAGGCAAGGTATTGGAGGTGGATTTTGACGGGAAGTCAGAGACAGCTGAGGTGGTTAAGGAATGTATGTTAGGAGGGTATCGCGAGGTGCGATGCAGGCTTTCTGGTGATCACATGTTTCGAAGAGGTCGGTTTGCGTACAATTCAGGGTATTGGGATGATGATGACCACGGCTTTGGCTCGTGGGATGTGTAAGGGTACCTGATTACAGTACGAAGTTAAAGCCTTGTTTGAAGAAGTCCGCAAATACAAGGAAACGCCGGAGGTCTGGGTGAGTTGGAGTCTGCGTGAGGTTGGACAAGATTTTAGAACGCTAAGGTTGAATGTCACGATGTATTAGAAAGCCTTGCAGCTATGACATTTCGGAAATATTGCTCTCATATTCAATCAAAATCCACATATTTGCCACTATATCATGGCTCGTTCCTGCTTCTATGCCATCCTATCAACGCTTCCTGCTCTCCGCAACATGAAAGGTAAAATATAGTCCTGCATAATAATCTGTTACATTCATCCATGCCCCAAACCTAATCATTTGACCATTTCGCGAACACCCATGCAATCGTCTGAGACAACGAATTTGATATGTGCTACTGATCCAATGCTTCCTCGCGATCCGCTTCCTGCATGGCTTGTAAAATTGCATTTCCTTCTTCGAGATCTTCAGGGGTCATCTTCAATCCATATAAAGCCTGGAAGTTGGCACGATTACCCCAGCCGTCTTTGATGATGCGGTATTTGCTGGGTGTTTTGTCACTTGTGTTCGAAGTATGGCTATTATTTCTTGTATTGGTTGACAACAAGGTCGAGCTGCAATATTAGGTCGGTAAATGGTCAAAGACGGCTTCGAAAATCGGGGACAAAATAAAAGCGATAATATGTAAGATTTACCTTTTAGATCTTGGAGTATTATTAATTTTGTAAATTTGAAGTGAGCAATGCTTGAATGTGAGGAATTGGAGTTGGTATACAAGGTTGAAGCGTACATGTCTATTATGGCTTCCTATTGCTTCCACAAAGCACAGCGCACAGAGGTTGTCACCTGAGACTTTGCATAAGGTTGCAGGAGAGCACCCCTTCAGACTACTGTACATTAATTCATATTACAAGTGGATGCGACCTGTTCCTGCGGCTTCGCTCGACCCTACTAGCCTCCACGGCCTAGCCTTCAAGATCAAGCTCAAGGGTGGCGAGACTGACACTTTCTGTCTGATCCCGTACGAATTTGCCGAGGGAAAATCGCCAGTCGCTGAAGACGACAAGAAAGCTTTAGGCTGTATAACACAGCTGGCTAACTACATCATTCGTCGTGGCTTAGCGGACGTCTTCGCGCTCCAATTCATCGAGCACGATGACATTGCTACTCCTACAGCCGAGGTCAAGGTTCACGGCTTGGGGACTATTACACTTCCGCAGTCGATGCAAAAGATTGGAACGCTTGTGCCAGTCAGCTGGCCTAACCCTGCTGACCCTACAGTTTATCCTGAAGGACCTGGTCCTAGCGAGAATTGGAATGTATCTACTAAACCCGACGGGACAAAGACTCACAAGGTCCACGTTGGCAGTCTTCAGACGGAGGAGGGAGTCTTGGGGAGTCTGGCTGAGGCGGGTATTTTTCTCCCGGATGGAAATACAAAAGAGATTTAACTGTGGCTCTGGCGTTATATACTGTGTTCACTGTTTCAGAAGCTTGATTATCTTGAGTTATCTAGTGCGAAACATATGAAATGACCGAGTTCTTTGCAGAGTACAGAGTTCCAAGTGTGAGAGAAACTAGTCGAGACTATGCCATAGAAGGCACTAGAAGAAGTTTCTTGAGATACACGCCTGACATGTCGGTTTTCCACTCGATGCCATGCGTTCGAAGTAAGCCCATCAGCCTAGCTACTTCTATTGAACGCCTGTCCAAGTCCGAGATTGTCCCAATCTTGTTGTAGAAAGTATCCCAGAACTGTTGCCGCAGCCGACCATGACCAGGGTGAAAATGCCATTCTGTGCTTGTCTGAATACCTAGAAGTATCTCTAATCCACCAAGCGAGATGCCATAGGGAGCGGCTTTAGCATTGGCCCAGTCTACGACGCCAGTGATACGGCCTGTTGCTTCTTCGACGTGGAAGTTGTTCTCCAAAAAGTCGTCGTGCTGAACTACGGCGGGGAAGTCGGGGCGAAAGATGAGGGAGATATTTTGCCTGACATCGTGGATTGTTGAGTGTAGGCTAATTGGCATCTCAAGAATGAGCGTATCGAGGTTAGCTTCATATTCGGTCTGTTGACCTATGCTGAGGCAAAAACCTTGTAACACCGTTAGGGATCAAGCTGTCGAGCACGTAGAGAGTGAATACATAGCAGGTAGTGACCGGCTTATTTCCCCTTACCTAGCAAAATCTTCAACAGTCTGGCTAAGGCGTCTTTCTGCATCCACAGTAAACATCTCCCGCTGCACCTGACAGAAAGCTGGTCCGGGCACCCAATCCCAGACATAAACGTGAAGGACTCCTAGGAGGCCATAATACAGGCAGCGTGGCACAAACTTATCGTAGACTTGTTCGATGAGTCTAAGCTGCATCATATCAAGCTCCGCGGCCTGGAACTGGACCACCTTGAAGGCCTGGGGTCTCTCCACAGTGTAGCTACTCCCGCCTTGGATTGCAGTGGCGGAGACGGGCCCTCGGAGCAGCTCGGCAGCGTACCTATTGCATTGCTCCCTCGTGGCAGAAGTATTGGAAGAGAAGAAGGTAGAGATCTATGCTAGGGATAAACGATCGTAGCTCTCTGGCTTAGCTGCAAATGTGGCGACATCAATCGTGTTGACGTTGGCAAAGTCATCCCTACGCCACGCACATGACCAGGCCTAAAAGTAGTGGCTGAGTAAAATACAACGGGCTTGTATATATACGTCTGTGGAAATGTTGATAGCTATATAGAAAATTCCCTAACATTGGAATTCCTTAGTACGTCGCAACGTTCCCTGATACTCCTTAACATCGTATGCAAGATCATTAACAAGAGATTTCAGTTGGTTACTGTCAGCTAACGCATTACTTAGGAACTCTCCAAAGCTCCACCTCTTCCCGATTGAGCTATATATATTATATATGATAGCAGGAATCAACCGCATCAAATCAAAATATATACCTGAGCAGTTTGGCTTGATAAGTCTCACTCTATTCCTGGTAAGGGTACGGAGATTCTTGCTTCTTTCGGTCTTTTGTGCCAGTGCGTTTATATCAAGCGGAGATGGAGAAATGCTTGCTCCAATCACTTCAGTAGTTTTCGCTGCATTTATAGATGGGTCACGTGGGTCACGTACTCCTATACCTTTCAAGCAGCCGCGTCGGCCGCGTCGGGGTTTTCATATCATGTACGTAGAACTTACAATACCATTGATCATCACTGTATATAACGAAGACGTACGCAGGGGCGTAAAGTGATCCGACATTAACCTTAGAGAGTCGTTTTACTTTTTCTGTATGAGACACTGTGGGAAAATGTGGCTGCCTGAGGAGTCGGTGAGATCAAATCAAGTAGACATTGTCGCTGTGGTTGGCTACATGAATGGTTAAGCTTTGAGTTTGGGATTTTCAAGCCATCTCGAAACTTTTGGCGCCTGTAAGCATGAATATATCCAATTAGAAGTTATTTAACATCGGAGGGGTTAAGATAGAACAAGTTTTCATGTCTATAAAACCAGCAAAGGTCCCAGAAAAACATGTGAGCAAGACAAGAAAGGTTCTATGACAAAACACGCGAACTACTATACACTTTCTAAAATATCTCAATATGCGCATCCGTCGATCTATTAACGCAATTTGGCAGGACTATAAAAATGGCAATGAAGAACAGCTCATCACCCTGATTCGAGCTTGGAAAGGCATCTTCGATGTGTCAGCAAAAGATCCCAATGCACCAAACTCCTTTTTCAAGATCGGCGGAATGCATGGCGAACCCTTCCGAGGAGCCGGTTATGCGAATGCAGCCTGGTGGGGGGGTTATTGCAATCATGGCAATGTACTCTTTCCAACTTGGCATCGTGCTTATTGCCTTCATATCGAAAACGCTTTGCGGAGCATTCCAGGTTGTGAGAATGTCACATTGCCATATTGGGATGAAACAGGTCAAGATACGAAAGTCAACGGCGTACCTGGAATTTTCTTGGAGCCAAAATTCGTACTTGATGGTGAAGTGATAGACAATCCACTATATTCCTACACTTTTCCTCAGGATATTGTCGACCGTGTTGATCAAGACGAAACTAATCTTGAAACTTACAATCTTTATACCAAGAAAAAGGGGTATAAAACGGTTCGATATCCATTATCTGGATTAGTGGGCACTCCCGCAGGTGAGTATTGCGGAGCTTGATACGGTTGTTCAGAGTGCTCCATGATCTGCTGCATCCCAAGCCTGTCTATTAAACCATGTCGGCTAATATATTTTCTATTGTAGCCGAAGCAAATTCCAAGGCTCATAATGAGCAATATCCCCCAAACACAGCAGCAGAGCTTCTAAACAAAAATGTCAAAGACTGGCTTAACTACGAAATCATCGTAGACGGCACGCCCGTTCCCACCAACACCCGCATCAAGTTCGACAACTGTCTCCACGCACCCAACTACACTGTCTTCTCAAACACTACTTCAGCCCAAGCTTGGAATGACATTGCTGACCCCCCGAACCACGTCGTCCCTCTTGAAAGCCCACACAATGATATGCATCTTGCAGTCGGAGGCTTTCAAGTAGGTACTGACGATTTCAGTCCCATTAGTGGAGCCAATGGTGATATGGGTGAGAATGACACTGCAGGACTCGATCCGATTTTCTATTTCCATCATTGTGAGATTGATCGTTACTTCTGGCGTTGGCAACTGGAACATAACAGCACTGATTATCTTGAAATAATACCCGAATATCCAGGCACCAACTCTGTTGATAGTCAAGGGCCTACTGCTGGAGTGCCAGGAGGGATTTGGTTGACCATCGATTCAGAATTACAGCCGTTCGTAAAGCCGGCTCAGGACGGGAAACTCAGCTATGTGACAAGCCGTGACGTTACGAATATTGAATCTCAGCTCGGCTATATGTATGAGATGCCACCAGCGTTCCTACATACACTACCACCTCGTCAAACCGCGGAAGTGAGCGCGAGTATTAAAGGAATAAACAAGAATGAAATTGCGGGCTCGCATCAACTGGTTGTATATGCGAAATTTCCCGGTGACAAGAACAGGAAGATTGTTGCAGTCGAGTCAGTGTTGAGCCGCTGGCATGTTAGCGGGTGTAAGAACTGTCAGTCGACGCAGGATGTGCAGAGACATGCGTTATTGCACGGGATCAAGAACGAGGACTTGGAGAGTGGCAATGTGGAAGTAAGCGTGGAGGTTGTTACAAGGAGTGAAACACACCGTAGAGGAAAACTTGGGGCTACAGCACCGACACCTAGACTTGAAGTCATTGGAAAGGGAGGTAGATCTTTTAGTGGTAGGAGTTCTTGAGTTTCCAACCGGTCAAATTATCGGTTTCGTGATTTCTTTTCGATATAATCAGTTTCGGCGACTTCGGAATTCCGAGGCAAGAAACTCTAGTGAAGATCTACTTTCCAAAACAATCAAAAGGTTATTGTAATCTATGTGTACAACTCTGTTTCCATTATTACCTAGCTGATATTAACCTGGTTGATAATGAGCTTTAAGCACGCAAAAGCAGTCAAACAGCGAGTGATAACTAACGCCAATACTTTTCAGCAGGTGATAAAAAGGAAAAAGACGATTTGACGGTATTTCCCTGCTATAGCTACCATGTTGCAGTAGAGATGTAGCTGGCCAATAACATACCATTAGAACGAACCCAATCATGGACGTCGAAAAACCTTTTGAAATGGAGAGAGGTTAGCACATATGATACCCCTGGATCCCTCGCTTAATGATTTCAGCTTTCAGGCATGTCGTAGATGACTTTTTGAGGAAGAAGACACGGTAATTATTGCCAATTTCACAAGCTCACATCTATCTTCGATGATACGTCTATCTATTCCAAGAGCCCATGCCCGGAAACAGCAACTTGCAAAACTACTTAGTGAAACGGCGAAAGTTGGCTGATTGGACATCTTGGCGCTCAGAGATAGCTCTACAGTAAAACTACAACTGGATTTTATTCGTAGGTATCAAAGGGTGAATAATCACGATAATTGTCAAGAACCGCAAACATATCTAAATATCTCTCTAGTCACTTTCCAGCTATACATCACCACCATAGCCTTGGCTAGCCTCCAAGGCTGAAGAATAAATATATGGGGGCGTCATCGGTAAGACTTACTCCATACATTCCCGAAAGTTTCACCCGAGCCGGAAGGTTAATGCGCATGACACACTCAAGATCCCATGGGCAACAACCTTTGCCATGTTATATACAGTACAGTACCATGAGGCATCCGAAGCTGTATGTCACACTCACTGCCACTCACTGCCTCTCCGCAGTCAGCTGCTCTTGCCTTAATGCTGCATCTTCACCGCCAAGAGGGCCAAGCTAGTTGAGGGGCTGGTGGGTTAACCTCTGACATCAGTCGAGCTGACTGGGTGGTGGGTGTGACGACGGGCTGAGCATTTGCAAGTATATAATGTAGGCACCAACGCAACAGCACTATGTATGCCGTCTGATTCCTCACATCTCACCTACAAACTGATCTCTTTCACTTTCCAAATCTCATGCTAGATCGAATATTCAAACTCACGATTTCCACGATGGCATCGATCATCCGCAAGGCAGAGGGCATGGTTGGCACAGCCACGGCTGTTGCTCAAAGCTACCACGAGAGCGCAATGGAGAAGAAAACAAGGACGCATTGCAAATTCCACGATTTTGAATCTACTCTGCCGACTGTCAAAAAAGCCCCGGTGGCGGAGGATCGCCCTTCGCTCACCACCGACATCCTCAGTAACTTAGGTCGTTTCAACCCACTTCCCCACAACATCACAGCTAAGGATACGGTCTGGCTTCTTGATAATACCGCATACCGAAACCCGAAAACCAAACAATGGGAAGCAGAGTTCGTCGCAGCCGTTTTCGATCAAACTACGGGGTTGGAAGTTAGCACTGTGGTTGCAGACCTTGCTGAGAAACTGGGAATCGGGAAAGGAGATGCGCAAGAAGAAACAATCCGGCAACGGCTGATGCTATTTATGCAGAATATTCTTCCTGGTAGAAAGGTTCAGGTTACGGTTGCACAAAAGGACCAGTTGACTCTAGGTCCCGGTGGTCGCCATGCGATAAGCAGCGACATCAAGCCCTTGCCAGCAACCTTCAACGGCGGAGACATTGTTCCTAGCGTTGCCAATGTTCCCGAGGGGGCAAATGGGGTCCTTCATATGAATACAGCTTTTGCTGAGCCAGAGGGCTGGGGTATAATCTCTGGTAAGATGGAAAATTCCTTGAGCAGACCACACTTCTAACATTGAAGTAGACATTGACGACACAATCAAAATTACACAAACAAGTGATCCAATCGGTATTATTCGTTCAACATTCGTCTCACAGGCTACGCCAGTTCCAGGAATGCCCGAATTGTATACATTCATTCAGAGGCTCATATCCAACCAAGCGCCATGGTTTTATCTTTCAGCCTCGCCATATAATTTGTATCCGTTCCTTTCGGATTTCAGACAAAAGTATTTCCCTCAAGGAACCATGATTTTACGAGATGCAAGTTGGATGAACCTGGCTGGTTTACTTTCCAACCTTACCCTCGGAACTCAGGAATACAAGGTGGATAGAATTACAAAGGTCCATTCCTGGCTACCAAAGCGCAAGATGATCCTCATCGGTGATTCTACTCAATCCGATCCAGAATCATATGGGGAAATGTAAGGCTTCTTCATACTTTAATGGAATAGATACTAATTAAAGTCCAGATACCGCAAAAACAAAGGCTGGGTGAAGCTTATTCTAATCCGAAAAGTCGACGATATTGCTGCCATTGGCATTGGTGAGAAGAACGAGCCGGAGAGGTTTGAAAAGGCTTTCAAAGGTATCCCCAAGGAAGCCTGGCATATTTTCGATACACCAGAAGAGTGTTATCCAATCATTTCGGAGGCCATCAAGAGAGGTTGAGAAGGCCGATGCAATTTCGCCACTGATTTGGAGTCTGGAATTCAGCATGCGCTTGAAGTTTTATGAATATATGTATCTTATGACAATGATACCACGAGTAGGCTAATGATCTCAAGTAATGGAGAAATTCACCTTTGTGCAAGGTTTACATGTTTGATTATGTTTTGGATCAGGTGCCACTAGTTTTACTTATGCTGCCTGCATGTCTACCTGTTGTGACTTCAACATAATGCCCCGCCCCAAATGCCTGTCTCATTTGTTCTATTGTTGCTCATCACTTCCCATCACAGTCGAACCTGACCCCATATATCCCATTGTTTTCCATCCAGACTCCAAATAGCATGATGCAAAACTCCACCCAAGACTAGTCAAACCCCAATCTTCGTACAAAAACTTCTCCCCACTCATGTACCTCCACTAAGACGTTCAACTCATGTCAATGAGGAACCATGGCCTTCCATCCGTCTTCCTTCTGGCATTATTCTTGAACGGTATTGTTGGCATGCCCATTTGCGCACTCGAATCATATGAATGCAGTTTCCATGTTTTCGACTGTGGCGGATAGCTGTGCCAGCAAGCTAGTGCTATTAAAGATCTATTTTGGGTCTTCTGTTAGTCTTGAGCGTTCTGGCATGGCGATAGTGGCCTGGGAGTGTACTGTACATTAAGAGGAAAGCGATGCTTAGACAGCGCTGAGTACGGCGTTGAAGCTTTAGAGACATAGTGTTGTTTTAGGTGCTGACGAGATAGAGTAGAGATTGAGATAGACGCCAGGTCTCGCACACATTAAAGATACTCGCAAAGCTCTTAGAAGTCCTTCGCGCGGTAATGGGCTCTCTGTAACCAGCAGAAAATAAGATATAGAAAACCCAAGAGCCAAGACACGCAAGACAACTCAAATACAAAAGAAAACACGTTGCCGAAGATCTTAGCCTCGATCTGCAATGAATTCGTCACCACATGTTTGGGGTTGTATTTGAAATCTATGCATACCTGGTTTCGCGAAACCGGGAGTGAAAGATTAACGCAGGGATGCACCGGTAATGAAACGGTCTCAGACGGTATCGGCGTCGGCACAAGGATCGGCAACGGGTCGAGAATAACCGCTTGTTAGAGTTTGGGGGAAGACAAAAGGATGTGGAGAGGGGACCGTGATGGGGTTTACCGTACGTACCGTACTCCTTTCCAAATAACAAGACTGTTGAGTGTCTTGAAGATATTTGAAAAATTCAGTGGATTTGTACTTACAAATTGCCTCGACTTTTGTACTATAATTGGACCATTGGGCCTTAGCCACCCATTATAAAACGCGGTACGGAGGACCTGGAAAGAGTATTTTAATATCTCAAATCCCTTTGAGACAATAATATAGATGACGGGCCAACAGTTTTCTAGAAGTCACATGGTTGTTTTGTGCATCAAATATGACAACAACATCAATCTCTCTTAAATCTGCTCTTTTTATTTCACGGCTTTCTTTGGTAAGTCGAATCGAAGGTGTGCGTATGAGATAAGGTGGATCGGTGATCTCTGAATTCTGCTTGCTGGATGTCGAATATGGCTACTTCTTCACTTAGAAATGGGAAACAAATGGATGATTCAAGACATCTCCAGCTGCCAAACTTTCAGGCAACGAACGAACAATGCCGCTAAAATTGAGAGAAATTACATGACAGGCAGAAAGGTTGTTCGTTTGTGCGCAAACTAGAATTGAAATTTTGTGATCTCATGTCTAACTTCCCAATATTGAATAACCTTCCTATGCTCGGAAAACCTCATCCACGATCCGCACTCCCGCAACTAGTTTCCGATACCCCGCAAACGCGGAAGGAATAAGGTATTCGTTAGCCAGCATTCATGGAGCCAATTAAAGCTTTAAGTTGATAGTTGTTGATATCCATTTCTCTACAGCTCTCGGATTTTAAAAGTGAGTGGTGCTGAAACGTTCTCAAATAGAAACAAAATTTCAACAAAGATGACCCGGAAAGTAGCAATCGTAACGGGCGCTGCTGTATGTTTTCCAACATGTAATAAACATTTTAAGCAAGAGCTGATGGGAGCAGTCAGGAATGGGAGAGGCGTTAGCTACTCACTTAGTATCGAAAGACTGGTTTGTGGCTTGTGTTGATCTCCAGCGAGGTCCCGGGGAGGCGCTGGCAAAGTCCCTTGGACCAAATGCACACTTTTGGGAAGCCAACGTAGCAGATTATGATTCTCAAGCACGAGTTTTCCAAGAAGTCTTTGACAAATGGGGTCGTTTGGATGCCTTGCTTGCAAATGCCGGCATTGTCGACAGGAGTTCTATCTACATTTTGAACCATCGTGGTAGTGATGTGTGAGCAAAAACCCCAAAACAAAGATGAAAATGAAGCTGAAAGACTGGATAGGGTTCCTCCGGCTCCCAACTTGGCTTGTACGGATGTTGACTTCAAGGGTGTTGTGTACGGAACCCAGCTTTCGATTCATTTTATGAGGAAGAATCCGGTTCCAGGCGGCAAGATCATTGCTACAGCCAGTGTTGCTGGAATTTATCCCCATGAAAGTTACCCTGAGTATAATGGAGCCAAAGCTGCAGTTATCAACTTTGCCAGAGGCGCCGCACCTGTGCTAAAACTCGTAAGTGCCACTCATACCACAAGCTGCGAGGAAGAGCAAACTCATTATTACTAGAAAGAAAATATTCTTATAAATACAGTCTTGCCTGGAATTGTCCCTACTAAAATAATTCCACAAGCTATGTTAGATGCAGTGGAACCCGATTGTTTGACACCGATTTCTACCATTGTCATGGCGTATGACAAGTTCTTGTCAGATGATAATTATCAAACAGGAGAGGCTGTGGAATGTTCGGTTGACAAGCTGTATGTAGTTCCTCAGACCGAATATTCAAACGGCCAGGCATCAAAGAGAGCTTGTACCGTTTGGGAACCACTGTTCAAGATGTTGCATACTGAAAACTCTGGCTTGGAAGATGCTATTGCGTAAGGTGAAGGGGAGTTTGGCTTCTTTAAAGACAGAGATAATACATGACAGATACCTCATATGAATCATATTTCATTATACTTTGCATTTGTTTCGCCTCATGCAGGGCATATGCTTGAGAATCTATTTTCATCTTAAATTCGTTACGTATGTCTTACAACTGCTCAAACTGATTATTATCTCACCGTGGTTTGATCAAATATAGAACACAGCCAAAAGAATGGTCTTGCGTTGGGTTTTACTTTCGATTTGGAGAAATAGCTGGCTCTCACGATTACCCCCGCTGCAGCCAAACTTCAAGCTATCGTGTTTCACAGTTCCTATTGGGAATTTAAGCTAAAGGAGCCACTCCTTCATCAAACATAATAAAAGTTAATTGCACTTTATTTATTTTTCATCGATGCAGCCAGCCTTTCAGATTCGGGACATATGGCCTTCCTTCTAAGCTCTTAATTTCTTCCTTCGATCCCACTAGCAAATTAACTAACTCAATGCCACTTTGATGAAAATTCAAAGCTTCCCAAGTTGCATAACGCTCAAAAATTCTGATATTGTCATCATTATCCAAACTCTTCAATACTAGAAAAGTATAAGTCCCATCTTCCGCTTCTTCAGCATGCTTAGCGACAGCTGCTAGCTTGTCAAGAACAGAATCACGAGCGGAAGCAGAAGCACATTGGATCTTGGTATCATAAATGACCGCACACTCTTTAGAATTCCCCGGTTTGTCGAGGAAGCCAGAGGTCTCGGTGAAATGGGATAGATCAAACCCGGTCGACATGCATGACGGAGTTGCTCTCAAGAACGGAGCCATTCCCTCAGAATGAAAGTGTGTCTCATAGAGATCCTAAACTGTGAGATAAGTTGTCGAGCTTTGGGACATATTCCTGTTCTCGGTATTGCTTACCTCACGTTTACCATATATCTCAAAAGCGAGCATCTGATTTGTTGAAGAAAAGTCGTGTTTGTTTTCCATCGGTATCCCAAAGTAGTATGTCTTGGCTGTAGGCTCATTTGCATAGACATATTTCCCAAGCTTGTCATATGCTGCTTGCCACTAAATACCAAAATCAGCACCTCGATCAATTACGACCAAAGCAGAATACTGACGTCGTCATATTTGCCTGGAACAAACTGGACATTCCCATATATTACGAACATTGTGAAGGAATTGATTCGTGCAATATATTCAATGTGTTAAAATACTCATTACTTATATTTTCGTATGGTTCTGAGATGCCTATTTTTATATGATTCATTATTGGTGCATTTTTAAGGTGCACAATACACGAGTACATCAAAGCTTGTTCAGGAAACCCTTAGCCGAACCATTAACCATTAGTCAAGGGTGTGAGATACTCCACAATATTTCGGACAATCATTACCGGAGCCCAGCACTCAATCTATCTAATAGTATAGGACAATCTAGTCTGACGTAACGGAGGATTGAAGTAAGCGTCCAGCGTTAGCTAGGAGTAGGAATCTAGTGCAATTGCTCTATATCTTTTCTTGTAGAGATTTAAATACTTCTTTGGCAGAACCAGCTTCAAGGTTCCAGCATCGTTCGATTATGTCCCCACACTCAATGCTTCCAACGTCTGGAAACTTGTAGGCCTTATAATTAGCTTCAACTTCGTCACTCGTCAGCTCATTGAATGGATATTGTCCCTCCATTATGAAGTAGATGAGAGAGCCAAGGCCGAATAGGTCATCTTGTGCAACGGGTTGACGCCGCCAATCGAAGTCCGGTGGCGAGAAGCGTTCACTAGCACAGGCTGATGGTTGAGAGCCGTTGATGGAAGAGCCACTAAAGTCCGCGATTTTCAAATTGAGATAGGTATCAAGGAAGAAGTTCTTAGGGTGGATATCGCAGTGAAACACGTCTGCGGCATGAAGAAGCTGGAGTCCCTCGGCTGCCTCTCGTGCCCACTGGAGCCGTTGCGATTGAGAAATCGAATTGTTTTTGGCAAAAATAAAATCTTTTAGATTGCCATTACTCATATACTCCATAGTAAGGGCACACTCTTTTGGATCCCAATTGATGATCTTTACCAAACGGGAATGAGCGCCTAGTCGTGCATATATCTGAGACTCGGTTGTGATGTCTCTGCAGCAGGATTGGGCTCCAGGTCCCGGCCATGGTGACTTGACTATCTCACCCGTAGACAATCGTTCAACAATTCCTGATGCTCCCCCCGCAATAAACTC
>Ga0247734_1001384_pt1 | contig 18487 bp, 16 predicted proteins | sample UWRJL103311B2_FD_180933 | JGI IMG/M metagenome (GOLD analysis project Ga0247734, IMG submission 180933) | Plant litter microbial communities from Arlington Agricultural Research Station in Wisconsin, United States - UWRJ-L103-311B-2 | ecosystem: Environmental > Terrestrial > Plant litter >... | reverse complement strand
TGGATGGGTTTGGTTGGGGGGGGGGGGGGGGTTGTGGTTACGTACCTACTTGTGGGCTCGTCTAGTATTAGAATCTTGCTTTTTCGCAGCAGCGCTCTGGCGAGACTGAACAACTGCTTTTGCCCTTGCGAGAAAAATGTGGTACTTATGATCGCATCTAAGCCCGCTGTGCCCGCTTTGTTTGAGATTGCGTTCCAGAGCTATTTGGGGGTCTCTTTTGTCAGCATGGGTTGGTTCAATAAGGAGATATATACGGATTCTATTTTTATTGAACAGTTTATGGGATTCAAAACTGCTTGCATCAAACGCGGAGTCTATGATGTATCTAGATATCCCAATGCGTGGAGATATATCCAATGCCAGGAGGAAGTTAACTGACCCCAACTTTTCCCAGCGACTCAATAATCTCAACGTCTGTTGCGCTGAGGTAAGGATCTATGTTAAGACGGACTTGAGGAAGTTAGCATATAGAGCAAAAGAGGTTTGCAAGGACCTAGAAGGCTCTTAGGGTGCTTTGGGAGTGCAGACTTCCAAATGTGATTTGATTGATTATCTGCACTTCTACCACACCACTCTCGACTTCAAAGGAAAAATTAGAAATCTCAGGGAAATCGTTTCTGACATACTACTGCCACTGAAGAGGAAAGGCTCCTGTATAAGACAAGTGATCTTTTCACGAATAAGAGGGCGAGGAAGAGTTGCGAGGTCGTGAGAATCGAGGATTATTTGCCCTGATTTCAAATCGAGGAGGCGCAGAATAGCAAGAATAAAAGAGCTTTTTCCACTTTGGAGGGTTAGATTATGGATAGCAAATGGATACGAGGGAATTGCAATCACCTTCCTGTACGGCCGCATATTCCAATCTTCTCTCCCGGCTTTATCGAAAGGTTGATATTGTCAAGTACAGGTGGGACCTCGGCACTATTAGACAGGTCAGGTGTAAATAGCATGAATGAAATCAGGTGTACAGTACGAGTAGGTAGCCGTCACTCCCTTGAAATCCAAAGCGCCATGAAGTGGCCAGTCTGCTTCTGGTTGCATATTTTCACCTTCCAACATCTCACAAGGAGTTTCCTCTGAAAACTCTTTGATTCTTGAGATAGCGCCTAACGACGTCTCCATATGCGTCCAAGAATTAATCAGGCCAGCCATAGCAAATCCCACGTACGTCATATTAACTAGCACGAGCCCAAGTAGACCAGCGTTCATTTTGGAGCGAAGCACAACGGCTAGAGTAATGAGTAAGATGGCCATTCCTGCTACCACAAGATCAAGTACAAGAACGAGCCATCTTTGAATGCATAAAAGAAGGTAAAACGGCTTCTGGGATTTATCAAGTAAGCGTAAGTTTTTCCGCTGGTAGGCCTCCGTCCACCCGAATGCTCTGATGGTTACAATGCCCCGGAGAGACTCGATAAAGTGTGCATATAAGGGTGCCTTTGTTTCTATCCTATGGACATGGTCAGTTGTGACAGTATATAGAAGTGTAGTATGTATTCCTTACTCGAGAAGTCGGAGTTGTCGAGAAGTTCGCAGATAAAATCGTTGTACTGTGACGAGAACTGCTAGAATTACCGGTATGGCGATCGCAAAGTAACCGACCACTCCAATAATTAGACCTATTGCGGCACTAAGGTCTGCTAACTCTGGATGAGAAGGTTAGAATCTGATAATAATTGTAGCAGCAAGTATGTGAACGCACGGAAGGTAGTATTGGCTAATGCACCTGGTAGTGTCATGTCAACTAGTCTCATGTCTTGAATAAATCTAATAACGTGAGCTTGCTTTCATCTCTCAATAGGCTGGTTTCATACCTATTGACGAGTACTCCGGTATCCGTTGCTGTAAAGAGTCTCATTGGGGCTCTGTTGATCCATTAGGACAATGAACAGCTACCGAAATGATATCTTACCTCATGGCGGCTTTGAGAACCCCCCAGTGCAAAGTGCTACCCGATTTGGGAACAATCAACACATATAAATAACTATTCCATCAGTAGAATCCAAGAAATCTGATGGCGAATCAAAACAAAACCGAGGCTCTTCATTGGACTTACAATACTCCGGCTCCAAATGCTAGTACTTGGAGTGACCCAAATAATGTTAGAATTCCCAACCAGTACGCAAGGTGTGAATTCGTGGCACTATCTGTACTTTGGGACCACCAGTTCAACCAAAGAACTCAAAAGAATTAGAACCTAAATGATGGCTTTTCTATGTTCTGGACTGCACTTACATTGCACAATATAAAGAACAGAACTCGAGGCGATAAGCGCCCCGAAAATTAACAGATTCATCCATCCTAGAGATGAGAAGTAGTACTTGTAAATTCTCCAATCACCAGTCTGTCGCGTGTTTTCTTGTGTGTTAGCAATCGGCACTGACTCCGTCGGGTCTCTTGGTGCACTAGATACTTCATTTTGCACAGAACCTGCTGGATCAATATTATGTTGGGTTTGAGCAATACTCTGGACGTATTCCCCGGAGCATGTTAGGCTTTTATAAGTTCCCTGCTCGAGTATCCTACCTTCCACCCCCAAAACGATAATATGATCGGCCTCTGCTAAGCGGTGCACTGGATTGTTAGTTAAGTTGAGTGGGGAATAAGAGGCCATACCGCCATGGGTGGCTAGAATAGCTGTAGTTCCGGTTTGTCGAAGTAGCCCTGTCTCACCAAACACACGACTAAAGACAATTCCCTCGGTAACAGTGTCTAATCCACTAAATATGTCATCAAATACCATAATGCGTTTTCTTGAATAGATGGCCCTAGCCATTGCCTTGATTGTTAGCTAATAATCTTCCGTTGTATATGCAAACTCACAAGGCGGCTTTTCTGACCCCCACTCAGTATAATTCCTTTACTTCCCAGGAGTGTGTGATCGCCATCTGGCATCCGTAACATATCGGTATCCTAATGGCCACATGTCAGGAGGTATTCTTTGAATCATAACCAACATACGTACCAGGCTACAGGCGTGAAGTGTCACACTGTACCAAGCACTATCAAAAGGTGACTCTCCAATCACATTCTCCCGGACTGAAGCATTGATAATCCAAGGAGTCTGATCGCAAAATGCAATGTCTCGGTGCCTGACCTTCACCACGCCTTTGAAGAGTGATGTCTCGCCCAGAATTGCTCTGAGTAAAGTCGACTTTCCGCAACCCACGGCCCCAATTACAATAGTAAGTAAGGAATCCTCTGGTATACGCACATGGATATTGTCAAGAATTGGGGGCCTAAGCTCCGACCATCCAAATATACCACCTTGAATAGCGACTATGTATTTGTTTTGATGAGAGATGATCCGATGCGGTAATGTGTCCAGCTCAATATTCGTGTTACCCAATGCTGTATTATCAATGCACAATTCTTCTGTTGGATTTACAAGCTCTTGCCCTGTAGTGATTTGTCGTTGCTCTGAATAAGATTCCAGGAGGAGGAAAGCCTGGATGCGCTGGAAGCACCCTAAAGCAGCGTAGCCTTGTGGTATAGCACCCACCAGTTGTCCAAGCGGCATATCTATCAAGCCTAGTATTGATAAGGAGGTGATCACGAGAGAAGTGGTGATGGAACTGTTGCCCTGCAATTTAGACACAATCGCAAAGGCTACAAAGGTAAGGAGTTGAATGAAGGTGGAAGGTGTGTTCACTATAAGGTAAGGTATATTAGCTTTGTACCTGAAGTCAATCTTGGCAAGTTGCTTACCAACACAAAGATTGAGACTGTAAATACTCCGAAATCTTTTGGATGATTCCATTTCTTCGACTCGTAATCCCTGGATAATATTTACCATCTGCTCGGTTAAACCTAGCATCTTAATACCTATCATAGAGCCTAAGATCTCCGATGTGAAGTTGATTCTTTTCTCGATCGCTTCCAACCAAGCCTTTTGTCTTTTGGTCATATAAGTCGCAATTTTCATTGAAAGACCGGTTGCCACTACCAGTTGTTAATTATCTTCATCAGAATCTCCTTCAAGGTACATAGATATGTTACCTAATACAACAATAATAGGAGCAATGCAAACTGCACCCAATCTTTGTTCAAGAAGCCATATTCCAATTCCCAACTGTATCAGATTTGACCAGCTTTCAATCAGTAAGAGGTGCCAAGTTTCAACAATTCTTTCAACATCTGTACCCATTAAAGTCATCGCTGCTGACTGATTCTCATTTGATTTGAGATTCAGCATTTTCTGGTAAATCATTGTAATCAAGCTTCCACGTATCATAGTCATAAGTCGGAATGTTAGATGCTGGTACCACCCAGTTGTAATCAATGCTAATGTCAGCTATGATAAGTGAATGGGTTTTCAAAAAGAACTTACTGCTGTTCCAACATACACCAAAGCAAAGGCACCAATCAATCCGTATCCGACATTATTTGGCTGCAAAGTTTCAGAAGTATCAATAAACTTAATGGCCCTGTTGATCAGGAAAGGCTGTGAGACGTTGAACGCTACGAGACTGAGTCGAGGTAGGACAATAACAAAAGTATCCCAGCGCAAACCCATAAGCGTTACCCATGCAAGCTCATGCTTTCTATGTTTTTTACCTAATAGTTGTTAGTTCAAACGTTTATAGTTCGTTTTGACGAATGGATACATCCGATATCTGAATCACGTACAATCTTTCCACTGAGATTGCAAAACTTTATGTAGTCTTTCCGACGAAAGCTTCCTGTTGATAGAATACAAATCATCAACAGACATGACATTTCTGAAGCCACGAACAAGTAGTGCATTTAGCCACCAAAAAAAGCCTCGACTGACCATGCCGCTGGTGTTTTCTGGCGAGATTTCACGCCATGCGGCCAGGAGAATGTTTCTCTTGTCAACTGCCTCAAGTCCCAATAAAACAATTTTGGCAGCAGCAGATGCTGACCCTACGATGGCATCGTTTGAATGGCCAATTAGCAGCCACTGTGTTCTTACATGAGCAACATCAAAAACGAGAGAAATGAGCAAGTACACTGAAATAAGGAATGATGGTCTTATAGACTTGATATGCTCGAGATAGGAGAGGAGAATAAGAGATAGTGCAACAGTAAAGTTCAAAGCTGATGATACAATAGAGAAACGTGTTCTGGAGGATGATTTGTTTGACCATAGAACTAGAAGGATAAGTTGTAGAGTTGCATAGACGATAGTTGCTCCCTATTAATATTTATCAGCCTTTTCTGGGATATTTCTTCTCAGTCAGGATATGTATGATGACTAACTAGCTTCACAATACGGAGAGAACTGCGACGAACTTTGATGGTTTGCTTTTGAAGTCTTACGGCACGGAGAGGTGCGAGGAAAAGAAAAAAAGCAGCCGGGAGAATAGAGAGAATAATTTCCTCGAACAACACTTTGGCTGTTTTAGTGCGAAACTTCGAAATATCATGAACTTTGAATGGAGTAGAACTTACGAGTGAAGTCAAATCCCCCCCGGCAACCGAATTGAACTTGAGGCCCAAAAGAAGTGTCTCCGCAAGCATCCAAAGGATTTTCCATAGTAAATAGTTGAAGAGCGATCGGAATTTGGGTTGGTTAGAGGTTTGGTAATGGGTGACAAGCAGGTGCTCATTGACTACCTCGACGAGTGAAGATGTTGAGGGCGAGCTGGCCTGAATATGAAATACTCATTAAGAAGGCTAACATGGTGGTCTGTTGCATTTCGGTCCTGAGATCCTACAGAAAACGTGACTTGAGCTGCGCCGAATTTGGCTAGACTCGGCCCAATCTCAAAGTAGATATTACGACACTAGCCCCCCAATATTTACCAGAAATTCCGCTAATAACCAGCCTCAAGACAACGCTAACCTAAATTGCCAATCTGTACAGTATAAGGTATGTCACTTAATTAAGCGTTCCTAGTCCATCAGGATGTGAGTTTGAGTTTACACCAATAGGATCTTTATCCCTATTCCTCCCATTTCTCCTTTCTCAACATCCCACGCACTGCTCCTCCAGCTGAATAAAGGTCAAACTCACCCTCGAATAAATAAAATTTCTCCAATTAGCGTCAACAATAATCGATCATTTGAGCTACTCGTCATGTTATCTGACACCGAAGGCAGACAATATGAAGAAGCAAGACCCTTACTTGCCCACCAATCTCAACCTGAATTGCCGACACGATCTTTGGGACCTCGAAACCCTCACATTTGGCGATTTATTTTATCAACAGCCGCTGTGGCACTCATTCTAAGCATGAGCATGCATATTAGTCTGGTACCTCAGACTGCTATTCTTCAAGATATCATCTGCCGCAAGTACTATGCACAGCAGAACTTCAATTCCGGTGCTCGGCATGTCCCACTCTCAGAGGACAAATGTAAAATAGAGCCAATTCAGACCGAGGTTGCCTATATAAATGGATGGAGAGATGTTACCGAAACACTGCCTGGTAAATATGCCATGTCTACCCTCTCTTCCCAATGTTTAGCACCAACGTTCTCTAACTCTTTTCATTCCCTTAGCTATCCTGCTGGCAGTCCCATACGGGAGGTATGCTGACAGTGCTGGGCGCAAAAAGGGTTTCCTGCTTTCCATTGTCGGAGTGTTCATGAATGATCTATGGATTAAGCTCGTCTGTGTGTCGGCACCTGTGTTAGCTATTTCAACGCCTCATTCTAAACCTCTCTAGATTCTTTTCCCAACTTCCTGCCTCTCCGTATTGTCTGGCTCGGAGGCTTGTGGCAAGTTATTGGGGCAGGTGCGGCTGGTTTATCCGCCATTTCGTACGTCCTAATTGCGGATATATGTCCCCCAGAACAAAGGTATGGCATTAAAAAGTGCCCTGTATCAGGATCTTGAGATTCTAATGAGTCCAGGATAATGGCGTTCTCCCAGATCAATGCAGCGGGAATGCTATCACAGCTTCTCCTCGTTCCGGCTGGTGGTGCTTTGACAGAAGTCAATCCATGGGTTCCAATGTGGATTTCCTCGGCTTTTATAGTCTTAGGGTTTCTCATTGCATTCCATTTTGTTCCAGAGACCTTGCAGTGGCTAACTCAGAACCAGAGTCATAATCATCAGAGCTTGACTCCATCCACCAGTGAACCTCCCAGTACCACACAAAACAACTTACACCACTATTTACGAAGCTATATTGCAGAATCAAAAAATCTCAGTGGATGGATCTTGAAAAACTTCCAGGTTATCCTGGTTCTTTGTTGCTTCTTTGCCTATAACTTGGGAATGTCAACAAATGGACATCTACTCCTTCAGTACGCTGCCAAACAGCTCGATTGGCCATTAAGTAAGGTAGGGACTTCTGAATCAATTCCAATGTTCAAAACTTGTGACTTATGAAGCCGAATGTACTAGGCATCGTATCTTCTTTCACTGGATGCTGGTGTACATTTATTGATCCTCGCTTTTGCGATTCCGGCCATATCCAGCATACTGCTCCACATGAAGTTACACGAACTAGCAAAGGATAAGTTCATCGCCCAAATAAGTTCTATATTCCTTGTCATCGGATCCGGCATTCTTTTCACAGCGGTATCCTGGCCACTCTTGGTCATTGGCCAGTTTTTGACATCTTGTGGAACCGCATTTACTGGTATGCAGTTTTATACAGTTATCGCATCCCATTCTATTTTGTGTAATATTTCTGTTCTTGAGATGAGAAAGTTCTATTCTAGAGTACTTTCCCTTAACGATATCCTCTGGAGAGATGGGATAGCCAGATAAGTTACAAAATTAGTTCCTTAAACCATACAAACCAAACAAACCTGACTTGTCTATGTTACAGTTCCCGCTCGGAGTGTAGTTACGAGCATGGTGGAGAAAGATAATCTAGGGTTACTCTACACAGCAATCACGGTCCTGACTTATTGTGGTATATTGGTTGGGGGGCCATTGTTTGCCAGTATGTTCCAATTGGGAATGCACCTCGGGGACCCCTGGGTAGGATTTCCTTTTTTTGTATCCGGGGTATCATTTCTACTTGCGTTCTTTGCTATCTCTGCAGCCGTCATCAGGGACAATGATCAAGACACGGGGCCCAGCGTAGTTAGGACAAACGGAACTGGGGAGAACGAAAGAGCATGAGCTTATTAAGCCTGGTTTGTTCTAGAAGAACGGCTTGATCTACTTGTACTAGACTAAGTGGATTGCGCCAAATCACTCCGCTTTAATGTTGAAACGTGCAATCCAAACGCCCATATTTCTCACGTCATCCAGCCCTCTTTAGAGACATGCCACACTCGTGGTAACGGCATCCACCAGACATTAGAGCATAATCTTTGTCTCTCAACCACTTTCGTACCAACTGCCTCCAAATCATCCTTAAACTATCTTGTGTGGAGGGGCATTTTGACCTCTCGCCATCCATCTATTTGTTTTCGCCCAAGCGTAACGAACTCCTCTTTTCCTCAGACCCAACCAGCATCCTCTACCGCCCGTGTAATCTGCTGGCGTTAGTCCGCATCGGATGTTTCGCAATTAGGTGTCGTTTCGGAAGGTTTCAAGTGCGCTGTATTTAAGGGCGGATGGCCTGGTATCGAGCTTTTCAAGCCATGCTGCCGACAAGCATGGCAGTGGTGACGCAAGGCCTTGCAGCCTCGAGGATGCGAAGGAGAATTGTTGGATGCGAGAAGAATCAGATACGATGACCAAAGACTATGAAAATTGAAACTTTTGGAAGCAGATTGGAGGTAACACGCGATTTCTAGAGCATCGTGAATATAATTTCCGCAGTCGCAGAGATTGTGATCTGGCTTCAGTGTGTTTGGGTGATACACATCAGGGACCTTGGATGTGTAATGATGGATGAAAATAAGTTGCATGATTTGGAAGAGCAAAGCTGCAACGCCCCAAGCAGCGAAACAGTAGACTATGATGTAAACGAGATAAAGCGTCCATGTGTAAGAATCTGTGCAGTTTTCGCTTCCCGTGTTAAAGTTTCATCGTGACCACTCTTGATTTTCTCCCATTAAAGAAGATTGTTTGCGTGATAAATGAATGGTTATTCTTGAAGTTTTGCTGTGTATATTTCAAGAAGATCAGCAGATGGAGAAGACTAGCCCATAAACCGCACAAATGGGTCTACCTGCTATCGACTCGCAACCTTTCTAGCGGAATTACCGGCCTGTGTAGTCAACGGGTAAACTACTGTATATGCTGCGTAATTCCCACACCAACTGCGCATCCATTTACAGGACACATCATATTGGGACAATCCCCTGCACGAAGATTCTGGCAAAATCAAGCCGAAACTAGGCTCCAGCGTTGTACTTTGTATGTTGCATGTGTTGGGCTTTGTTGATCACAATATCACCCACCTTATCGCATCTGGCGTGTTGGTATGTGACTGGTCAAACCACCATGGAGCTACTCCTCTACGTGCAAAAATAACGCAATATGGAAGACTACGTAATGCAGGAGGCGACCACTTCTTCGTAGTGGGCTGAAGTACTGTCAGTGAGGACATATCGTCCAGGGCAAACAATCCTAGGCTTACTAATAAACCGTGAAAATCTTCCCCTACCAGTCGAAGTGCACAATCGGTACGAAGTACACTTTGTGGTTTTATTGATGCCTGGATGATGTACGCAACGGCAAGGTCGTGGGAAAAGACGCGAAAGCGTGCCCACCACGGAACAGCCGTAAGCAGGCGCCACGACGCTTGATGAACCCGACAGTATGGCTATTCGCTGTTGATAACCACCCCTACCCTGTTGACCAGAGAAGTCACCGAGGTCCGTTGAGGTGATGCTACAAGCTACGGAGCTAACATATGGAATGGATCGATGTGCTGGAGTAAAAAGCTAATTGAGACAAACCAACGCTGGGTGGAGTTGTTGAGGGGAGTTTTCGGAGTTGTGCCATATTGCAAGCCGAGATACCTACTGACGCTCCGATATCCACATAGTGACGTGAACCATCATTGCCATGTTTCTCTCTCTCCCTAGTTCCAGTTTGATACAAGCCGGAGCCAATGAATCTTATAATGGCACGCTTTGCACCTCAGTGTCGCTATCACAAAACAAGTAAGTTCCGTAACCTTCGGTTCCCAAGAATATATAATCAGTACCACGACAACATTCAATTAACTTTGGAGGTTGCCATCAGCGTCATCCACTGCATCATGCTGTTTGCCAGTGATGAGAAATTTTTCATATAATACCTGTTCCTATGTTTCTCTAATTACATCGTGATATGAGAATCCTAATCCACAAAAGACCAACTATACTAGACCTTCGACGAAGAAAGTCATAGTATCTCTCAACAGTCTCCTCCTCCCATTATCTATTCCTTGTCACTGTCGGATGTTGCCCTTTTATTACTCGCACTCTCAACATTCTTTGCTGTTTTCTCTCGCTTGGTTCTGTTATAGTGCATCTTTCGACGAGCAGAATTGTAAAGAACCTTATCTTTACCATGAACTCTAGGATCATAGGTGGCTCGAGGATTCTTCAAAACCGTTTGGTAGATACGATCAAACTCGGCGTTCGGATGATTTCCCCTTCCCTTGATGTTCGATGAGTTAGGAGGTCGGCCGGGTCGTCTTCTAGCAAAGTCTGCGTTGTTCTGCGACTGGTGAATCGAGGGAGAGCTTGTTGAAGGACCAAAAGTCGGATTAGATACATCCATATTAGAAGGGGACATAATATAGGATGCAACTTCCATAGGTGGCATTAGGTATGGGGTGGTATCTCTGAAACCTGGAAGACATTCGGGGTCCTGGTAAGACAAATATCCAAAGTTTGAGCTCTGCGATAGTGAACTTGGAGGTGCTGCGTGACTTCGCATATGGCTTAGGGTCTTTTGCTTAGGGTATCTTGCAGCTCCAATTATCAAGCCATTACTTCCATCTGAATGGTTGATCAAATTCATGCCATCAAAGCTGTCGTGGTATTGGTCACTTCTTGTCGGGTTGGGTGTAGAGCCTATAACATATGGAGAGACGTAATGTTTTCGAGATCGATGAGTAGTTGAAGCATTTTGATTAGCCCCATCGCGTGATTCTGGCAATTCTTCATTCTCATAGTAAATGCGCTCCTCGTATCCATTACCAGCAACAGGCTGGGGCCCGTCGTGTAATGCGATGGCTAGAAAAGGATGTAACCAGGGAGAGTAGTAGAACACATCATCCACTACATCAGGGCCAGATGCTGGTAAGATAGTCGTTTGACTTTGAACGGAAGTGCCGTATACAGAATCCAAGGAGTTATAGTAAGGACGAGGAAGACCATATAGTTGCACATCTACTTGTCTAACCACATCATCTAGCAGTTCCGTATAACTTGTGATGAACCCTTCAACTATGTTTCCAGCGATTCCGACGTTGTTTGAATTCATTGCTGCTTGTCTAGGTCTTTTTTTTTTGGTGATAGGCTTCGGCAGGGTTGCAGTGTTTGGTAGTTGAAAATGTGTTTCTACTGATATCACCCAGTCAGCATAAAAGAAATTGCAATTCATGGAACTCAGGTCCCGATACGTTGAGAGACATGAATAGAACAATCTGGTTCAATAATCAGATATTACTTACACCAATGTCAAGTGAACAGCAGAAATTGCAAGCAACTGTTGACGCTTTCTCCTTTTTGCTCTGTGCAGGGCTTCCTTTGGTTCTTGTTGTTCGGTTTGGGATCAAGAAGCACAATTAACCTCAGTCAATTCAACTCTAGTGCCAAGAAATCTCTTTGAGCGCGTTGACATTGTTTCAGTTGATCCTATTGGCCGAGATCCTACCATTGACAGATTTACTAGTCTCAGGCTCTAGCTCCGACAAGCTTCTAGCCATAGAAGCTATTGGTTGGTCAAATTATGTCACGTCCAGAATAACGATTAATAGTCATGGTTTGTCAACTTGAAATAATTTTGCTCAGTAATTTATATATAGGACATCTCTTATGGAGTAACCGGCACTCATTGGTTGAATTTAATATGAGTTTCCTCTATTCAACTAGCGGCTAAAACTAGCTACGATAACCTAAAACAACAAACACAAATCAAGCTCTTAAGTGATTTCTGTTGCTGAAAGCTTGCTTTGTTGGCTAGGTAGGAGTACAGGGTCACAGGACTCTCTATCTCTCCTGATTCTAGTTTGACTAGCTCTCTTGTGCGGTAGCTAACTTATCCTGCATGGAAAACAAACGCAGACGGATGCTTCAAAAGGTCACTTGAATAACAAATCGCGCCTAATACCGTGGTGACAAATGAAAATACTTGAACATAAGCGAATCTCCAACAGGAGGGCAACTACACTTCCCAGCATCGTTCTTCGGAGGGAAAAGACAAAGCTGTATGGATTTCAGTGTTGTCAAAAAGAAAATGCTTAGTCTCTGATTGAAAGCCTAGTCCGCAGACGCTTCAATTTAGCGGTAGCGAACATTATCATTAGAAAGAGATATGGTTCTATTTGTAAAATAAATACTTTACTTTTCTCTATGTTGCTATCGTCACAAACTTTTGTTGGACACAGGCAATGAAGGAAGTAAAACCGATTCTACGAATACCAGTTTACCGCAAGGCTACCTTATTCATCTTTGATTGAGTACAAATGTATCCATCAAAGACCACCCTTTGTCAACCAGTTGGTAGCTTTTAGTTGAAAGAATTAATTTCTTCGAAGTCAAAGTCACCAATTTTGATTAGCTCAAGCTTTTGAGAATGCTTGCTATAGTGATCTCCCACAAGTACCCCTCCTTAAGTATTTACCACCAAAGCCTTCGTTTAATATATGTTGCACACTAACCGGCTGCCGAAAAATTTAGCATGCTGTCGAGAAGTCCACGAGTTTGTGAGGCAGCAGTAAAGCGATTGCTATAACCTAGGCGACTAACATATGCGTACTCTCCTAGGAGTCTAGTTGGCTCGTCCATCATGTCTTCGAGGGTGTTCAAATTCTCTGAATCTACGGCATTCTTCCATTGATTGATAATCGTCGCTCGCAGATTTGTTGTTGATTTTGTGAGAGTTGTCCATGTGCTGGTTGCCGAAAAGCTTATTTCCATCAGCCATGGCGTGCTGATTGAGAGCATCGGAATTCTGTGGTTGGGAAAGGCTGATACTTGGTATACCCTCCAGACCTGGAAGAAAATGATGGTGCTCATAGGCTACTGGCAACCCTGAATGGGGGTAGTCATGAGCGACAAGTTGAGGTACTGGTTGAGTAACAGCCACGCTAGATTGAAAGCTGCCATCTAATTGAATCTTGACTCCCGTTTTATTTTCACGAAGGTATGCTCTTCGTACTGTACTCCACTCCTTCTTGGTACCCTTGTCTGTTGCAGGATCATAACGTGCCTTTGGTCCTTGTTGTCTCAATTTGTTGAGCATTGCAAACCAATGAGGGTTAGGGGCACCCTTAGTACCTTTCTTGTTCTTTTCACCGGTAGGTCGACCAGCTCCAGTTGGGTTTGTCTTGGTCTTCTTGTGAGGCTTTCTAGCTGTCACCGACGTAGATTTTGAGGTGTTAGATGTGTATGGAGCAATGAATGCATCGTTGGAGATGCCATCTGTCCCTAAGACAGTATCTCGAGAGTGAGGAGACGATGATATTTCTGATGATTGGGATTTGTTTGAGAGATCACCACCATCAGATAAATGGGTGTCGTTATCATCCAGAGCAGGGTTCACTTTATGTGGCGTTAAAAAATTGCGGTGGTATAAGGAACTAAGTGGATCAAAATGCTTGCCGTTGTCGTAGCTCCGCTGAGATCCAACAACATTGTTCAAAAGGTCTGGCATATTCAAAGGACAGCTTGTGTCTGGGTTACTGGATGAGATATCAGGATGTAGCCCATTGATGTACACCAACTGTTGCAGATCTGATTGAAATTCGTACTCTACTACCACTTCACTCGGGCCAGTTTGAGAGAATAGTAAAGAGAAGTAGTCGATATTTTCGTCGTATTCAAATATCAGTGAGGACGCTTGAACTGAGATATGGCGGTTTGGTTGATTCTCCATCTTGAGATAGGAAAGGAGTCCTCAAATTGTTGATTTGTAAAGATGAAAGAACTCTATTGAATTCTCTCTGCCAAGATAGAGATCGTAACTGAATGTGCGGTGGCCGTTAAAGTGTCTATAACGGGTCAGTAGCTAGTCACCCAGTTTGGGTTTAAATATGATGAATGGAAAATGAAATAGACAGGTTGACTTACGTTTCAGCGCCTTTTTCAACAATAGGGAAAAGGGGAGCTGGCGTGGAAGTTTTGTGTTTTCGCGTGTGATGAAGTACCACTTGGCTGAGGAGCTTTGAAGAAGTTTCTGGAGCTGGCTTGAGTATAAAACCATGTTTATCATGTGATATAACTTGATCGCGATGCCCTATTTAAAACCATAATATGCTGTTGGCTGCCTATTGCGTTATTTGGAGCATCTGTACGAATTGGCGAGTAGTGCTGTTCTATCGCGTTGACGAACAACAGAAACACATTCATGAGGCGCAGGCTGATTGATGAAGGTTTCAATATTCAACCACGAACTTCCAAACAGGAGCGTATACTTTTAAGTCTGGGGAATTTTAAATCCAGCTCATAACTCGCTCAGATTTCAGGTGCCATGTAGAATGAAAGAAATGTCGGAAGGTTATTGGGAAGAAATGTTTGTCTGTGAAGAAGCTAGCTAAAACAACATGGAGATTTAGATGTCTTGTCATAAAACATAAATATAGATTTTTGAAGAAGGAACAATAAAGACTGAACTATCTAGTCATTTCGAGATAATGACAAGTTATTTCTTTATAGGTTACAGAGAGAGATTCTGGCACAAAGCAGCTAGCTATATCAAGTGGAAGCACAAAATATCTCTTCGGTTTATAGAAATAAATAGAAACCACCATTGTTGATATAATATTCAAATCTCACCTCAAACTATCATTATCACCAAGTCGACTTTTGTTGGTGGGATTGCAGATTGCCACATAAGCTTTGGCAACTTGCTCTCTATTAAACCTCGTCGTACAAGAGATGAACAGTGGTAGAATACTTGAGGGATATTCTGGAGCAGACATAACTGTAAGAACGGGTTGAATCATAGATTCAGGTTGCAAGATGTGTTAGCAAGCACGATACTTTGCTAGTGCGTCGCTCTGCCTAATAAAATGAATCCACTTTTGCTAACTATATCTCATTTAAGTTCCTTTTCGCAGAGCCAAAATCATACACACGAAGCCTTAGAATATTCTTGCAGTAGTAGCTTCGTTAGGGAGGCTATCAATCGAGTCTCAGTAACAAGAGCTTATCTACCCTAAAAGTCCATCGGTGCCATCCAGGAGAGCGTTAGATAAACAGCGACTACCGATACCTGATTCCATTTAGTTAGTCCAGTTACTAGTATCACTGCTGTACCTTACTAGCTACATTTGTTAGGGTCTGGGTATTGAGATTCCATAATCTTGATAGATGCGTTATCTGAATCCTCCGCTTCATCGTCAAGATTTGACACAGTCTTTCTATCCTCAGTTGGACTCGTATATGAAGCCGAATTTTTAAAAAGCTCTTGTTGGAAATTATTATATAAATGAGACACCATGTGATTAGTGGAAATGTAACTTGCTTGCGGAATAGTATAACCATAAGAACCGATGGCTGGCCCAGGGTTGAGGTAGCTATAACCGGTCTGATGTCCACCAGATTTGGGAAAAGAATAATGAGGGCCAAAATTTACTGGAGAATTATGAGACACAGTGTCATAGCCAGTGATATTTGTTCGAGGAGCAGAACTATACTGTGAAATTGACCCAATTTCTCCGAATGATGGCATGTATCTATGTGGCCTGACAGGCTCAGCAGAAAGAATTCCACCATGTTGACGATCTCTATAATTGGGAAAGGAGCCGAGAATCTCTTTTCCATTTACATCTTCTGTATTGGGGACCAAATTGGGAGATTTATAAATGTTGGAACAAGTCCTAGCACTACCATGACCATAATCATGGAAATAAGGGCATTTACTAGCTTGAAAATAGCCAAATTGACCGTTTTGCATGCTATTACCATCACCCTGGAAATTTTCGTTTCGTGTGGATCCGTACGCTTGCATCTGAAAGCTACTTTGAGTTCCAGTATGACAGGAAACCAAGGTTACTCTAGGTGCCGAAATATGCTGCGGCCGATTGACAACAGCAATACTCATATAGACATATCTTGTCCCACCGGGAAAGTGATTGCGAGGAAACCCAGACCGACTGAGTGAAGTGTTTGATTGTGGAAGGTGTGGTCGATTCCAATCCATATTACCACCTGTTTGAGGATTGCTTGGCGGCGGAGGATAGTCCACACCTGAATTATTACTTGGTCCTGGTTCAGTATATGGCTAAATATTTTGCCTAGCCTGACCTAAGGATTTCCTGGCCGCTCTAGTTGCTAGAATATCTCTAGTCATTACTTCCTTCTTTGCACGAGTAGCTATTTTTCTCACACCCTTGTTAGGATTGGCATGATCCTTGAGTGAGCGAAATTCGTCCGAAGAAGAAGGCCGGCCGTTGCCGTTAGTTCTACCTTTGAAGTGTACTATCATAGGATTACCACCCCTGGCAAATACTTCTACACAATCGTCATGAAGCTTCCAGTATTCTAGTTTCTGCTAACGGCGATGAAAGTCACTGCCAGTGCCTCCGAAGTTTCTAGCTTGGTACGTGCGACCTGCGTTTGGATTATTCCTAGCTCTTTGGATGTTTTTATATTTCTCCTCCTTATCTTCATCATCTTCCTCTTCATAATTATCACTAGAGTATTCTAGTGCAACAGTAGCTGATGCAGATTTATTCGAAGAACGAGTATCATTACTCAAGTAGTTTTCTCTGTTGCTACTTGATGCAATCCATCCGAAAGTTCTAGTGTTGCTCTTGAATATCTTTAAGCTGCTCTGGGAATGTTGCGTCCCGATTCTTTGGTGTTTACTACGATGACTAGGTGCGTTATGATGTGTTGTTGAAAGCTTACGCTTGGGAGGTGGGCTTGTAACTTCATCATTGACCTTAAAATATCTTGTGCTATAGTAGTCTTTGACTGAGAGAGTGCGATTATTACTTGTCTTTCCATGAGTGGTGTTGGTGGATATTGTAGATGGTGTAGATGTTATTGAAGCTTGTGTTTGAGCTTGATACATATGTCCTAGCAAGCCCAAAGCTAGCTGTAGATGATTTGGACTATTACTTTTCTCAGCCAAGATAAGACCTTTCGATAATATTAGTTATATAAGCTTGGAAAGTTCAAGTGTTGTTACCTTTGTTACCGGAGGGCTTATGATCCTCTTTGGCTAACCCTTCATTCGGAAATACCATTATGTTTGTATGTGGGAAGTGAAGTGCGTTGGTTGATATAATCTAGTGGTTTCCATTGGTTGTTTTCTCTTACCAGGAGGTAACTTTTCGGTTTTCTTGCTATCAGAATAAATAATATTAGCTTGCCTAGTATGGGTAATCATAGACCAACGGTTTTCTTTGAGATGATGCTAGAGACTTCGCGTGCAAATAATAAGCTTTGGGATGAAAAAAGCTTTCAGAGTTGCAACTGAAGCGCTCAATGCTTGTGCTGTAGAGTTTGGGGTTTAGGTTTGAATAGATATTTGAAGAGGACTGGATTGGGACGGCTCAACGCGTGATCGAGAACCAATTTGAGCTAGCATTAGCTTGTAACCTTATTTTATCGCCGACACACAATATTCATCGGATAATGTTAAGTCTGAAGAACACTTTAAAACTGTTGCCAGGACGATTTGCACACAGAGTTTTCACCCTCAGATCTGCACAGGCACCTTTAATATAAGATTGTGATATACAACTAGAGTTTTGCATCTACAATATACACTCGTATTAACCCATGTCATTAGTCAAACACTTTTAAACAGAGATGCAAAATAGTTGTAAGATACTCCACTCATATTCTGCTACTCTGTTTAAAGGCACATTGCTATTTTCAGCTGCCATAAAAGCAAGGGTCTTCAATCGTGATCAGTACAATAAATGTCTTCGTAAGAAATCAAGAGAAAGAATTATTCAATTCAACCTACTCACTCATATTCCAAAAAATAGATACTCTTCAAGATATGAGTGTCATTCAACCTGTATGAAAGGATTGTGTGACAATTAGACGCTTTATCCTTTGCCATGCTGACAAATGCAATTAGCATTACGTTAAGGCCACCACATATCTTGAGAAGGCTCTAGATTCTATAATATAAAAGAAAATTCTACTTCCGCCTTCTTCCAATTATAGACTATGATCATCATTGTTGACAAACTGAAGTGAGCCCCTGAGACAAGGGGGCACATGGTCTCGGCTAAATGGTCATGTGATTAACGTATGGCTTAGGAGATTGATTCTACTAGCAGGCTTAGGACCTGGCACCTATTGGATATTTCAACTACTAGAAATACTGCTCCTTGTTTGATTTCTTTTTTTTTAGGTTTTTTAATTTTATTTAAATGAAGCTTTAACAAGTATTATCAAGAGACTCGGTTACTTCAGGAGTATTTTGCCTTAAATTGAAGGCATTAGATCTTTTTTTTTTTTTTTTTTTTTATAATACAATCTT
>Ga0247734_1001383_pt1 | contig 18516 bp, 21 predicted proteins | sample UWRJL103311B2_FD_180933 | JGI IMG/M metagenome (GOLD analysis project Ga0247734, IMG submission 180933) | Plant litter microbial communities from Arlington Agricultural Research Station in Wisconsin, United States - UWRJ-L103-311B-2 | ecosystem: Environmental > Terrestrial > Plant litter >... | reverse complement strand
ATCGTGGAGCTGTGGAGGACTGAAGATGTAGAACTTCTCAAGATGACCATCCAAAACATAGAATATCGAAGACAAAAGTGCTGTAAGGACAGCAAGAACGGTAAGAAGACCAATTGAAGAGCTGGGAGTTGGTTTGGGGGTTGAGGAACCCTTCTTTCGGGGTGTGTGGGACGGCATATTAGCCCAAATTTATTGATGATAGTAAATAGCAAATTAAGAGAAAATTATTGAGGTGAAGAAACGATATTTAAACAAAAAGAATTGACCCAAATCACTTCGGATTCCGCGAGCAACTGCGCGATGTACGAAGTGAAGCTGTTGTTTTCAATTGAATAAGATTAGCATTCAGGACATTTTAATAAATAAAATAAAGGCGGACCCCTACCCGAATAGCTACTAACCTTTTTGGTGATCCTTGAATCGTATTCGGGTTTACACTACACAACCTATAAACATCTACAGCACTCATGGAACAGGGGACAATATAATAAGATTGTAATAGAGTACTCAATAAGGGTCAGCTGCAGCAAGATGAAATGCACTTCTGGACATATAATTGTGACTGCTTCAATCTATACTGTTGCAAGTTGCATAGCATACTGAGGTTTTATCAACAAGGCTGAACGCCAGCCTTGCCCCGGCGGAAAACTGGCCCTGTATCAAACCGAAATAGCTTGGCGAGGAACATTCATCAACCTACATCGAAGTCAAGAGAACGGCCCGGGTTCTAGATTCAAGCATCCACCGACAATATGTCTATGTTCAGAGCGAAGAAGCTTGACATAGGCTCCTTTGTCAATGTCAAAGTCATCCGTGACCACACGAAGCGGAAGGTATTCGCTGAGCATGAAGCAGAGAGGTATGAAGTCCAATTCCGGGGTTTTACCTATGAGGATACAGCAGGGCCCAATTCGCTGACAACACATCCTCAGACAAGCTCTACGATATGTTATTCGCAATCTGAGCCTCCCAGCAAGAACGCGCGCCCAAGCCCAGCTCGAATTGAGCCAGATGCACTGCTACACACGGTCCACACAGATCCGTAATCGTTGTATAGAAGGAGGGAAGGGAAGAGGTGTGCTGAGGGACTTCAAGATGACGCGGGTACGTACTGACTGTCTGCTGCATAAGCATTGCCTTGGGGGGAAATAGCACATCAGCTTATCAGATTTACAGTTCAACTTTCGATTAAACGCATTACGAGGGTTGATTCCTGGCGTGAAGAAGGCTATTTGGTAGAATCTTTGGGAAGCATGTGCGATTAAACTTGCACAAACTAGGATCTGGGCAGATACACTGCTTATGAATGCTTCCCTTGTATGTTGAAGGAACCCTCTCAGCATTATGAGCTTGAGATTGTATAAAATGTAGACAGCAGGCGTCGGGAATGAAATGAATTATAAAGTCTGCGGAGCTATCTAACACAAGTGCAGTCGTTAGCTACCGGGATCCTTTGATTTTGAAGAAAAGTATAGGCTATTGAAATTTTAATCAGTCACGCTGATCTGGTCATCTGTAAGGTTCCTGGGTGCATAGTCTTTTGTTTCTGATGAATGGAATTGTTTTAGCAAACAAACTCACATTGGTCATCGCTGTATATATTTGTCTCGCATAGTGAATGCTGGTTTTATTACGAAACCCCTGCTTGTTAAGAGAAGCTCATATATAGCAAAATTTGTCTTGGGAATATTGGTCTTCCAATTATATATCAAAATTCCGAAGTTTTCGTCTTTGATACAATCCCATAGTCCAAGACTACCGTTTCCTCCAATTCACTATTATATTTCCTATCTATCCTCCACGTTATCTTTCACACCCAGCGCAAACAAATCTATTGTCAACAAGTTATATCTCCAACTGAAGCTGTCTTTCGACAAGAGAGCATAAACGTTTATTTGGGGTCACCCAACTACTCAACTTCAACCAACTCAAGTCTTAGGATGTTTCGTCTCCTCCAGTCAGGTCTCCCTAAGGATCCGGTCTTTCCTGCAAATTTGAAAGGGTTGGGGTAAGTAGCTTCATACTTATAAAAGGTACTCGTCTAATGGGCTCTAAGCTATTTCATCAACGAAAACGACGAGATCCGCAATATTGAGAATCCGAAAGCCTACTTCAAGTTTTTCCTCACGAAGAATGAGCGCTACAACACTATTCAAAGGGAGTCCATGAATGGTAAGCACGATATCCAGGATATCGAGCAGAAACCCATATTAACAAACTCTAGAAAGTATTCGCAACATCGTCTCTGACCGGCTCATTGCTCTTGATCTGAAAAAGATACGCCTTCCCCTCGGCGCTGATGAGACAGAGCCTCATGTCCCGATCTTCATTTCCTCCAACTTACAATCCAAGAAGCGCCTTATCGTTCTATTCTACGAAAATGGCCAGGATATTGGGATCTTCGCCCACCGTATCATTGGAGGTAAAGGAGGCATCAACTTAGGCTCTGCCGTAAACATGGTCAAATATATCCAGTCCCTCGGAACCAGCAACAACGAGGCGCCAGGTATCATCATTGCCAATACAGGACAACTCCGTTGGTGGCGCAAGGGTAAGAAGGCCGTTACTCAAGTCTCCTGGTACGCACTTCCCCAGAAGAGCGCCGTCGACCTCCCATACCGCTTCGACGAGATCAAAAACACCATCCCCGGAAATCGCAGCGTCGCTGAACACATCAACTACATCTTCAACCACGTTGTTGCCGAGCTTGCGCACCCAGACGTGAAGTTGGACATCGTGGGCGTCTCAGCTGGTGCCGTTAAGGTCTCCAGTTTCCTCAACGACGAAACGAATTTAAAACAATGGGGAAAGAGAATCAGCGCTTTCGCTAGTGTAGCCACCTACTTCAACGCTGATGAGATCACCAACCCCGGTTTTGCAGAGTTCATGCGTGATCGTGGACGTGCTTATCTGGTTTCCGACGAGCCCTGTGGCACTTTTCTCGCAGGCCCTGTTGGTTATCGCCATATTGGCGCCTATGGGTGCCCAGTGTTCAGTTTGGGGGAGCCCTATTATACGGAGACGCTGCTGCCACGAGGATATAAGACTGTAGTCGATTGGTTTCAAGAGGTGGCTGAGGATCCTGAGTATGCGAATCCGGAATATGAGAGATATGATGAAGATGAGGAGGGGGCTAGTGAGGTGGCAGACTGGGGTGAGGAGCATTTCGAGGATCGTCTAGTGGGTGAGAAAGGTGGAAAAGGAAGAGTTTTTGAACTTGAGGATAAGGATGAAGATGACTGAGCTTGCTCTTTACGATCGTGGTTCGGCACCATGCGGATATCCTAATACAGTTGTCGTACGGGAAATAAACAAGTCTGCTTCATATTCAAAAAGAACTTGGTACTAGCATTGATGGCACAGAATGGTCTAAGAGGACGAAAATTGATATCTCACCATTCAAAAGGCTCTAGTTCATGAATTACGGTAGATTTGATATAGAGACATCAGCGACCCCCCGTGTGGTTATACAGAAACTACTATAATACAAGAGTCCCGTACACGTAACTTTAAGCTCTTTAGCTGCTTCCAAGTATCTCAAATTCTGTCGCATCCAATATGTCCTCTGCCCTCCTCGCTCGTTCTTTCACAACCTGTTGCTCAGTCTCCCACCTCCCTGTAGGTACTGCCTGCTCTACACCTCCAAGACCTAACCAAGACCCCGTCTTTCCCATGATAGGCTTTGATTCCCTTTCTTCTTTGGCTAATTTAGCCACCATCTTCGACCAATTGCCTAATCCAACTTGCATACATTCCTTGCATCTTTTCTTGTGATCATTACCGATTCTCTTTTTCCTTAACTCAACTTCTGCGATGTCGACCGCTTCCCTCGTCCATGCTAAGCCCTCTTCTTGAGTTGATTTATTGTTCTTGGAGACATATAGTATCTCTCCTATATATGTCATCACACCGGCCTCTTCGCAAATCTCTTTCGGGGTCCGAGTTGGTGGGGAGGTTCCATCATCGGGTGGTGGTGGATATGGATTCGGTACAAAAAGTGGTTTGAATATAGATGTAATATACTGTATAGGACCAAGTTCCTCATCTAAGGCTTGCAATATGACCGGTGCTGGAGGGAGAGACTTTCGAGCGCGAAGGATAGAAAGAAACATAGGAAGTGCAGTATTTAGATTCGAATTGGCGGCATGGTGGACCGCTAGACCTGTGACTGTTGCCAGTACGTTGGCTGAAGGAAGCCCCGCGCTGATGTTAAGTAGGCCAGTTTTAGTATCCACGATGCCCTTGGGAGCTTTCTCAGTCGCAATATCTAGTGCCCATTTGTACATCTCCAAAGCTGCTTCTGGCGATTGTTTGTACTCTAACCAATTTGCACATGCCAGGGCAGCATCAACCCGTTGCTTCTCTGTGAAACCTTGGGTAGTGAGTATCCGCATATAATATACTTCCGGTCCTTCGAACGCAGGTTCACAGTCCTCTTCCTTTGGGGCAAATTTTGCTCCAGGAGGTACGGGTCGTGGAACTGGATTTGATGGGCCGATCACCATGTCTGCTGGGAAAGCAACATTGCGAGTCTTGTCTCTGACCCATCCATCCAACTGCTCAGCAGCCTTCGCTGCACCCATGAGAATCGTGTAGTAGCCTCTCCTCCATGGTTCTGATTTCTTCGTGATGTTGTATCCGGTCTTCCCAACGCCCTCAACCAAGGTCCCGCCTTCCTGGGTCTCTTCAAGTCCAGCTCCATCAATTTCTGGGTTTTCTAGTCGGAGTAACAGCCACCGGTAGCTTTCTCCAATATTGGCCCAGTCTACAAGCAGCTTGGGATCGTCCGCGCGCGATTGATCCCACTGTGCGCTTCTCAAATCTTTCCTCGACACCCAGGTCCATTCGGCTGGTGTTGGCCATTTGCGTTCACACCATTCCTGTTGCAAGCCGAATATTATGACCAGAGTTAGACCGACAAACGAGTATATGTAGATTGTCCATTTTCCTGCCCTCACAAACTCAGACTTGATCCATTTCTTGGTCTCAGTGGTGAGATATCGAGCTGCCGGTCGTCGATTGGAGGGGGTGAGGAATGGCAATTGAGGACGCAGTCGTAGTGAATGAGTGTTTTGGGTGAAGAGCCGTAGAGAATTTGGAGGTCGGAATGGATGAACAAAAGCTATCCTACGAATGGGTAAGGGCAATCGGGCCCGCATTGTGTGTGTTGGCGATGAAGTTAATGTTCATGGACGGTTTTGGCCAAGAGCTCATGGAGAAATGTTTATACACGAGGCTGAGATTGAACCAACCGTCCTCCTCCAAATATCAATGGAAATGCATCATAGGATTAAGCACAATTGAGACCGTCAAAAATAACTTGCAATCTATTTATGCTCACTTAATATTTCTGTTTAGGTTCAATACATAGGCAACAGTATTTACTGAGACTTCCTCTAAATGATCTCCGTTCTATTGTCTTGCCATCTCATGTGTTAACCATCAGTTTTTGGTTTCATTAGACCTTCATCTTGACGTGAAGAACATAAACCAGTTTCTGTTCAATATGATGGTAGCACTTCCAGTTCGTGCCGCAGCTTGTGATACTGATTAGTCCTGACTAACATCGTGTAGTTAAGTCTACTTGTGGTGAGTGGACAGAAACTACTGAATCTCTTAGAATGCTTACCTCTTTAAATGCACTTTCAGAGCTAGCTCTAGAGTAAAGCTTAGATTAAAGTAGCCTGATAAAGAAAAGAGTTTAGAGACAACTATAAACTGCATTATAAGGTTATAGGGATATAAAAACTAGCGCCTAATATTTGTCCACGGAGTAGACACTCAGGCAGAGAATATACAGCTGTTCCAGGCTAATTTTCTAAAAAGGCGGACGAATGTGTGAAATGTTTAATATCTTCAATTAGTTGTAATATCTGTCTCTACTCCTCTTTCATCGGCGGTCTGATTAAATCACTTTCCGCTGTTTTAATCTCTAACAGACCCTCCTCACTCCTCTTCTTCTTCTCTTCCTCCCTCTTCACTGCTAAAGTCTGAATCGCCTGCGCTGTCAATTCCTGTCTAAACATTCTTTCCAGTACATCCTTCTTCCTCGTTTTGTGATCCCCCACACTAATGATTATACCCGCCGTAATATTACAAGTAATCGAACAACACAGAATTACAGTCGTCAATGCAAATGGCCGGACTTTGTAATTAATCCCCCAAGTACATGCCCCAAGAGCTATTTGGAAACAAGAGTGACAGTCGAGAAGCACGACGACAGCGACGAGGAGACGGAGAGGGAAGGCGAAATGGGTTTCAGTTTCATGAGGCTTGTAGAAGGTATGGGACCGGGAGAATTTCTTCTGGTGGTGGACGAGTTTCTTTTGCTGTTCTGGGCTTAAGACGCTCAGTTCTCCGATTTTTTCTTCGCATGCAGCTTCAACATCTGGTTGGCCGTTTAGGGTGAGGTTTGGGAGATCATTTTCGTTTTTGAGTTGTGGGAGGGCGCGTTCCCTACGGAGACGCCAGGTGAGATGATGGTAGTGTGCTATGAAAGACATGTGGTAGGTATCGACTGCACGGAAGGGTGCTAGACCGTCGCCCATTATAGCGAAAAGGGCTACTAGAACGTTATCAATTACGTTGACGAGGTATTCTTTACGACCACCGACGTTGATCCAGCCTATTAGGAAAAGAACCCAGGCGAGTCCGAAGAGTGTAATGAGGGTTGCGTAGAGAGTTACAAAGAATCCAAGAGCTGTTTTACAGATTAGACGGGATTATATAAACGGAGTGGTGTACTTACGCTTCCGAACGTATTGTCCAAATCCTTTCATACTTCTCTTAAATTTCTCTTTCCTAGAGTGTAATAGATGGCGGACATGGTCATTAAGTTCGTCTCTTTCTTCTTTGGTCCAGCCATGAAGCCTTTCTCCGTGCGGCAAAACAGCAAAACGGCTATCGTCCAATCTAGATGTGAGAGATGTAAGAGTATATGTGCGGTCAATGCTAGCTGCGTCCGCATCGCCTCCAACTTCTTCTACAGGAGGTAATTCCGGAGCTGTACCGACCGTACCGACGGTTTCGACAGTACCACGGGTCGGAAACCGAGTTAAATTGTAGGTTGGCCGCCGATTTAGATATCTCCCTAGATCTGGTACGAAAAGAGAGTTTTGGAGATTATTAAGTGTATTAAGTGTTGATATTTCAGGATCTGATCCCACCTGTTAGCGAGTTCTTGTTCCCCAATACTACATGAATACGTACCAACGGTATCGAGAATATCAATCATATCTTGGTGGTATTGATCATCATCACCATCCCCTATAGTGGAAGCCGGAGGACTAGTGTCTTTCGGCCCAGGCCTGAAACTAGGGAATCTGAACATTCCAGAAGCTGCACTCAGTCGTCTTGTCGTAGGGGCTTCCAGCTCAGGAATTGGGAGGGTCTGTCCGGCAGGTTGTCCTTCCTCCCTCACCTCCGGCATATATGATGCACCTCCTCGAGGTGCTCCGGTTCCATCATGCGTAGCATTCCAAGACCTTGTTGGATCCGAACTACTCCTCCTCCGGTTTCCTTCAACCACAGGTTCTAGTTGTCGGTTCTCATGCCTCAATCTTCCCCCTCCTGTACTGTCTGCCCTTGAGCGTGAACCTTCTAGTTCTGCGCCAGCGCTACCTCTAACAGGTTTACGTAGGATTGTGTGTCCGGGCGTGGATGTCTGCCCTGCAGAGTCAGGCCGCCCCTCACTGCTATTAGGTCGAGGGCGTGTGAGAATTCCCTGTGAGGGGGCACGCCGGATCCGGATACTAGGCTGTTGCCATGAATCTATCGCCGGTCTGGTTACTCGAGGAGGTGAGGAAGAGGAGTTTGTGACTGTTGAGGTTATGACTGGTGCCGCTGGTCCAGTTGTTGTCGTCATGGTCCTCGGTGGTGCCCCCCCGCCCGTTGTCGTGGTGGTCGTGGTCGTAGAGTGTTGAGTTGTCGTGGTTGACCCGGGCACTCTCAAAGAATCAGAAGGCGGCGCCCGCTGTGTTCCTTGCTGGTCCGACATGTTCAACTATACACCAATATCGCCCAGATTAGGAATGTTGAAGCAATTGATCCTAAGCTGTAAAACAAAAATGCTCGCAGAGCGGAAGTACGGCAGGATTGTCAGTCCTACTTATTCTTTAAAGGAAGCAAATATGCAAATCTGATTAATCAGGGCTTGGCGTTCGTCATGGAGCTGGCAAATTGGATCGTCTGTTCCCGCACAACAACAACCCCGGAGAAGATCTTTTTTCCAAGACATATGCGGGAGGGATTAGCTTTGTTTAAGATGCCAAAGCAAAGCTTACTTACGATTTTGTAAGGACGGATTCTTGAATTGCGATGGCAAAAATCGTCCTTTGAGATCCAGGGCGAGTGAGTGAGAAGGATGGAGTCGGAATAAAGTTGAAAGAAAGAACAGGCCGAACATCCAAGGAGGATTAACGACGTTTTTTTTCCCCAGGACAATGCTGTCTGGTCTATAAGGTTGTACGAGGATCGAGGCTAGAACTTCCAGAATGGATTTTGAACTGTGCTAATACTTGATATTCATGGCATTGCAGCTCCATTTCTTCTTGGCCATCCAACATCAAAGTCATCCAGAAACCAATTGTCAGAGACTACGCATCTTTTATATCGGCCCTTTGGTTCCCATTCTAAAAAGAAAATTCATTATAGGCGGGTCTGTGACTGTAGATCATCCAGCTCTAGATGCAATGTTCGTATATATCACATATCAGTATATTCCTGATAGGCAATCAGTGTCTCCCAGCTTTTCACCTGTGAAGGCTATATTATATACAGTCAAACCCAGATTTTTAAAGCAGTTTGTATTAATCGGGGAATTAGAGGACCACAGATTTTCTCCCGCTATGACCACAGGCGCACGTTCAGCCGTGACTCGATACTCTCTACCCTCTCAGTTACAATCACGACCCTGTCGAAGTTGTCAAAATATTTGCTGGTTTATATCTGAAGCATTGAAAGTGAATCGGAGAAGATGTAGTATAAGCAACGTCTCTTGCTGTCGCCGAATCTTGCTGTACCTCTAGATAAATCTAGCAAGTTGCGGCAAGTCCTTCTCTTCCGCGGTAGATAACGACGACAGCAATATTTTTATAATTACCAGTTTCTGTAAAATGGGAAGTGTGGATTTTAAGAAGATGTTTGATGCAACCTGAACCTCCTAGCTTGGACTTGAAGTATCATGCAATTGTTATGTGGACAAGACTTCAAACTTTTTGATACTTGACATTTGACATATGACATTTCAGAATTTAGTTCGCAGCGTCGCCATCTTTTTTTATTTACGAGTTCCAGTCAGTCATATCAAACATTATATAAGATGACCTTATAGCTTCTCAACATATTAGCTGCGTTGGAAAATATACTCATCAAAGACTTAAATTCCGTTCTCCCCAATCTTCCTAGCATTCAGTCTGAATATGCCAAACAGCCCTGAACAAATGCGCTACTAGAACTTGTTTTAAGTGAAGTGTGGAAAGTAGAACTGAAGTGCCAAGCTGTCTGGTTTATTCTGAAATTGATACAACTGTTTTGGCAAAACATAATAATGCAAAGATACAGCATAGAGATGTTCCTCTCGGTTAGCTCAGGGGGCAAGATAGGGGCTCTCAGATGAAGTAGGTAGGAGGTAGGCAATCTTCTGCCCTCATACATCAATTTCGCAGTTTTTTTTATTGTTTTGTACTTCTGATACTGCCACAAATACTAAAAATACAATTCAGACATCGGAAATCCTCGTAACCAAACCAAATGGGTGCTATGTTGCCCCAACTTCTTCTGCTAGCCCTCAAAGTCCCTAAAGACCTAAAGCTCCTTGAACTGGGGTTAATCCAGAAGAAGAAACTAGACCGGTGTGGCTTAACGCGAGTTGTATAATCTAGATTGTACAAAAATGGTTCCTCGTATAGCTTCTGCTGATATTAGTCTGAAACATTTTAGGATGAGAGCGGCTGCAGCCCACTAAACATCTGCACAAAAGTATTTGGCATCAGAGAGCTACCGTCAATGCTCAGAAACATTCCGTGTATCAATACCACTATGCCATCAAGCTAGAAGCACACAGGTTCCTAACTTCCTAAGACAGGTGGCACAATCCACCAAACGGCCCTCACTCCTCTGCATTCTCCAACTCATCTCCAAAATCTCCATCGCCTTTCCTGAATTCCCCATCATTCCCGCATCCTTCACCGCATCCTCTGCTTTTTCTCTAAAGAAGCTCTGGTCTGCGGGACTGGATGCCATACAGCCAGCGATACACAGTGGCCATACCATCCCACGCACCATGCGCGGATCGGGAATGAGACTCATGGCGGACATAACCTCTTTTAAAGGTTCTTGGATATGGTCGATGGTGGGATGAGCGTTGATAACGGTTTGGAGATAGATGATAGCAGTGCAGGAAAAGATGCGTGTCACAACTAGAGTGGTGTAGTGCGTGTAAACCAATGACAGATAGTGAGGTGGCGGTCCACGGTATTCGCGCTGGAGATTCTGGAGGGAGGTTAGAGTCTGCGAATTATGGTACTCGAGACGATCGTGAATGTCCTTTGCAGCGATGGCGAGCTGTTTGGCATCTAGAAGGTTTTCTTGGTGACGGTTTGCTAGGACTGCTATTTGGCCGATAATAACCATTGCCCAGTTTTGACAGCCCATGATGCGTTCAAGTTGAAATGTGGTATCGTGTTCGCTCGAACCTGAAGGTTGTAACTGGGAAATGAGATTGCAGTGGTGTTCTGCGAGGTGCGGTGAAGATCCGGTTGAAACGCATGCAATAATGTCGAACCAAATGATTGCAGATGCAAAGAAGTCGAAAGCGGCAATGTTAGGACAGCCAAAATCCTTCGTTATAGTGCCTCGTGTCGAATTTTGAAGTGAATTCTCGGTAGAGTTCTCCATGAGCATGCTTTGAAGCTCAAGCATCAATTTCGAGCCAGCACCTAGATGCACTTGCCATTTCCCCGTTCCACCATTAAAGAGCTACTTGGTCAGTAATGCATAACTGACGATGGTAAATAAATATCTTACCTCAAATGAAATTAGTTGTACCATGCATGCAAGAATCTGAACTTTGCCACCAAACCCTTTCCCCAGACTTGTACTTTCCGTATGGGCACGAATAAACCATTGAAGTTCCTCCAATGTAAGGTTATGATGTAGCTCAAGTTGATGGAAATAATCTATCTGCGCCTGATCCGCACCCTGCTGGGAGATAAGAGACTGTTGATGAAATGCACTGAGGCTTATAGCAGCATGGTACAAGGGTTTGGTATGGTTCAAAAGTGAGAGTAGCCAACCGCGACCGCCAGCCTGCACAGAAGGTGTGAAGAATCGAAATTGTATATAGAATACGTTGTCAAGATAGTGCATCATGAGGTTTGCTTCATTGCCTCCGAACTCTTCCTTTTTATTCCGTTTGATGAAGCTTTGGGGAGATGCTTTTGAAGAGATGCGGCTCTCAATGATACTAGAGCTTGCTGCATGGGCTTCTAAGTCGCCTGCTAAACTGTTTGAAACGGCCGTGTCTGTAAGAGGTGGGTTTTCATGGGCAACTGGGCAATTCAAGTCATCTCCAAGAGCGCTTTCAAAGCTCACTTCCATAGGGGATAAGCTGTCATCGATGCTTGGTCCCAGCTCATGGGGCTCCTTCTCACTTATTCCAGAAACTCGTGGAGACTGTAGAGGTGATATCTGGCTAACCAGTCTCGACTTCTCACGAAACGCAGCTCTTTTACGAGCTGCCGAAGCTGCTATCGTTGGTTTGATTCTATCTAATTCTTTCTTTCCCAGTCGGCAGTCTTCAATCCACACCGGCCGCGGTCCAAAATGGCATTGGATGTTCACCGAAGTGCATCGATGACAAAAAGGTTGAATCTCATCGCATTCTAGATACGGGACTTGTCAGACGTTTGAAATCAATCGCCAGAAAGAAAGATTTTGAATTACTTTTCTTGCGTAGTCTGCATGTCCAGCAGCCTTTTGTGCTGCGGACTTGCAATGGCCCTGGCGATTGCGGAATGATCTGGGTGTCATGGCCAGCTTCTACACTAGTCTCATTACTCTGTCCTGCGGCTGTTGTGGTGAGTGGAGGAGGATGTTTCATCAACGCTCTTGACTCTCGAGAGAACATAATGGGCGATGAAGATGCAGGTCCATGTGGCATGTGGACGCGACTCCATAAACATAGAAGCATTCATGGTGCCTGGTGGGCAATTAAAGTGGGATCGTTAGCCCAAGCATCAAAACAGAGTTTTTAGTCTGGTTAGAATCCATTGGTTTTGTAGTTGTACTACAAAAGTGGGATAGATCCGGCAGCTGGAGACGAGTATGGAACTCCTTGTGGAAGTAACGAAGGCGTACCTTTTTACGGGGAAACTTGAATTCTTTTGATTGTGGTTATCTTTTCATTCTTTTAAAACCCTGCGTGTCCCCTTTGTGATTTTCTGCACATTGATTCCTTCAGTCGTTACAGATTATCACACGGCCCCTCAACACCACCTCCAGAGTTACACTGTAAATATCTCAGGATGCCAGAGCTACCGAGCACCGCTGATAGCTCAGTGATAACACTTGCAAAGGCAAATAAATCTCCAGATTGGAAGGAAGTTGCGGCGAGGCGGCGCCATGAGATCCTCAACAAGATCCCAGTCGAATACCGTGTATCACAGGCTCTCTTGAAGCCAACCAATCTCTCAAATCTAGTGCAGACATGTGGGATACTTACGACCCGAGAACTAGGAATGGTTAACTCTACAGCCATTAAGCTCTTGGAGTCAATACACAGCAAGAGATTCACAGCAGTGGAAGTCACGACAGCATTTTGCAAAAGTGCTGCAATTGCACATCAAGCAGTGAGAATGTCTTGAGGACTAAAACTTGTAAACATATTGACGTATTTCTAGACCAATTGTCTTGCACTAGTAATGTTTGAAGAAGCGCTTGCTGCCGCAGCGGAACTAGATGAATTCATGAAAGTGAACGGTAGACCAAAAGGCCCACTCCACGGCCTCCCAATTTCAGTAAAAGAACACGTTTACCTCGCAGGTACTCCAGCAACATCGGGATTTGTTGCCTGGGCCGATGATATAAGCCTAGCGGATGCACTTATTGTGAAAGTCTTTCGAGATGCTGGTGCCGTCTTTCATGTAAAGACTACAAATCCTCAAGGCCTTATGGCATTGGAAACTGTCAGCAACCTGTATGGAACTACGACAAATCCCTTTAATACCAACCTGACTCCAGGCGGGAGCTCAGGTGGTGAATCTGCACTCATTGCTATGAGAGGGAGCCTGTTGGGCATTGGAACCGATATTGGAGGATCGATACGAGTTCCAGCTGCGTTTTGCGGTCTTTATGGATTAAAACCTAGCGTGGCTAGGTTACCACATGGTGGTCTTAGTGGTGCACATGGTGGAATGGAGAATATAATTGGGTGTGTTGGTCCATTGGCTACCTCCCTGGAGGATATGAGGTTATTCTGTGATGTAAGTATGCTTGTTTCTCCTGCAACCATGGCTACTAATTCTGGTTCAGGTGGCATTGAATTCAGAACCATGGCTTCACGAACCTTCTCTAGTCGAAATTCCCTGGAGATTATCCATCAAAACTCCCAGGTCACTGAAAATTGGAGTCATGTGGGACGATGGAATAGTTCATCCACACCCCCCTGTTATCAGATGTCTCCAGGAGACAGTAACTTCGCTGCAAGGAGCAGGACACACCATCATACGATGGAACCCCAAGCTGCACCGCGATCTCACTGACTGTATCAACAAGATGTACCTCTTAGATGCTGGGCAAGAGTACCAGGATATACTCCAGGCTGGAAACGAGCCAGCCGCTCCGTTGATGCAATGGTTAATTGATGGCACCAAGAATAAAACACACACCATTGCCGAAACCTGGAAGCTAAATGCTCTCCGAAATGAGCTACAAATAGCATACGCAGCACAATGGAACGAAGCAGGCATTGATGTTTTACTTTGTCCAACAAATCCTGCTGGAGCCAGTGCCCATGGGGAAAGCACATATTGGGGATACTCCTCGGTTTTCAACATATTGGATTACAGCGCTGCTGTGTTTCCGGTTGGTAGCGTGAACAAAGACGATTCATGGACGAAGTATCCGAGATCGAAACCGGTAATGGGGGAGGAGGATGCAAGGTTTGAGGGATACTTTGGGGATGATGGAGCGACAAAGTATACTGATGCACCAGTGAGTTTGCAGTTGGTGACCAGAAGGTATCGGGAGGAGGGTTTGTTAGGGATGGTAGAAAGGATTGTAAGGGACTTGGAGCCTAGGTTGAAGCAGAAGCTGTGAGACTGCTTAGAGCTCGAAATTCCAAATAACGTATCTACTTGAGGCGAGACTTGAAAGGATGTTGCTTCATATCCTAGTCTAATTTCTTGGTACGAGGTATCGCACAGTTTTTGTTTAGTTTGTTTTTCATCATGTCGAAATTCCCGACACAAGTTTCAAATTATCCTTCCCCAAACAAGGTCTTAATGAATGTAACATGGGGTAGTCAATACGAATCAGCAAATGTAAGAATACCTATCTTCAATAAAATGATGAATATTCCCGGCATATCTGAGTCAATCTACCATGGACTTTCAACAGAGAATCGGCGGAACACTGGAATCACACTCTGGACTGTCCTCAGCACGATCTTCCTTCTACACAGAAACGAACCTCCCCCTCTGAGTAAACGCTCGCTAAAGCAATCACATGTAAGCGACGATTTTCTGGAAAAGTAACAATTTACAACGCATCGTATGCCAACTCAGAAGAGTTTCAACGCCAAGTCCATCAATCCCGTAAATTGCAGCCACAAAATCCTGCAAAACGCCTCTTTTGAAACACACCACCATCACATGCCCCAAAAATGTAAGAGAACGGGCTCGAAGGCAGAATCTACGAAGAAAGAGGAAGCTTACTCTTGGCTTTGAACAACCACATAGGCGCATAAAATCCAATGAAACATCGAGCCAAGCTCATATCTAGAAGCCAAGTTCGTCCATATTGGTAACAGCAAAACAACAAGGGCCAATGAGATGATCGCCGCAGTTGGTTGAGATGGTCGCAAGACACGATCAGTAAGTAGTAATGTTAGTTTCTAAGCAGGAATACTTCTTGTTTTTCTTTTGCGACTAGCGAGTTCGCTTGCCAGTCCAGAGTAAGCAGTAGCAGTGCAACTACTTGAGAGATTACGAGCTAGGTGGGTTGTTGACTGTGGGGAATCTGGGGAGACGTCGTAATGCTGACCTCGGGACCCCGCGATTCCCAAGAAGGAGATGGTGGAGGAGGCAAAATGAGGAAGTCTTGGAGAGGTTGAAGGTGCGAAAGTGAGGATATTGAGGGGGAAAAATCATGTGAAAGTATCGAAATGCCGAGCCCGAACCCCATAACTCCAGATTTTTCTCCAGACTGAAAATAAAAGAGCTACATTTAGCTCACTTCTACGGCGTTCGTCGATCAGTCTGATCTGCTGGCTTAATTCAGGCGATAGCGCTGAACGCTTGTCTCGTTGTAGATATACCGCCGCATTGTGTAGAGAAGAAGGTTTCGTGCGCATGCTCTTGTGACTTTGGAGTCCACGATGGATATTATTCCTCTCCAAATAACCAATGCGACAATGAACCCTTACTTTAAAGCCACATTAATCCAAGACCCGTATTGTATGATGCATGTCACGTGCATAGTACCAGAGCTTGCCGGTCCGATTTGGGTAGATAGAATATTGGAGTATTGGACGGAACCCACTCGGCTTGCAAATCTCCAAATGCAATGCGACCGTATGTCCTGTACTGGACCAGCCAAGATCAGCCGAGCATGGCGTGTAATTGAACAGCCGGATATGAAAGATGGAATCGATTCTGCGGGAGCCCTGTTGGTGCAGCTAGATGCAACGCCACCTTTTACCAACTGGGAACGCCCGGCGAACAGACTTTGCCAGACATACAATACGATATATGCTCGACATGTAGTACAGTATGCAGCTCGTGCAGGTACAGGAGAAATTCGGCATAGGCTAAGTACTGCAGAGCATATAGGTTCACAAGATCGTAAAAGATTCTGAACCTAATCTGTTCCAGCGAAAAACCATGGTAATACAGGAACTGGCAACAAAATAATCTTTCAACCTGCTGTAGCCGGTATACGATCCGTGTTCCGGTTGTTCCTTCAGTGTACAGTACAATACAGTGAGCCCCAGTCTTCCCTTCCATCCTGTTTCCTTTCGTGGGATTAGTTGCCAGACCACAACGGTCAAATGACTGGCATCAAGACACCCCTACTCGGATTCCAACAACCCGCCACCGCCCCCCGGCAGAAGGCTTTACAACCAATCGATATCATTGCGGACATGCCGTTCTTCGATGCACTTACTGTAAGTAGTAAGTAGAGTGGGAAAGTATACTTACAGTAGCACAACGGAAGAACAGGAGAAGAGTACTACACTCGCTACAGTACGGAGGACAACAATAATGTCTTGGGACGCTTCTGACTGTGGAATCTGACGGGGGGCTACCCCAGTCAGGCCCGAAGATCGCGCCATGCCGAAAAATAGGAGGGAAAGGCCAGTGTTTGATGTTGGAAATTGCACCGAAACGACCATCCTCACCGACGAATGTTGTGGTGTGGTTCAGCTACAGCTATTACTTTCGTAAAACGACCATCCAACCGTACGGTGATGAGGGGCTGAGCTAACAATTGCTTCATGCACAGATGCTGAACCATCTTGTTTGGTGGGTTGGGTCTCCCGGGCTCCAGCTCAAGGTGTCTAGTGCCATGCCTCGAGATGAGATCCGATGGAGGCGCTCGAGGCGTTAAACGTTGCCAGACGCCGCTTCAGCCTTTCGTCCAAGGATGAGAAGGCTCCCCAAGGAATATGTTGGTGAAGACATCCTGTGAATGGCTTCATGCAGGCAGGCAGGCAGGCAAGTAGGCAGGCAAGTCGCTCCATCGTGGGGAGCTGGCTGGGTTATTTGGTGCGGTGAGATTCGAACCCCCTTTATGGGCGCTTCCCTCCCGCTTCCTCTACTGATGGATACATACATACATATGTGTATTCTGGTACATATTTTGGGAGTTATTTGGGGTGCGGGTATATAGCTGTTTTAACCAGCGTGCGGCGGTGGTGTTTCGCACTGGAGTGGACCTCCCTCGAGCCGTTCGAGCCGTTTGTTCCATCTTTTACTGTATATTAGTCTTCCTGGAAGTCGGTATCGTCTGCATCGTCTATGTATCGTACAGTACAGTCCAGTACAATGCTAGTACTAGTAGGTACTGTAGTTCTTAGTTGCCCTGCTGGGTTGGTTGGTCCTCCAATATAAATAAATCCGAGACTCCTGCCACCTGGCTCTTGGTAGTCAAGCTACTTGGTATGTACTTCTAGTACGAAGTACATACATACAGCAAGGTAGAAGTATACTTCCACTACTTGGTACTCTCGTCTGTGCTGTGCTGGTCCCATATGTACGAAGTATGTGCTTTGTATATAACTTGGCTTTGGCTTTGTTCGGCCACGGCGATCTCCTCCCTTCCCACCCCTGCTCGCTTAAACAATTACATGTGGGCCCCCGCTTACGGACGGAGGACAACCCCAGTTCGGTTTGCCTTCCACAACCTCCAGTCAACGATCATGGATCAATGACCGACTCTTTCATGGCTGGCCTGTCATGCTCTCAATATTACTCCTGCGACTGATATAGGAAGTGCGACTAAACATGCTCTTTCATATGCTCGACTCCACGACTAGCGGGGCTCTTCCGGACAATATAAGAAGTACGACCCTAGTACAGTAGCAATGAGGGAAAACGAGACCTAGCGCTAGTCATTTCTTTTACACCCCCAGATTGCTGGTATTATTATTATTATACTTTCAACGTCGACTCGGATTCCTCAAAACCCCACAGCTCCCCTCGTCCTGCATACTCCTGCTTCTTTTCTCTCTTCTCCGTCCAGGTTGTCTTGCGCTCTGTGACGAACTTCCCCACACTCTTTTACTCCTGCACGAAGAACCCTCCCTCTATCAACCACCATCCCAAACTCTACGACACCAGCAGTGAAGATGGGTGCTCCCTTAACCCACACGCCCACGGCCGACTCTGTGACACGGCAACAGGATCAATTGTCGGAGAAGGCACTAGATGGGGATTATGTCGAGAACACCACTGGCACCACCGACTATGTTGAAGGTCCCAAAAAGCAAGGCGGCTTTGGATCCAAAGTCAAGAGACACTGCGTGCGCTTCTGGTGGCTTCACATCATAATCTTCTGCATCATCTTCCTGATCATTTCGCTCTGCCTGTGAGTATTTCCTGCTACTACAAACATGTCCAGATGGGCTAATTTATGCTCCAGTGTATATGTTGCTCTACCCAGAATCGCGCAACACGATGTCGACCGATCCAGGCTCGAGCTTCTCGATCTCCAATTCTTAGATCCAACCCCCGACTCCCTCCAGATCACCCAGAGAGCTACCCTCCACAACCCGAGCAAATTTACTCCAACCCTCGA
>Ga0247734_1001382_pt1 | contig 18527 bp, 17 predicted proteins | sample UWRJL103311B2_FD_180933 | JGI IMG/M metagenome (GOLD analysis project Ga0247734, IMG submission 180933) | Plant litter microbial communities from Arlington Agricultural Research Station in Wisconsin, United States - UWRJ-L103-311B-2 | ecosystem: Environmental > Terrestrial > Plant litter >... | reverse complement strand
CTCCGGCACTGCTCATCAAGGGAAATGTTATTGCTGAAGGAGTAGACGATGAGCTGGATAAACTGCGTGCGATTTCTTCGGGAGGGAAGGATTTTCTGGTAGAAATACAAAAACGCGAGGCCGCCATTACAGGGATACCATCACTTAAAATATCTTTCAATAATGTATTTGGTTACTACCTTGAGGTCACGCATACACATAAGGATAAAGTCCCGGCAGAATGGAGCCGCAAGCAAACGCTGGTCAGTGCCGAAAGATACATTACCCCGGAACTAAAAGAATATGAAGAACAGATTCTGGGCGCCGAAGATAAAATACAGCTGATAGAGGTACGTTTATATGAAGCACTGATCAGGCAGGTAGCCGCTTATATCAGGCCTATTCAACTCAATGCACACCTGGTTGCACAGCTGGATGTATTGCTGTGTTTTGCGCAGCTGGCCATCAGTAACCACTATGTAAAACCGGAAATTGATAAAACGAAACTGCTTGATATTAAGGGCGGCAGGCACCCGGTGATCGAAAAACGTCTGGAACCAGGGAACGACTATATTACGAATGATGTATTCCTCGATAATGATACCCAACAGATTATCATCATCACAGGCCCCAACATGTCGGGTAAATCGGCCATTCTTCGACAAACGGCGCTGATTGTACTAATGGGGCAGATGGGTTCATTTGTGCCGGCAAAAGCTGCTGCGTTCGGATTGGTCGATAAGATATTTACCAGGGTGGGCGCCTCGGATAACCTTTCTTCGGGTGAAAGTACTTTCATGGTAGAGATGAACGAGACGGCAAGTATCCTGAACAATATCTCCGACCGTAGTTTAATCCTTTTGGATGAAATTGGAAGGGGTACAAGTACTTATGATGGGATCTCTATTGCCTGGGCAATTGCAGAATTCCTGCACACGCATCCAACTGCCCGGCCAAAAACACTTTTTGCAACACATTACCACGAGCTCAATGAACTGGCCACTACCATGGGCAGGATCAAAAACTTCAATGTCTCTGTGAAAGAGATGGCCAATAAGGTGATCTTTTTGCGTAAGCTGGTTCCTGGTGGCAGTGAACACAGTTTTGGTATTCATGTGGCCAAAATGGCCGGTATGCCACCGAAACTCATCGGGCGCGCAAATGAAATTCTGAAAAAACTGGAAATAGACCGTACAGAAGGACAAAGCATCAAAGATAGTATAAAAAAAGTACAGAACCAGGCGTACCAGCTGCATATGTTTGCGGTGGAAGACCCGGTTTTGCTGGAGATAAGGGATATGCTGAATAATCTGGATGTCAATGTACTTACCCCCGTAGAAGCACTCCTGAAACTGGACGAAATCCAACGTTTAATCAAACAATAATATGAATGTACCCATTCTGTGGCACCTCCGTTCTTTTCGTTTAGTAATTACTTTGGCCGTATTAGTGTTTATTTCTTCCTGCGGAAGTAGAAAAACAGTGTACAGCAGCGCAACTAAGGCTGCTAAAGCGGCCGATGCAATGGCCGACCTTAAAAGTAAAACACTATACCGTTTTATTACTGACTGGACAGGTGTCAAATACAGATTAGGAGGATTAGACAAAAGAGGCATAGATTGTTCTGGATTTGCCTTACTTTTGAATAAAGAAATTTACGGACTCGACCTGCCAAGAAGATCTAAAGATCAGGCAACAGTGATCAGGGAAAAAGAAACATCGCAGCTGAAGGAAGGGGATCTGGTATTCTTTTCATTTGGGGGCAATGAAATTGACCATGTTGGCGTTTATTTAAACCATGGTTTCTTCGTCCATGCATCAACTACCCGTGGGGTAATTGTAGATGACTTAAGCCTGCCGGCTTATCAGCGGGTGCTGATCAAAGCCGGAGCAGTAAAAGATTAATAATAAGATACGTAATGGAACATAAAAACGATATATCCTTCTGGACGAAATATAAAAAATTTGCTACAACGGAAATATTGATGTATCTTATAATGATCATTGGTATAGGATTGGGTATTATTTTTCTTAGCTGATATAAATTATTTGAATTTGTACTTTATTGTACAAATAGGGCCGGTTTGGCCAACTTAGACAACAAAAAAATTAAAAATACTGATGAAATTAAATTTAATCCGCCCTCTTGCTTTTTTTGATCTGGAGACAACAGGTGTCAATGTTGGCGCCGACCGTATTGTTGAAATTGCAATTTTGAAAGCCATGCCAGACGGTTCTGAGGTGATCAAAACAATGAGAATACATCCAGAGATGCCTATTCCACTTCAATCATCCCTGATCCACGGAATTTATGACGAACACATTGCCGACTCCCCAAAATTCAGGGAAGTAGCAGCAGAGCTTGCAGAATTTATTGGCGATGCCGATCTTGCAGGCTATAACTCAAACCGCTTCGATATACCAGTACTGCTGGAAGAATTCCTGCGTGCTGGTGTCGATTTTGATATGTCTGACCGCAAGTTTGTAGATGTACAGAATATTTTCCATCAAATGGAACAACGTACACTGCGTGCAGCCTATAAGTTCTATTGTGACAAAGATATCATCAATGCACACTCTGCAGAAGCTGACATCACTGCCACTTATCATGTTTTGCTTGCCCAGCTTGACAGATATGAAAATGCTGATTTTGAAGATAAACAGGGTAATATCACACAGCCCGTAAAAAACGATGTGCATTCATTGCATGCCTTCACCAATATGAACAAGCCTGTTGATTTTGCCGGCAGAATGGTTTTCAATGAGAATGGCGAAGAAGTTTTCAACTTCGGTAAACACAAAAATAAAACAGTAGAGCAGGTTTTTGATATGGAGCCGAGTTACTATGCCTGGATGAAACAAGGTGATTTCCCGTTGTACACCAAAAAGAAACTGGAAGAAATCTGGCTGCGCTGGAACAAGAAAAAGGAGCAGGCCAGGGCAGCAAAATTTGCCGCAACACCAAGACCGGCAGAAACCCCAAAAGCTACAGCTGAAGCAGTTAAACCAGTTGGAACAGCACCAAATGCAGTTAAACCGGCTGGAGCGCCGCACACTCCAAAACCTGCAAGCCCCGCCAGACCGGAACAGCAAGGAGGGCAGCCACGCAAGCCTTTCCAACAGCCTAAGAAAGAAAAACCAGCAGTTGATGTAACCATGGATATGCTGGAACAACTGAAAATGAAATTCGGAAAATAGTTATAAATGAATAAATTCATCATCATCAGCCTCATCAATATGATGGGGCTGACTGCTTTCGCACAACAGCTATTGCCTGTACCCGCGCCCATAAAGCAGGCTTATGATAAAGGCACACGGTCAATTAGCGGCAAACCAGGCGCAAAATACTGGCAAAATACTGCTGATTATGACCTGAAAGTTGATTTCGACCCTGCATCAAGAATTTTAAAAGGAACAGTAGACATTACTTACAAAAATGAAAGTCCTGATACCTTAAAAGAGATCTGGTTCAAATTATATCCAAATTTATACAAAAAAGGTGTTCCCCGGACCTCGAAAATTGCTGAAAAAGATTTAGGGGAGGGTGTACTGATCAGCTCCATGGAAATCAATGGAAAAACAATTGCTGCAGCTGACCTGATGATAGATGGCACTAATATGCATGTTCCGGTTACTGCCCTGGGTCCCAATGCCTCGGCGAAACTGAAAATATCTTATCAGTATGTGCTCAATAAAGGATCGCATACCCGTACTGGCCAGGTGGATGAGGGGGCATTTTTTGTTGCCTACTTTTTTCCGCGCATAGCGGTTTATGATGATGTTGACGGCTGGAATAAATATCCTTACCTGGGGGATGCGGAGTTCTATAACGATTTCTGCAACTTTAAAGCGGCTGTTACGGTTCCGGGTAACTATGTAATTTGGGCAACGGGCGACCACATGAACAGCAAAAGCGTGTTCACTCAGAAAATTGCTGATAGGATTGATCTTGCCGGAAAAGTCGATAGTGTGGTAAATGTGATTAACCAGAATGACCTGAGAAATAACCAGGTGACCAAAAACCAGGATAAAAACACCTGGAAATTTGAAGCAAAAAACGTAACTGATTTTGTATTTGCAGCCAGTAACCACTATCTCTGGAAAGCAAGCAGCCTGGTTGTTGATCAGGCAACTGGCAGAAGGACGCGTGTGGATGCGGCATTTAATGCTGAGCATAAAGATTATTTTGAAGTAGTTGATTTTGCACGGAAAACTGTCCATGCAATGAGCTATGAATTCCCTAAATGGCCATATCCATATTCGCATGAAACTGTTTTCGACGGGCTTGACCAGATGGAATATCCGATGATGGTGAATGATAACCCTGTAGGAAAACGAGAAGATGCCATCACGCTCACCGATCATGAAATTTTCCATACGATGTTCCCTTTTTATATGGGCATCAATGAGACCAAATATGGATGGATGGATGAAGGATGGGCTACTATAGGAGAATGGCTCATCTCACCGATGATTGATCCTGGTATGATAGACGACTATGGAATTTCTGCTACGGCACTTTCTTCGGGCAGTACAAATGATACACCAATAATGACACTTACTCCCGACCTGAAAGGATCAGGCAGTTTTACCAATTCTTACCCTAAACCGGCACTTGGTTACCTCTTTATTAAAGATTATCTGGGTGATGAGCTATTTACCAAAGCATTGCACCATTATATTGAACAGTGGCATGGAAAACATCCGATGCCATTTGATTTCTTTTTCAGCATGAATGAAGGCGCCGGCAGAAACTTGGACTGGTTCTGGAAACGCTGGTTCTTTGACGGTGGAGTAAACGACATGGGCCTGCTATCGGCGGATAAAACTGCCGAAGGTTACCTGATCAAAGTGGAAAACAAAAGTTTACGTCCTTTACCTGTCGACCTCACCTTTACGTTCAGCGATAACTCGGTAGAAAAACTCCATAGTAATATCGGCGTATGGGAAAAAGGAATACCGGTGATTGAAATTCCGGTGAAATCAGAAAAGAAACTGAAAAGGGTAGTGATTGGCAGTTCGCATGTGCCGGATAAAAATGACTACAACAATTTTATCAACGTTAAATAGCAGGTTCATCAGGAAAACGCCTGATGAAATCGATATTGCGGGTTAAGCCTTTAAACTTGGTCCGCTTTACTGCTGAGTTTTTGAAGATTTGTTTAAACACATCTTCAGTTATATCCATCCAGTCTTCACGTTTCATCTGCAGCAGGTTTTCATGAGGTTTGAAGGCCGGTTCCTGATGAGGTACGGAAAACCTGTTCCATGGACATACATCCTGGCAGATATCACAGCCGAACATCCAGTTGTCCATTTTTTTATCAAACGTTTTTGGAATTTCTTCCCTGAGCTCGATAGTGAGGTAGGATATACACTTATTGGCATCAATTACAAAGGGTGAAAGAATAGCCTCGGTAGGACAGGCATCTATACATCTGGTACAGCTGCCGCAGTGGTCGGTGGCAAAAGGTTCGTCGTATTCCAGATCCAAATCTATAATCAGCTCTGCAAGGAAAAAAAAAGAACCGCTTTTTTTACTGATAATATTACTGTTTTTGCCTACCCATCCAATCCCTGCACGTTTGGCCCAAGCCCTGTCAAGCACTGGTGCCGAATCTACAAAAGCCCGACCACTAACATGGCCTATTTGCTCTTCAATGAAACTCAGCAGCAGGAAAAGCTTGTCTTTGATCACCGTATGATAATCTGCACCATAAGCGTATTTCGAGATCTTTGGTACATTAGGATCGGCTTGTTGTTCTTCTGGGAAATAGTTGAGGGTAAGCGAGATGACCGACTTTGCATCATCTACCAGTAATCTCGGGTCTAACCGCTTGTCAAAGTGGTTTTCCATGTACAACATCTGGCCATGACGGCCATCTTTAAGCCAGCTTTCCAGTCGGGGTGCTTCGTCTTCCAGAAATCCTGCTTTTGCAATACCGCACTGCATAAAGCCCAGGCGATGGGCTTCATTTTTTATTAACTGGCTGTATTTTGAAGGATTATTGTACATTGATGATGCAAAGGTAAGCTTTAACATCAAAACCTTTTGGCAGAAGATTTGTTATTTAAATGTAAACAAACTAAACGTTATGGAAACTACAGATCCCAAACATGCGGAACACCCAGACGGGAACCCAAAACCGATAGAGCATAATTATGCAAAACATCAACAGGATCCGGGACCTTCGCCTCAGGCGGTAAAAGAAGAGAATGACAAAGGGGCTGGCCCGACAATGAAATGGATCATTCCAATCCTTATCATCATCCTGGCCATCCTTTACTGGATATTTTTCAGGCACCCTGCACAAAGTTAAAGGCTTGCTCTATTTGAGCAGCCTTACTTCATAAAGATCGCTACGGCGGTCTTTTAATATTTTTACTGTACCAAAATGATGAAGTTCATCTAAAAGGTGAAGATCTACATCCACAACCAACATCATTTCTGTATTGGGAGTAGTTTCTGCTTTTACGGCGTTTGTTGGAAAAGCAAAATCTGAAGGGGTGAAAACAGCCGATTGCGCAAACTGGATATCCATGTTGTTAACCTTAGGTAAATTACCAACACAACCGGCAATTGCTACATAACATTCATTTTCAATTGCCCTTGCCTGTGCACATCTTCTTACCCTTGTATATCCGTTTTGGGTATCCGTAAGGAAGGGCACAAAGAGAATCTGCATTCCCTGGTCGGCATAAATCCTGCTGAGTTCAGGGAATTCGACATCATAACAGATCAGTATCCCTATTTTACCGCAGTCAGTATCAAACACCTTGATTTTATCACCACCCACCATTCCGTAATATTTCTGCTCGTTCGGCGTAATGTGGATTTTCCTGTATTCTTCTGTTTTCCCGCTCCTGTGACACAGGTAAGTAGCATTGTACAATTTATTGTTTTCCAGGATCGGCATACTACCCGAAATGATATTCACATTGTAGGATACCGCATATTGCTGTATTCTTTCTACAATTTCTGCGGTAAGCTCCGCCAGCTTGCGCATGGCCTCCATTTCAGGCAAATGATTATATGGCTGCAGGAGTGGGGTATTGAACAATTCCGGGAACATCAGGAAATCTGATTTGTATCCGCTTACTGCATCCACAAAAAATTCTACCTGCTCATAAAAAGCGGCCATATCCGGAAATAGGCGCATCTGCCATTGTACCAATCCAATACGTATAGTTTTTGCGGAACGCGCTGAGGCATCTATCCCCTGGTAATAAATATTGTTCCATTCAATAAGCGTAGCAAATTCTTTAGATTCGTGGTCTCCCGGCAGATAGTTTTTTAATACCTTCCTGACGTGAAAGTCATTTGAGATCTGGAAGGTTAGGGTCGGGTCGTACAATTCCTTGGCTTTTACCTTGTCAATATATTGTCTCGGGCTTAATTCTTCTGCATGCTCGTGGTAACCAGGAATCCTTCCGCCTGCAATTATACTTTTAAGATTGAGGCTTTCACACAGTTCTTTTCTTGCCTCGTACAACCTTCGGCCCAAACGCAGGCCCCGGTATTCTGGTGATACAAATATCTCAATACCGTATAAAGTATCTCCGGTGGCATCATGCGTTGAAAAAGTATAAGAACCGGTAATCATTTCATAGGTATGTTTGTCACCATATTCATCGTAGTCTACAATGATAGCCAGGGAACAGGCTACTACTTTATCATCAACAGCGATACATAACTGTCCTTCCGGAAACAGCTTCAGTAGCTTGGCAATCGTTTGTTTACTCCATATTTGTCCGCCCAGCGTATCATAAGCTTGTTCCATCGACTCTTTCAGGTCGTCGTAGTCCTCAAGGGTTAGTTTTCTTGTTTCAATGTTCATCTGTTGGGTTTTTTATTGTAATTGCACGAATGCGATGTAATATGCGTTGGTACACATAAATGGTGCCTGAATGTGGCGGTATTAAAATAAGCGTCCGGACTGTGCCTGATATGAACGGTTGAGGTGTTTGTAAGCCGCTTCGGTAACTTCCCGGCCCCTGGAAGTACGCATCATATAACCCTCCTGGATTAGGAAAGGTTCATATACTTCTTCAATAGTACCTTCATCTTCACCTACAGCAGTGGCGATGGTTTTCAATCCTACCGGGCCACCCTTAAATTTGTCTATAATGGTAAGCAGGATTTTATTGTCCATTTCGTCCAATCCGTGTTCATCTACGTTTAAGGCCGTCAGCGCGTATTTTGCAATTGCTGTATCTATTGTTCCGTTGCCTTTAATTTGTGCAAAATCGCGTGTCCTCCTCAACAAAGCATTAGCAATACGTGGTGTACCGCGGCTCCTCCGTGCAATTTCATATGCACCTTCTTCAGTGATCGGGGTTTTCAGGATCTGCGAGGAACGGAGTACAATTGTTGTCAGAAGTTTTGCATCATAATAAGCTAGTCTGGAATTAATTCCAAAGCGGGCACGTAAAGGTGCTGTAAGCAAACCGGAGCGTGTAGTTGCGCCAACCAGGGTAAATGGATTCAATGTAATTTGTACGGAACGTGCGTTGGGGCCGCTTTCCAGCATAATATCAATTTTGAAATCCTCCATCGCAGAATACAGGTATTCTTCCACAAGCGGGCTAAGGCGATGGATCTCGTCAATAAAAAGGATATCTCCCGTTTCAAGATTGGTCAGCAACCCCGCAAGGTCACCAGGTTTATCCAGAACTGGTCCAGAGGTCACCTTGATACCTACGCCCATCTCATTGGCCACAATGTAAGATAGCGTAGTTTTACCTAATCCAGGGGGGCCGTGAAGCAATACATGATCTAAAGGTTCGCCGCGCAGCTTTGCTGCCTTAACAAAGATCTTCAGGTTTTCCATTATTTTCTCCTGACCTGTAAAGTCTTCAAAAGCCTGGGGCCGCAGGACTTTCTCTATATCTCTTTCACCGGGGCTTAAGCTTTCTGAAGAAGGATCTAGGTTTTCGTTCATGAGGTAAAGTTAAGATAAAAACTTTGCAGCGGGACGTGCTTCTTTTGTGCCCTTCGAATAATCGTAAAATCCTTCAGCGGTTTTGACGCCTTTTTTATTGGCCATCACCATATTAACCAGCAAGGGGCAGGGTGAATATTTTGGATTGCCAAAGCCTTTGTATAAAACGTTTAATATAGCAAGACATACATCTAGCCCTATAAAATCGGCCAGCTGCAATGGTCCCATTGGATGGGCCATGCCAAGCTTCATCACGGTATCGATTTCCTCTACACCTGCCACGCCTTCATATAAAGTAAAAATGGCCTCATTGATCATGGGCATCAGAATACGGTTGGCTACAAAACCGGGATAGTCGTTAACCTCAACCGGAACTTTGGACAGGCGCTTGGAAAGTTCCATCACAGCAGCAGTAGTCTGGTCTGATGTTGCATATCCACGGATGACTTCCACCAGTTTCATCACCGGTACGGGGTTCATAAAATGCATCCCGATCACCTTGTCCCCACGGCGGGTAACTGCAGCAATTTGCGTAATTGATATAGAAGACGTATTACTGGCAAGGATAGCTTCTGGTTTGCAATAGGCATCAAGCTCCCTGAAAATCTTCAATTTGAGATCGAGATTTTCTGAGGCTGCCTCTATAACCAGATCTGCATCCGACACACCTTGCAGCATTTCTGTGAAAAGCTGGATACGTTGCAGCGTGGAATGTTTTTCCTCAGCCGTCAGGCTGCCCTTTGCTACCTGCCGGTCAATATTTTTTTCTATGGTACCGAGGGCTGTGTTCAGCGCTTCCTGGGAAATATCTACCAGGTTAACGTCATAGCCAAACTGTGCAAAAGTGTGCGCAATGCCATTACCCATAGTGCCAGACCCAATAACTGCTATTTTATTCATATGTTGTGTATGGTGATTTAAGGTGCCAGTCTGTTAATTGTCCAAACGCCGTTAACACTCGTATAGGTTATCCTGTCGTGCAACCTGCTGGGGCGGCCTTGCCAGAATTCTATGTGATCGGGCTTCAGCACATATCCCCCCCAATGTTCAGGGCGGGGAATTTCTCGGTCAGCGTAAGCCTCTGTGAGTTCCTGCACACGGCTTTCAAGCAAATGACGATCTGGTATGATAGTACTTTGCGGTGATGCAAGTGCGCCAATCTGGCTGCCTGCAGGACGGGAATGGAAATATGCAGTAGATTCTTCGTCGCTAACCTTAGTGATATTGCCCTCTATACGCACCTGGCGTTCCAGCTCCGGCCAGAAAAACACCATTGCCGCTTGTGGGTTTTCTGCCATTTCATGCCCCTTTTTACTGGCATAGTTAGTAAAAAATACGAAACCGTTTTCGTCAAAACCTTTTAACAGAAGAATGCGTGCCGATGGTTTTCCCGAAAGGCTGGCCGTGGCAAGTGTCATTACATTAGGTTCGTACAGTTGCGCGTCAATCGCTTCTGTAAACCATTTACCAAATTGTGTTACCGGATTATGGTCTACGTCGCTTTCTGCAAGGGATGCCGCACGGTATTCCTGTCGAAGATTTTGTATAGTTTCTTTGGTCAATTCCATCCGACAAAAATAGGTTTTAGTTTTTTTAAAATTATCAGTATTTTTCCGAAATGATAAGTCGATTAGAACCTTCAGCAGGGAAACTGCTCGTTTCCGAACCGTTTTTGAACGACCCAAACTTTACCCGGTCTGTAGTCTTGCTGACAGAACATGGTGAAGGCGGCACCATTGGCTTTGTAATTAACCACCCTACGCAATTGAGGGTAGATGACCTGATCCCGGATATCGGTTCACCCGACTTCCGGGTGTATGCTGGGGGGCCGGTTGCCACAGATACTATCCACTTTATCCACCGCTCTCCGGATAAAATCACTGATGGGATTGAAATTGGAAAAGGGATATTCTGGGGCGGTGATTTTGAGATTCTCAAATCCCAGATCGGGCAGGGGATGCTTGGCCCGATGGACGTTAAATTTTTTATAGGATATTCTGGATGGGGTGAAGAACAGCTGCAGGGTGAAATGAAGGAAAATACCTGGATCGTATCGGATCAATACGATTCAGATATGGTATTTTCTCAGGATGAGGACAAATTATGGAAGGAGGTGATTATTCATCTCGGACCTAAATATGCCCACATCAGTAACTTCCCGAAGAACCCTAATTTAAATTAGCTACCTTCCATTTCAGCGGCAGTTTCTTCTACTGTTTTGCGCAGTTTATCTTTATAACCCTGCATCTTTTCAGCAAGGGAAGTATCAGCTGTAGAAAGAATCTGTACGGCCAGCAGTCCTGCATTTTTTGCTGCGTTTAGCGCTACAGTCGCTACAGGAATGCCGTTTGGCATCTGTAGAATAGAGAGTATTGAATCCCATCCGTCTATGGAATTAGACGATTTAACGGGAACGCCTATAACAGGTAATACGGTGATAGAGGCTACCATGCCAGGCAAATGTGCGGCACCGCCGGCACCGGCAATAATTACCTTTAACCCTCTGGAAGCTGCTTCCTTTGCATAGCTGAACATTCTGTCTGGCGTACGGTGCGCAGATACAACCGTCATTTCAAATTCAACCCCAAACTCCTTTAAAATATCGGCAGCATCGTTCATGATATTTAAATCCGACTTGCTGCCCATAATTATCCCTACTTTCACGCTCATTAAGATATTACTTTTAGTGTTTCTTTAATATAGTTTGCTTTTTCAATTGCGGCTTCCCGGTTTTGGTCAACGATGGTTACATGGCCCATTTTTCTGAACGGCTTGGTATATTTTTTTCCGTAAAGGTGAATGTACACGCCTTCCAGGGCCATCACTTTCTCCATTCCCTGGTATTTAGCAACCCCGTCATGGCTTTTTTCGCCCAGAAGGTTAATCATTACCGCATTGCTCACAGAACGCGTATCCCCCAGTGGTAAATTACAGATAGAGCGCAGGTGCTGTGCAAACTGCGATACATAATTGCCTTCTATCGTATGATGGCCACTGTTGTGCGGTCTTGGGGCGAGCTCGTTTACCAGGATCTGTCCGTCCCTGGTAATAAACATCTCTACTGCCAGCAGGCCGGTGATGTTCAGCGCAGCAGCAATATTTTTTGCAATCGCTTCTGCCCTTTGCTGAATATGTTCAGGATACGTAGAAGGGGAGATCAGAAATTCCACAAGATTGGCTTCTGCGTTAAATTCCATTTCTACCATAGGAAAGGTTTTCACCTCTCCATTCGTATTCCTTGAAACAATCACTGCAATTTCTTTTTCAAAATCAACCAGTTCTTCGATCAAACAGTGGCTATCAAATGCATTTTCCAGATCTGCCGCCGAAGAAATCAGCATTACGCCTTTTCCATCATATCCGTCCCTGCGCTGCTTCAGCATATAAGGATAAGGAATGTGCGAATTCAGCATATCTTCCTTAGTATTCGCCAGTTGGAATGGCGCTGTTGGGATATCGTTTTCTTTGAAAAATTGTTTCTGTACGCCTTTATCCTGGATCAGCCTGATGACACGGGATTGGGGAAATACAAGTTTGCCCTCTTTTTCCAGTTGTTCAAGGGCTTCGATATTCACTTTTTCTATTTCAATGGTAATTACGTCAGCTTTTTTGCCAAAGTTATATACAGTATCATAGTCGGTAATAGAACCGCACTCAAAGTAATTGGCGATGTGTTTACAGGGAGCATCAGTATCCGGATCCAGAACCAGGGTAGTCAGGTTATAGTTGATGGCTTCCTGTATTAACATTCTGCCCAACTGCCCCCCACCCAGGATCCCTAATTTTAACTCACTTATTTGTTTTGCCATATCGATAGGAAAATTTATGCTTATTTTGCACAAAAATAACAATATAAACGGATTTGATGGATGCAGATGCTATAATAATTGGCGCAGGGGCTTGTGGACTGATGTGTGCTGTTCAGGCAGGATACCTTGGAAAAAAGGTAGTTATCCTCGAAAAAGGAGCAAAAGCTGGCGCTAAAATATTAATCTCGGGAGGAGGAAGATGTAATTATACAAACCTTTATGCCACCGATGAACAATTCATTTCGGGAAATATACACTTCAGTAAATCTGCTTTTACCCAGTGGACAGTCGCTGATACAATTGGTTTTTTTGAAACCTATGGTATTCATGGCCGGGAAAAAACCCTGGGCCAACTCTTCCCTGAAGAGAAAAACGCTAAAGCGATTGTCGATATGTTTACTGACCTGTGTGCTGATCTTGGCCAGGAAATCAGGTGTAATGCTGAAGTGACAGAAATCGTTGCTGAAAACAACGCACATACTGTGGTTTACCAGCAGAACGGAAAAGAGAAGAAAATAACTGCGGCAAAATTAGTGATTGCCACAGGAGGTTTACCAATACCTAAAATGGGCGCCACGGATTTTGCGCTGCGTTTCGCCAGAAAACACAATCTCAGGATTATGGATACGGCACCTGCGCTGGTGCCTTTAACGATTACCGGAAAAGATGAAGAATGGTACGCACAGTTATCCGGCAACTCAGTTTTTGTGGAGATCAGTAACGAGCGGATATCTTTTGAAGAGAACCTCTTGTTTACCCACTGGGGACTCAGTGGGCCAGCTGTATTGCAGATATCGTCTTACTGGCGCCCAGGCGAAACTATTAATGTTAACCTCCTGCCACGGGAGGACATCACAGAGTTGATTGAAGAGGAGCGTAAGTACAATGGAAAAACTTTATTATCTACGCTGCTGAACAGGTACTATCCCAAAAAGTTCACTGATGCCCTGGGTAAGTTCCTGTCACTGGATAAACCAGTTGCCGCATTAACCAAAACGGAAATGGGAACTGTTCATGATACTATTCACCTGTTTAAGGTTAAACCTGCGGGAGACAAGGGATATGATAAGGCAGAAGTGATGCGGGGCGGAATTGATACCGCAGAACTTTCTTCCAAAACACTGGAATGCAAAAAGCTGCCTGGTGTGTATTTTGGAGGGGAATGCCTCGATGTGACCGGATGGCTTGGTGGTTATAATTTTCAATGGGCATGGGCCTGTGGTTTTGTTATTGCACAGGGTATATAAGCTTTATGAACGAAACGGAGATTTTAAAACAATATTGGGGGTTTACCTCATTCAGGCCCGTACAGGAAGACATAATCCGTGCCGTAATGAGCGGCGAAGACACCCTTGCCCTGCTGCCTACCGGCGGGGGTAAATCTTTGTGTTTCCAGGTCCCGGCAATGGCAAAGGAAGGCATCTGTATTGTGGTGTCGCCATTGATTGCGCTCATGAAAGATCAGGTGGAAAACCTTAAGGCCAAAGGCATCAACGCAGTGGCAATTTATGCGGGCATGGGAAAACGTGAGATAGATATTTTATTGGATAATTGCATTTACGGGCCCGTAAAGTTTCTTTATCTCTCACCCGAACGGCTTTTATCCGACCTGGTAAAAACCCGCATTTCATATATGAATGTTAACCTGATTGCGGTGGATGAAGCACATTGTATTTCACAATGGGGTTACGATTTTCGCCCTCCTTACCTGCGTATCAGCGAGCTCAGGGAAATCCATCCCGAAGTACCAATGATTGCATTGACGGCCACCGCAACACAATTTGTACGGGACGACATTATGGAGAAACTGGCGCTCAAAACGCCAAAAGTCTTCGTCCAGAGTTTTGCCCGTAAGAACCTGAGTTATGTAGTGTACGACCTTGAGGATAAATATAAAAAGTTATTAAGCATAGTCCATAATGTAAAAGGCAGTGGTCTCGTATATGTACGAAACAGGAGGGAGACCTCTGAAGTGGCCCTCTTTTTAAAGCGCAACAATATTGCCGCGGATTTTTACCATGCAGGGTTGGAAAGCGCTGAACGGTCGTCCCGTCAAAATGGCTGGAAGCAAAATAAGATCAGGGTGATGGTTGCCACTAATGCTTTTGGAATGGGTATAGACAAACCCGACGTACGATTTGTGGTGCACCTTGACCTTCCCGAAAGCCTGGAAGCGTATTACCAGGAAGCTGGTCGGGCGGGACGTGACGGGCGAAGGTCTTTTGCTGTATTATTGGCCAACAGGTCTGATCAAGCCGCTTTAAAGGCAAAATACACAGACAGTTTTCCCAGTGTGGAAGAGATCAAAAAAACATACCATTACCTGGGGACGTATTTTCAGCTGGCGTATGGTGCCGGGGCGGGTATCAGCTTCAGTTTTGACCTTGCTGATTTCTGTAAACGCTTTCACCTGGGAGTAATTAAAACCATTGGAGCCCTTAAATTCCTGGAACACGATGGCTACATTACCTTGTCTGAAAATATATTCCTGCCCTCAAGGGTATTGTTTACAGCAGGCAACGAAGACGTTTACCGTTTCCAGATTGAGAACTCTGGATATGATCCGCTGATCAAAACTATTCTGAGATCATACGGCGGCATGTTTGACCATTACGCCAATATCAGCGAAAGCGATATTGCAAAGCGGCTTGGCACCTCGTTAAACAATGTGGTACGACAGCTGAATGTCCTGCAGGAACAGGGCCTGTTATCCTACCTGAAGCAAAGCGACCAGCCCCAACTGCAATTTGTGATGGCAAGGGTAGATCTTTTACACCTCGATACGGATGTGAAATATATAGCACTCCGAAAGAAAATACAGGAAGCTCAAATTACTGCCGTTTTAGCCTATACTAAAACCGAAGTATGCCGCAGTATTCAGCTGCTGGCCTATTTTGATGAACCGAAAGCAGATAAATGCGGTGCATGCGACATATGCCTGGCTGAGAAGAAGTTGGAAGATCTTGCCGATTTGACTGATAAAATAGATTATGAAATAGCTACATTGCTGCAAAACGGTATACGCCAGCTGGACGAACTGGTCCTGGAAATTAAAACCGGAACTGACCAGGATAAACTAAACCAGATCAGGGAACTTCTTGATGCAGGTAAAATTAAAACTGACGGCAAAAACTATTATCTTTGAATGAATGTTGATTAATTATGATGAATAAAAAAGCCTTATACCTGCTAATATTTCCTGTATTACTTGCTGCATGTAAATCTAAATGTGTAGAAGACCTCGGGATCCACGCCACAAAAGAGTCTGTCGTTAAACCTTTTGATGAAATTTCCCTCGACGGGCCAATCAGGTTGGTTTTACGACAAGATAGCAGTTTCAAGGTAAACATCCAGTCGGATTCTGCGGTTATTGGATTGGTAAAGGCGGAAGTTAGCGGGCACACCCTGGAATTGAAACTTGATGCAAAACAATACTGCGGTAAAGATTCTATCATTATCAGCGCGGGTATCGGTGCACTTAAAAAGATCGAATCGAAAGGTGCCGGTCATATCTACACTTCATCGCTGATCAACGTGAATGATCTGGATATGAACTTATCGGGCGCTACAACAATGATGATGGAAATGAATGCAGGAAAACTCACTACAAAAACTGATGGATCCGCAAATATTGTGCTGATTGGACAGGCCGGCTCACACGTGATTAAAAGCACCGGAGCGATGCAGTTGACAGCGTATAATTTTGTGACAGGAAGATCTGATATCGACAACCAGGGTGTAGTAAAGTTAAATATAAACGTATTAAACGAGTTGAAAATCAAGAGTTCAGGGTCAGCTGATATTAGCTACAAGGGCAATCCTAAAAATGTAGAGGAGAAGAAAACCGGAACTTATAAATTGGAGAAAGTAAACTAAACGCAATTTCTCAATTTACCTATGGAAATAAAAAATGACAAAAAGGTAATCCGGTCATGGGCATTCTTTGACTGGGCCAATTCAGCTTATAACCTTGTCATCACCTCTACCATTTTTCCCGCCTACTATACGATCATCACTTCTGATAAAAACAATGATACGATAGATTATGTAACCTTTCTGGGAATGCGATTTGTAAATTCCGCGTTGTACAATTATGCCTTGGCTTTTGCTTTTCTTGTGATTGCGTTGCTTTCACCCATATTGTCGTCCATAGCGGATTCAAGGGGCAGCAAAAAGTTATTTATGAAGGTGTTTACTTACATGGGAAGCCTGGCATGTTGCGGTTTATTTTTTTTTGAATTGGAAACATTACAGCTGAGTATCGTACTTTTTATTATCGCTGCCATCGGATTCTGGGGCAGTTTGGTGTTCTATAATGCATATCTGCCTGAAATTGCCAGCCCTGACCAGCAGGACAAGGTAAGTGCAACAGGTTATGCCTATGGTTACATTGGTTCGATCATACTCCAGCTGATGTGTTTCGTTTTTGTATTTTTTCCATCTGCATTTGGTCTATCCGGAGGGGCACAGGCATCCAGGCTTTCTTTTCTCATGGTGGGTATCTGGTGGATGCTCTTTGCACAAATTCCTTTCAAAAACCTGCCGAAGGGGAATGCTGTGCATAAAACAAATGATAGCAAATGGATGACGGATGGTTTCAGGGAATTAAAAAAAGTATGGGTCCAGGTAAAAGCAATGCTATACCTGAAGCGGTTTCTGATGGCTTTTTTCTTTTACTCAATGGGTGTCCAGACGGTGATGTTAGTTGCAACTATATTTGCCGAAAAACAATTGCATATGCCTACAGAAAAACTGATCGCAACTATTCTGCTACTACAAATAGTCGCTATTCCCGGTGCTATGCTGATGTCCTGGTTATCACGTAGCTATTTTGGCAACGTTAAAGTTTTGATAGGAGTTGTGGTCATCTGGATAGGCTGCTGTATATCCGCATATTTTATTACAACCGAAATGCAATTTTACTGCCTTGCTGCCCTTATAGGATTAATTATGGGCGGAATTCAATCTCTATCACGTTCTACCTATTCAAAATTTCTTCCACAGGAAAGTCCGGATCACACCGCTTTTTTCAGTTTTTATGATGTAACAGAGAAAGTCGCGCTGGTGATTGGTATGTTCAGTTTTGGATATATTGAAGAATTAACGGGCAGCATGCAGAATTCATTGATTGCCCTGGCTGCTTTTTTTGCGGCAGGACTTGTATTCCTGATCCTGCTGCGACGAGTTGAGCCGGAAACTGAAGCCACCTCATTAAATTAAGAACAAAACCGCCACAAGCGTAAAGCTCACAAACAACAATGAAAACCACATACCAATGAAAGTAGAACTATTTATTCCTTGTTTTGTTGATCAGTTGTATCCGGAAACGGCATTCAGTACCATTAAGCTGTTGGAAAAAGCGGGTTGCGATGTGACGTACAATTCCGGACAGACTTGTTGCGGCCAGCCAGCCTACAATGCCGGGTACTGGGCAGAAGCCAAAGAAACGGGTACAAAGTTTCTGAACGATTTTTCCGATGCGAGTTATATTGTTGCCCCATCTGCTTCCTGTGTAGGAATGGTGAAAAGCGGCTACAACGATTTATTCACCAATACCACCGTCCACAACAAATGCAGAACCCTGCAGGGAAATATCTTTGAACTGTCCGACTTCCTGATCAACATAGTGAAAAAGGATTACTTTGGCGCAGAGCTGGAAGGCAAAGCTGTGTACCACGATTCATGCAGTGGATTAAGGGAGTGTAAGATCAAAGAAGAGCCGCGGAGACTATTGGAGAAAGTCCATGGGCTGGAAATGATGGAAATGAAAGATACTGATATGTGTTGCGGATTTGGA
>Ga0247734_1001381_pt1 | contig 18531 bp, 13 predicted proteins | sample UWRJL103311B2_FD_180933 | JGI IMG/M metagenome (GOLD analysis project Ga0247734, IMG submission 180933) | Plant litter microbial communities from Arlington Agricultural Research Station in Wisconsin, United States - UWRJ-L103-311B-2 | ecosystem: Environmental > Terrestrial > Plant litter >... | reverse complement strand
GCGGTTCGATGAATCTGCTTTGCTTGTTCCGCTATTAATAACAATTGTAACCGGAGGATTTTTAATGAGTGCCAGGTTATATTTGAATGCACATACGCCCGGACAAATCGCCGCTGGATTGATAACAGGATTTCTGGCCAGTAACGCTGCAATTTATTTCTTCTTTTGATTTCTTTGAAAATATGTATCAAAATATCCTTTTTCAAAATACAAATGGTGTCGTTCGCATCAGTTTAAATCGCACAAATGTTCACCATGCGCTTAGTCCGGAACTGATACTGGAAATTACACAGGCAGTAAAAGTCGCAGAAGCTGATACATCTGTACGTGTGGTTGTGCTGACAGGAGAAGGAAATAAGGCTTTCTGTTCCGGTGCTGATTTAAAAGCCAGTATTGGATCGGGTAAAAGTGTGGGGGATTCATTACGTGAATATTATAACCCAATGATTTCAGCCATACGCAATATTCCTAAGCCCGTCATTTGCCGGCTCAACGGACTGGCGGCTGGCGCAGGTGCATCTCTCGCATTGGCATGTGACGTGATCATTGCGAGTGAAGAAGCATATTTAAGTCAGATTTTTGTCCAGATCGGATTAATGCCTGATGCAGGTTCTACGTTTTTTCTTCCAAGATTGATTGGAATGGCAAAAACTTTTGAGCTTGCCACAACCGGACGACGTGTATATGCACCAGAAGCTGTGCAAATAGGATTGATCAATCGCTCAGTTTCGGAAATAGATTTGGACAATGCAATAGAAGAAACAGTTTCTTATTACCGCGCTGCTCCTACCAAAGCAATTGGGACAATGAAACTCGTTTTAAACCAATCATACCAATCCAATTTGGATGAAATGCTGGAACTGGAAGCCATAAATCAGGATATATTGAGTAAAAGTGATGACGCAGCAGAAGGCATTATGTCATTTTTACAAAAAAGAAAGCCTGATTATCAGGGGAAATAAATTTTTTATTTAAAAATAATAAATATTAACCTCGTTTGATTTGCAAAAATTAATCTCAACAGTTACCTTTGCAGTCCAAATAAGGAATGGATTTGTACCGGGGTCACGATTGACGTCAATTGGATAGGGCACAAATTTAACAATTATTGAAAATGGATTTGTAGCTCAATTGGATAGAGCACCTCACTACGGATGAGGAGGTTTGGGGTTCGAATCCCTACAAGTCCACGAAAATCAAAAAAAGCCGCTTTACTTATGTATTGCGGCTTTTTTGTATTAATATAATTTTGCTCCCCTCACGTCACAAACTCATTATGATGTGATTCCAAAAATGCCTCTTTCCTACTACAAATATCATAAGCCTCTCTCAGAGCAATCGGACGATATTCGCCTTTCATTTTAAAAACATTATCAATCCCAACATCCAGCGATTTGCCGACATTGGAATATGATCCATGGACGTGGCCGTAGAATAAAGGAACGTTATGATGAGATTGGTGCCAGATCGGCATGGGATAATGGCAGCAAACGAATTTTAAGGATTCTATCTGGTAAAAACCGATCTGGGTGAATTCCCAAAAATAACCGGTGTCTACATAATCCTGTGATAAATGATGATCGTGATTTCCTTGCAGGAGAATAATGTTCTCACAATTGATAGACTCCCGGAATTTGACAATATTTTCTACTTTCCCAAATGACCAGTCACCGCAATGAATGAGCAGATCATCTTTTCCAACGGTGTCATTGATTCCTTTTACAATTGTCTGGTTCATTTTCTCCAAAGAATCAAAATTCCGGCAACCTTTGTTTTGAGGAGCTTCCCATGTAGATGTCGACCGGCAAATATTTCTGTGGCTGTAATGTGTATCGGAGGTTAGATATACATTTTCAATATTGAAAGGCAATTCCTTAAATTTTATCACTTTCCGGTTACTCTTAATTGTTATTGATCCGTACTACTAAATAACTATCAATCCAGAAGGAGAGTTCTGACAACTTCATGTAAATCGCTGATAAGAATCAGCAAACAGACTTTATAAGATTACCATAAAGTCTGCATCCGGATTTTTCTTTTCAGGATATTCCCATTTTACAATCTCAACCTCAGGATAAATATGCTCCGGATCTGCCGGCAATTCTTTACCATTTGATTCAATATAACCGTTTAAATCCTTTTTATAAATTCCTTCACGTGTAATTCCCTGTAAATCAGTAAAAAACACATGAGACTTATCGATTGGAAATAATTCATCTTTCATTGTTTTATTGGGTATGGTTATAGTGTTGATATTCTAAAAAAATCAGTCCATACCGATTAGATATAGCTAAAAAAATAAAGTGATGGAAGTACTGAAGAGTTTTAATGTTAAAGCTTATTCACAAACTGCTGAAAATGCACTTTAAGACCCTCCCAGTTTTTTTCCTGAATTAATTTTTTGTCAAATAATTGTCCGCCGATTCCCAGTCCGTTGGCTCCGGCTTTGATGAAATCAGACATATTATCCAGACTTACTCCACCAGTCGGAAGTAATTTTAACTGATTCATAGGCGCCTTCAAATCTTTAATATATTCCGGCCCCAAAGAAGTTGCGGGATAAATTTTTACCATATCCGCACCTAATGCCCATGCATTGTAAATTTCGGTTGGGGTAAATGCCCCCGGAAAAACCGGAACTCCTTTTTTTACACAAGATTTGATCACTTTTTTATTGATAATGGGCGTAACAATAAACTGCGCACCGGCATCCAATGCAAGACTCAGATCTTCTTTGGTACAAACTGTTCCGGCACCAATATTCAAGCCATCTGACTCTTTTTCCAATGCGTAAGCAATCATTTCCTCAGCTCCCGGCGTATTCATGGTGATTTCAATGGTAGTCAGTCCGGCTTCGCGAAAAATCGGTAAAATTTGGATCAGATCTTCCAGCGATAAATTTCTTACTATTCCGACAATAGGGACTTTCTGAAATAATTCCCATGAAAATGTGCTCTTACTCATATTGTTATTCTATTTAATATTATTTTCTGCAATGAACTCATAATTGATCTTCCAACTTACTTTTTCTCCAGGTTTTACCGACAATTTAATATAAGGTTCAGGACAAGATGTAGTGTGACAAGCCCAAAAAACCAATTTTTCCAATGGCTGGTCACTTGTGATTTTTACGCCTGCGCCGGTTTTCAGGTTTTGAATATAAATATTATAATCAGCAGAAGTAGTCCCAAATCCCTGTATACCACTTGTGAACACGTTTTCCCCTTTTTCCAAAACCCGTGTGTAAGTAATGGATTTGTTCCCAGCATTAACAATTGTTCCAAAACCTTTTCCTTCTGCCTTTATATCAAATGGGAAAGAAGTCTTGATATTTTGGTTCGTCGGCTCATTATCAATCATGAAAAAATTATGATCATAAACACTGGTTTCGATACTTTTTTGTCCGGTATTTGTCAGACTGTGTTCCAATACCAATTCAGGTTTTCCTTTGGTTAATCTCACAATTTTACGGTATTGATAAGAATATCCGGCTGCATCAGAAATTTCATGGATAAATTCTACCTGATCTTTTCCTTTATTCACAGTCCATTTACCCGGATTTTTGATTTCGTAAGTTTTAGCAAAAGAATACTTTTTATCATCCGGTTTAACCAAAGTCCCTACTCCTATTTTCAAAAATTCAGCTCCTGGTGCCGCTTCGTCATATCCCAATGCTGTAAATTCTTCAACCGGGCCGGTAATGGCATCGTGCAGTTTGGGATCGTATTCAGGAAACCATTGTCCAAAATAACTGTGTCCTTTATATTTCAGAACGGGAATAACGCCCGACCAGTCAAAACGGGTGCCACGATAATATCCATTGTTTGCATCCGGCAAATATAATTCAGCATTAATCAGTCCATTTGAAATTTTTGCTGCTGGAAAATCCGCAGAAGAAGTGACTCCGCAACACAAACTAAAAAGCAGACAAATGATAATAAGTTTCCTTTTCATAATTGTAGAGATCAGCTATTTCTTTCCTTCCTGTTAAAGAATCGATTAATCATATAATACTAAATCTGAGCTCGATTTTTATATAATATAACAAAAAAGGAGAAACGTGACGATTGCACACTTCTCCTTTTAAACTTAATATTTATTCAGATTTTATGAAATACCTTTAAATATGGCTTCTTCCATAAACGGCTGATTTCTCAATCGTTGCTTAGTTGCTTTGTAAATAGCATTAGCCACAGCACCGCCCGTTGGAGGCAAAGCAGGCTCACCCAAGCCAGTTGGAGACATGCCGTTATTTACAAAGTGCACATCAACTTCCGGAATTTCGTTCATGCGGATTAAACGGAAAGCATTAAAATTGCTTTGGTCTGGTGCTCCGTCCTTAAAAGTAAGATTTCCATACATCGCGTGTCCCAAACCATCCACAACACCGCCTCTCACCTGCTGTAAAGAACCACTCTGATTAATGACAATACCACAATCCACAGCAACGATGACGTTTTTCAATTTCGGTTTTCCTTTTTCCATCACCACTTCCCCAACCTGAGCCACATAAGATCTGTGTGAAAAATAAACGCTAAAACCCTGGTGAATACCTTTTTTCTTTCCCCAGTTACTTTTTTCTGATGCTAATTTTATGACACCAATCATTCTGTCAATATCGTATTTAATCTCACCAGCCGGCGCTTTTTTTGCTTTTTCCAAAAGCGCTAACCGGAATTGAATGGGGTCTTTTCCAGCCGCTTCAGCAACTTCATCTAAAAACGACTGTTCTGCGTAAGCCAGGAAATTGGTAATTGGTGCGCGCCACGGACCGGTCGTAATCGGTGATTTATGTTCAACAGAATCAATCAGCAGATTATCCACAGCTCCGGAAGGAAAGTTATCTTCCCGTGTTGGGTTTCCCGCATTCATTCCTACTCCACGAAGTTTGTAACCAATTAATTGTCCTTGTTTATCCAATGCAGCTTCAAAGCGGTAACGAACCGCCGGACGATATGTACCGCCAGTCATGTCATCTTCTCTTGTCCAAACTACTTTTACCGGCGCTTTCACTAATTTAGAAACGTGCGCAGCTTCTATGGCATAATCAGCAGCCAGACGACGGCCAAAACCTCCGCCTTGTCTTGTAATTTCAACTGTAACTTTTTCGACAGGAAATCCCGTTAGTTTCGCCACTTCGGTTCTTGCACGATCAGGAGTTTGGGTAGGACCAACCAATTCCACGCCATCTTCACGTACGTGAGCGAAGAAGTTCATGGGTTCTAAAGGGCTGTGAGGTAAAAAAGGACATTGATATTCTGCTTTAATAATTTTGGCTGCATTTTTGAACGCCGATTCAACATCACCATTTTTACGACGAACCGTTGCTTCGCCATGATCCATCAGCTCCTGAAAAATACGGTTATGATCAGCAGAACTTTCCAAATCTGCTCCTTTTTCATATTCAATTTTCAAAGCTTCCCGGGCTTTTTTCACCTGCCAGGTAGACTTACCAACAACAGCAACACTATTTTCAAATGTCACTACATCTACAATACCAGGCATCGCTTTGGCTGCATCAGAATTCACTGATTTTAGTTTTAGACCAAAAGCCTTTGGACGCTGGATAATTGAAAACAGCATTCCTTCCCGATAAAAATCAAGACCAAAAAGAGGCTTTCCGGTAGCAATATTATGGTTATCAACATTGTGGACAGCTTGTCCTATTAACTTAAAATCTTTTTCGTTTTTTAGCTTAACATCTTTTGGAGCAGTTATTTTTGATGCCTCCTGTGCCAGCTCTCCATAAGTCAGCGATTTTCCCGAAGTTTTATGATAAACTTTTCCGTTTTCAGTTGTAATTTCAGAAGCCGGCACTTTCCAGCGACTTGCAGCAGCTTCAACCAATAAATAGCGTGCAGTTGCACCGGCTTTCCGAAGTCGCTCCCATGAATGAGGAACGGCACCACTTCCGCCAGTTACCTGCCGTTCAAATGCACCGGTATCCAGATTCCCCTGCACCGTTTTTACCTGTTTCCAGTCCGCATCCAGTTCCTCTGCTACGATCATAGGAAAGGCGGTTTTTATTCCCTGGCCAATTTCCGGATTAGGGGAAACAATCGTAATTACGTTATTGGTACCAATAGACAGATAACTATTGAAATTAACAGATCCGTCAGCAACTCCTTTCACATCCACTATCACCGGCAATGCATACGAATTGATCCAGTTGAACCCAAGAAAAAGTCCTCCTCCTGCCGCAGCAGCCAGTTTCATGAAACTGCGCCGCGATGTATTTTCTAATGTTTCCATGATTAATTCGTTTTAGAGGCTGCAACTTTGACTGCTTCACGTATACGGTGATAAGTTCCGCAGCGGCAAATGTTCCCACTCATGGTAGATACAATTTCTTCGTCCGTGGGTTTTGGCTTTTCTTTCAGAAATGCCGCCGCGGTCATGATTTGTCCGGCCTGGCAATAACCACATTGGGCAACATCCACTTCTTCCCATGCTTTCTGCACAGGATGATCTCCTTTTTCCGACAGGCCTTCAATCGTAGTCACTTTACCTTTTCCAATTGCTGATACGGGCAATACACAAGAGCGAACTGCTTTTCCATCTAAATGAACCGTGCATGCTCCGCATTGGGCTATTCCGCATCCGTACTTGGTACCGACAAGACCTAAATTATCGCGGAGTACCCACAAAAGCGGTGTATCAGCCTCCACTTCTGTATTGTAAGCACGATTGTTAATTGTGAGTTTGAATAATGCCATGGTGAATAATTTTGCTTTATTGAGTTAGGAATTTTAAACTTTCAGGATCATGTTGAAGAATTAGCTGGCGGAGGTAAGAATTTATCATTTAAGATACCAGGCATAATTTGATTCAAATTACAAATTTTTAAACAAATTATACCCTGAACATGTGTTTTTAAACAGATGTTTTCTACATTTCACAATGGATACAGACAATATGCACTAATTAATATCCTATTATTTTATTCATTCAACAAACTTAAATTATGAACAATCCAGAAAATTTTGATGACGAAGAGGAATTGAAGGCTGAGAATGCTTTTCTGCAAATGAAACTTATGCTTGAAAGTGGCATAACATTCCATGACGAATCCCAAGGTCTGGAAGAAATACCTCCGGAAATCGAAAACCAGTTTTTAAAGAATATTATAGCTTTTAATGAATTCAGCCAGAATCCCAATCAGACAACTGTTTTTCAAAAGATTGAAAGCCCCGGACATTTTAAACCAGTTGATCAAATTCCTGATACTGAAATAAAAAAAGCGTGGGAGGAATTATCTGAATATCTCAATAAATATGGTATCCGCCTTGATGCCGTTAGCCCAAATATTTCAGTAAGAGAACTTTACCGGTTTACAACAGAAGAATTATTTCAGCACGAAATGGATGACCTGGCTCTTCCTGGCTGGAGCACCAATTTTATATACGATGAATTTCATCCGGATCATGTTTATGATAACACAAGATTGATAACCAAAAGTATTTTACCCGGAATTTTCCGCGAAGAAGAAATTGAATATACGATCGACTACGACGATACTGATATCCGGTTAAATGAACATGAGGGGTTATCACGGGATGATTTGAAAACAATTTTAAACCGTTTCAAAGCTGTTTTTGACAAACTGGAATTTAATGGAGCCGAAAATGTGATTTGCCAAATTGAAGAAAATAAGTGCTTTGTATCCGGACAATACTCAGCAACTGGCCAGTCAGGTGATGTTAAAATGGAATGGAAGGGAAATTTTTATACGGATTTGATCTTTCGTGAAGATTCTGAATATTGGTATGTAACCAACGTTCAGATTGAAGGATTAGCTATTTAGCTATATGAAACAATAAAAGTTGTTATTTTAGTATCCAACGACTCGTATCTACGCTCCTATTTCGAAGCGGATGCAAGTCGTTTTTTTTGCAATGAATTCTTTAAACGGATCTTGAATAATATTGGCCAGTTTTTACCTGTAATATAAAATGCATCTTCGCTATCCTGATAAGCAATTCCGTTTAATACATCTTTTTTGAAATCAATTTCAGCAGGAATAATACTCTCTATGTTCATAAATCCTACAACCTTACCTGTTGCAACATCAATTTTTATAATTTTATTGGTTTCAAAAATATTTGCAAAAATATAACCATTTACATATTCCAGTTCATTGATCTGCCTGACCGGGCCGTTATTGTCGTAAACTTCCAGATCACCGGTTTTCTCAAACGATGTATTGTAAAAATGGATTTTGTTAGATCCGTCACTCATCATTAAAGTAGTATCACGGTGCGTAAGACCCCATCCCTGAAAGTAATAATTAAAAGTTTTTTCCAGCGTAAAATCAAGATTATACCGAAAGCATACACCTGATTGCCAGGTTAACTGATAAATTTTATCGTTTACAATTGTGATCCCCTCTCCAAAATATTGCGGATCCAAGGAAACAGACTTGATGGGAGAACCGGTCTTTAAATCTATTTTAAGCAGCTGTGATTTGCCTTTTTCCCCGGTACCTTCATAAAGTTCTCCTTTATAAAATTCCAAACCTTCGGTAAAACTGGTTTTTTGATGTGGAAACTTATCAAGAACCGTATATTTAATTTCCTCAGGAATAATATCAGATATTAGTTCAAACATTAATGTATCAGAAAAAGCTTCTTTATTTACTTTAAATCCATTTACAATCAGTTGATGCCATCCGGTTTTTTCCTTTTCACTATTTATCCGTAGAGAATCATTTACACTCTTATCGGCAACCAATAACTTACCATCCAACTTTATTTCAATCTTGGACGCCGGTTGAGCAAATCCAATTTTGATGGAATCCCCAATGATATATTTAGAGCCCGAAAGTAAAACATTGGCAGGCTTCTCATTATTGACAGACGAATTTTCAGACTTCTTTTCTTGTCCGCAGGCAATTAAAATGAATGTGGAGAAAGCGATTAGTAATAAATTTCTTAAAAAAATATACATGTTGTCAATGAATAGTGTGCTGAATGAAAGGTATTATATTATGCCTCTCCGCCAGGTCCGCCAAAGCTAATAGGAAAATTAAAACTAGGCTCGCTATCCTGTGAACTTTGAATAGGCCCATATTGATCTTCATATTTATCAATATTATCTTTTAGTGCTGCAATCAGACGTTTAGCATGTTCGGGCGTTATAATAATTCGGGCCTTTACTTTTGCGCGGGGAACTCCCGGCATCAGGCGTATAAAATCCAGGATGAATTCACTATTTGAGTGAGCGATCATTGCAAGGTTTGAGTATACCCCTTCTGCCATTTCTTCTGACAGTTCAACATTGATCTGTTGTTCGTTTTCTTTATTGCTGTTTTCCATTATTGGATATTTTTTAGCGGCCATGGTACTGAAATTATTCAGAAACTATAACCATTTACTTTTGGGGTGAAAATTACTAAAATTATATAGTATGTAAAAACAAAGAGTCGGTTCCACTTGCGCAGAACCGACTCTTTTATCTATTTAAATTCCGGTTATACCAATTCACGTTTTTTACGTGATTGTTTTTCGCGGGATTCTGCTAATGCATCGAATTCTTCTTTCGATCCAACAATCAGGCTTTCGTAACGACGCATACCTGTACCGGCCGGGATTAAGTGACCAACGATCACATTCTCTTTTAAGCCTTTCAGTTCATCACGTTTTCCACGTACAGCTGCTTCTGAAAGTACTTTGGTTGTTTCCTGGAATGACGCCGCAGAAACGAAACTTTCAGTACCTAATGAAGCTTGTGTAATACCCATCAAAGTAGGTTTTGCCACAGCTGCCTGCGCATCACGTGCTGTAACCAGTTTAAGGTCACGACGTCTCAAGCTTGAATTCTCGTCACGCAAACGGCGAACAGAAATGATCATACCTGGTTTTAGTGTTTCGGAGCTACCAGCATCTTCAACCACTTTTAAGTCAAGTATTTTATCATTTTCTTCACGGAATACAACACGGTCAACCGGTTGCATTTCAAGGAAGTTGGTATCACCAGCATCAAGTATCTCTACTTTCTGCATCATCTGACGAACGATACATTCAATGTGCTTATCATTGATCTTCACACCTTGCAGACGATATACCTCCTGAATTTCATTCACAAGATATTCCTGAACTGCTGTTGGTCCTTTGATAGACAAGATATCAGCCGGAGTAATTGCACCATCAGATAATGGATCTCCTGCTTTTACGAAGTCACCATCCTGAACCAGAATGTGTTTCGAAAGAGCAACCATGTAGCGGCGTTGTGTACCATCTCTTGACTCGATATGAATCTCACGGTTACCACGTTTAACACCACCATAAGATACAACACCATCGATTTCAGATACAGTTGCAGGATTTGATGGATTACGTGCTTCGAATAATTCCGTTACACGCGGCAGACCTCCCGTAATGTCGCGGGTTTTACCAACAACACGAGGAATTTTTGCCAAAGGCTGACCAGCTTTTATTGATGCGCCATTTTTCACAACCAAACGAGCTCCAACTGGTAAGTTGTACCCTTTTTCAGTACTGTCTTTCAACAACGTGCTTTTACCTTTTACCACCAATGCAGGGTTTTTGGTTTTATCACGTGTTTCAATAATTACTGATTCCTGGAAGCCGGTTTGCTCATCAAATTCTTCACGATATGTTATTCCTTCTTCAATAGCATCGAATGAAACGATACCAGTGAACTCAGAAAGAATAACTGCGTGATATGGATCCCATGAACAAAGCTCTTGTCCCTTAGTTACTTTGTCGCCGTCTTTTACAAGAAGCTGCGCACCATAAGGAACATTATTAGAGATCAGTAACTGACCCGTTTCCAGATTAACAATTCTTACTTCTCCCGAACGACCCATTACTACTGTAATCGCATCGCCTTCAGAATTTTGAGATTCTACTAAACGTAACTCTTCAAACTGAATTGTTCCGTCAAATTTCGCCTTGATATTTGCTTCAACAGAGATGTTGGAAGCAGTACCACCGACGTGGAATGTACGAAGAGTAAGCTGAGTACCCGGTTCACCGATTGACTGAGATGCAATAACACCCACAGCTTCACCAATGTTAACCATATATGCAGAAGCAAGTGAACGTCCGTAACATTTTGCACAAACACCGTTGCGTGTTTCGCAGGTCAGTACTGAACGGATTTCAACTGTTTCGATACTTGTTTCATCAATGTAAGAAGCAATTTCCTCAGTAATTTCCTGTCCTGAAGAAAGTATCAATTCTTTTGACAGAGGATCAAATACATCATGAACACTTACACGACCAAGAATACGCTCAGATAATGGCTCAACTATATCTTCATTGTCTTTCAAAGCAGATATAGCAATACCGCGAAGCGATCCACAATCGTTTTCGATTACAACAACATCCTGGGCAACATCATGTAAACGACGTGTCAGGTAACCCGCATCAGCCGTTTTTAAGGCTGTATCTGCAAGACCTTTACGCGCACCGTGTGTTGAGATAAAGTATTCAAGAACGTCAAGACCTTCCTTAAAGTTAGAAAGAATCGGGTTTTCAATAATTTCACCTGCACCACCCGCAATGTTTTTCTGAGGTTTAGCCATAAGACCCCTCATTCCACCCAACTGACGAATTTGTTCACGAGATCCACGTGCACCAGAGTGCATCATCATATAAATGGAGTTAAATCCACCCTGATCCGTTTCCAGTTGTTTCATCAATGTTTCTGTGATACGCGAGTTAACACGTGTCCAGATATCGATAACCTGATTGTAACGTTCGTTTTCTGTGATAAGACCCATCAAATAGTTACTCCAGACATTTTCAACGTCTATTTTCGCTTGTTCGATCAGTTTTTCTTTTTCAGCAGGTACCATTACGTCATTCAATCCCATTGACAAACCGCCTTTGAAAGCCATTTGGAAACCAAGTTCTTTGATCTCATCAAGGAATTGAGCCGTACGGGCAACACCCGCCATTTTGAATACCAAACCGATGATTTGCTGAAGTTTTTTCTTAGTCAACAATTCGTTGATATAACCAACCTCAGCAGGAACAGCCTGATTAAACAAAATACGTCCGGCAACTGTATCTATAAGCTTAACTTCGAAAGTACCATCGTCGTTACGAACACGCAGACGACATTTAATATTAGCATGTTTCGAAAGTTTGCCTTCATTGATCGCAATAATTACTTCATCAGGACCGTAGAAAATCATTCCTTCTCCGATAATCGGATATTCAGGAGTAGTCAAACGGCCTTTTGTAACATAATACAGACCCAAAACCATGTCTTGTGATGGAACCGTAATCGGTGCGCCATTCGCAGGGTTAAGAATATTATGTGAAGAAAGCATCAACATTGAAGCTTCCAAAACGGCTTCCTGACCCAATGGCACGTGAACGGCCATCTGGTCACCGTCAAAGTCAGCGTTGAATGCAGTACACACCAATGGGTGCAACTGAATCGCTTTTCCTTCAATCAGCTTAGGTTGGAACGCCTGGATACCCAAACGGTGAAGCGTTGGAGCCCGGTTAAGAAGAACAGGATGTCCTTTCAACACGTTTTCCAAGATATCCCAAATCACAGGATCTTTACGATCTACAATTTTCTTAGCTGATTTTACAGTTTTAACGATTCCGCGTTCGATCAGCTTGCGAATGATAAACGGCTTGAATAATTCAGCAGCCATATCCTTCGGCAATCCGCACTCATGCAGTTTCAATTCCGGTCCTACAACAATTACAGAACGACCAGAATAATCGACACGCTTACCAAGTAAGTTCTGACGGAAACGTCCTTGCTTACCTTTAAGCATATCAGAAAGTGATTTCAATGCACGGTTCCCTTCAGAACGTACAGCATTCACTTTGCGGCTGTTATCAAAAAGCGAATCTACCGCTTCCTGTAACATACGTTTTTCATTACGCAGGATTACCTCAGGCGCTTTAATTTCTATCAGACGTTTCAAACGGTTGTTCCGGATGATTACACGACGATACAAATCATTTAAGTCAGAAGTCGCAAAACGACCACCATCAAGAGGTACTAACGGACGAAGTTCCGGTGGAATAACAGGTACCATTTTAATCACCATCCATTGCGGACGGTTTTCGATACGTGTATTTGCATCACGGAAAGCTTCAACTACTTTCAGACGTTTAAGCGCTTCCGCTTTACGTTGCTGAGAAGTATCTGTCGCTGCCTGGTGACGAAGTTCATAAGAAAGCTCATCCAGTTTAATCCGGCTCAAAAGCATTTCAAGTGCATCAGCACCCATCTTTGCAATGAACTTGTTAGGATCAATATCCGGAAGCAATTGATTTTCGCGTGGCAATTTGTCGATAATGTCCAGATACTCGTCTTCTGTGAGGAAGTCAAGATAACCAACACCATCTTCTTCTTTTACACCAGCCTGAACTACTGCATATCGCTCGTAGTAAATGATCTGATCCAGTTTTTTGGTAGACAATCCAAGCAAATACCCGATTTTGTTAGGTAAGCTACGGAAGTACCAGATGTGTGCAACAGGAACCACCAATTCAATGTGCCCCATACGCTCACGACGTACCTTTTTCTCAGTAACTTCTACACCGCAACGGTCGCAGATGATACCTTTATAACGGATACGTTTGTATTTACCACAATGACATTCCCAATCCTTTACCGGACCAAAAATACGCTCACAGAATAACCCACCCATTTCCGGTTTATAAGTCCGGTAGTTGATGGTTTCAGGCTGGGTTACTTCACCGAAAGAGCTCTCAAGGATAGACTCAGGTGAAGCCAGACTGATCGTCATTCTGGAAAAATCACTATTAAGTTTTTTATTCTTTTTGAAAGACATAATTAATAAGTCGTTTGTCTGTTAGTCGAAACTAATTGTATTTCATTTCTAAGGAGCGCTTCATTTCAAAAGCGCTCCTTACGACTAAAATTAGTCCAGCGTAATCTCCAATGCTAATCCACGAAGCTCGTGAACAAGTACGTTGAATGACTCCGGAATATTTGGTTTCGGAAGGTTTTCACCTTTCACGATTGCTTCGTAAGCTTTGGCACGGCCAACAACGTCATCCGATTTTACGGTAAGGATTTCCTGAAGAATGTGAGATGCTCCAAATGCTTCAAGTGCCCACACTTCCATTTCTCCAAAACGCTGACCTCCAAACTGTGCTTTACCACCCAACGGCTGTTGTGTAATAAGCGAGTATGGTCCAATTGAGCGTGCATGCATTTTATCATCAACTAAGTGACCAAGCTTCATCATATACATGAGACCCACGGTTACAGGCTGATCGAATTTATCTCCGCTCAATCCATTATATAAGTAAGTACGACCCCAATCAGGCAATCCTGCTTCTTTCAACTCGGCAGCTACTTCGGCTTCGGTTGCACCATCAAAGATTGGCGTTGCATACCGGCGTCCAAGTTTCTGACCAGCCCAGGCAAGAATTGTTTCATAGATCTGACCAATGTTCATACGTGAAGGTACACCCAACGGGTTTAATACGATATCAACAGGCGTTCCATCTTCAAGGAATGGCATATCTTCATCACGTACAATACGGGCAACAACCCCTTTGTTACCGTGACGACCTGCCATTTTATCCCCAACTTTTAATTTACGTTTTTTGGCGATATATACTTTCGCCAATTTAACGATACCAGCAGGAAGTTCATCTCCAACTTCAAGAGCGAAACGATCGCGTTTGAAACGACCCATCAATTCACTGCGTGAGTTAAGGAAGTTTTTCAGAACCAAAGAAACCTGACGGTTTACTTCAGCATCCTCCGTCCATGAATCAGTCAAAACATCACCGATAAGATTGACTTCTTCTGCAACTGCATACTGGCTTTCATCACGATATGGATTGTTAGCCGGGAACAAGTTTTCAGAGATATTTCTCACGTTGAACTTCATTCCTTTTGAAATCAGTTCATCACCGAATTTATGCTTAACGCTCTGAGTAGTTTTACCATCAACAAGCGCAACCAGTTTTTCAATGATACGTCCGCGAAGTGCTGTCAGATCACGACCATATTTTTTCATCAAAACACGTAGTTCATCTTTGTGTTTAGCACGCTCCTCTTTGGTAGGACGAGAGAAAAGTTTAGTATCAATAACTACACCTTTCATAGATGGCGGTGCTTTTTTCGAAGCATCTTTTACATCACCTGCCTTATCACCAAAAATTGCACGAAGAAGTTTTTCTTCCGGAGTTGGATCAGATTCACCTTTTGGAGTGATCTTACCAATTAAAATATCTCCTTCTTTTACTTCTGTACCAACCTGAACGATACCATTTTCGTCAAGATTTTTAACAGTTTCTTCACTTACGTTAGGAATTTCAGCAGTAAGTTCTTCTTCTCCACGTTTCGTATCACGAACTTCCAGTTCGAATTCTTCAATGTGAATAGAAGTAAAGATATCTTCGCGAACTACTTTTTCTGAAATTACAATCGCATCTTCAAAGTTGTATCCCTGCCAAGGCATGAACGCTACCAAAAGATTACGGCCCAATGCAAGTTCTCCACCTTCTGTACCATAACCCTGACACAATGCTTCTCCTTTGAATACCTTCTGGCCTTTAAGAACCATTGGTTGTAAGTTTAAGCAAGTATCCTGATTCGTACGACGGAATTTAACAAGATCATAAGAAACGCTGTCTTCAATAAAACTTACAAGACGCTCAGCATCCGTTCTGTCATATCTAACAACAATTTTCTTAGCATCTACGTATTCGATTGTACCATCACCTTCGGCAACAACCAATGCACGTGAATCCATTGCAACACGTTTTTCAAGACCTGTTCCTACAATCGGTGCTTGTGGACGCAATAAAGGAACACCCTGGCGCTGCATGTTAGAACCCATCAGGGCACGGTTGGCATCATCATGTTCAAGGAATGGAATAAGTGATGCCGCAACAGATACAATCTGATTGGCAGCAACATCCATATAAGATGCTTGTGAAGGATCCACCATAGGGAAATCACCTTCAAAACGAGTCTTGATTTTTTCTACCGTAAAGTTTCCTTCTTTATCCACAGAGGCATTAGCCTGAGCAATATATTTGGAATCTTCTTCTTCGGCAGTCATGTATATAATATCATTCGTCAGCTTTCCGCCGCCATCAATTACACGGTAAGGAGTTTCAATGAAACCCATTCCGTTTACTTTGGCAAATACGCAAAGAGAAGAAATCAGACCAATGTTAGGACCTTCAGGCGTTTCAATCGTACAAAGACGACCGTAATGCGTGTAGTGAACGTCACGAACCTCAAAACCAGCTCTTTCACGGGAAAGACCACCTGGCCCAAGAGCCGACATACGTCTTTTGTGCGTAATCTCAGCCAATGGATTCGTTTGATCCATAAACTGTGACAGCTGATTAGTACCGAAGAATGAATTGATTACAGAAGATAAAGTACGCGCGTTGATCAAATCAACCGGCTTGAAATCTTCGTTATCACGTACATTCATACGTTCCTTAATCGTACGTGCCATACGAGCCAAACCTACACCGAACTGAGCATAAAGTTGTTCACCAACAGTACGAACACGACGATTTGACAAGTGATCTATATCATCAACAACTGCTTTCGCATTGATCAAACCAATCAGATACTTCACGATTGATACGATATCACCAGTTGTTAATACACGAACGTCAAGACTAGTATCAGAACCTAATTTTTTGTTAATTCTGTAACGGCCAACATCACCAAGGTCATAACGTTTGTCAGAGAAGAACAAGCTTTGGATTACGTCACGTGCAGTTTGTTCATCCGGCGCCTCTGCATTACGAAGCTGACGATAAATTTGCTCAACAGCCTCTTTGTCAGAGTTTGAGCTATCTTTTTGTAACGTATTATAAATGATATTATAATCCGCAACGTTCATATCTTCTTTATGCAGAATGACAGATTTCTGACCTGATTCTACAATTACCTCGATATCTTCCGGAGATATTGTTGAATCACGTTCAAGCAATACTTCATTACGCTGAATAGAAACTACCTCGCCAGTGTCTTCATCCACAAAATCCTCTGTCCAAGTGCGAAGTACCCTTGCAGCTAAGCGACGCCCCACTGCCTTTTTAAGGTTGGCAGGCGTAGCATTAATCTCCTCAGATAAACCAAAAAGATCAAGAATATCTTTATCAGAACCAAAACCGATGGCTCTTAGCAATGTTGTAACCGGGAATTTTTTCTTGCGGTCAATGTACGCATACATGACATTATTCACATCCGTCGAGAATTCAATCCATGAACCCTTGAAAGGAATAATACGTGCAGAATACAATTTAGATCCGTTCGTGTGCTTGCTCATAGAGAAGAACACACCCGGCGAACGGTGTAACTGAGAAACAATTACACGCTCTGCGCCATTTATTACGAATGAACCACGTTCAGTCATGTAAGGGATATTTCCTAAAAATACCTCTTGTTCGATAGTTTCAAATTCTTCATGATCAGCATCATTGCATATCAAACGCAATTTTGCTTTCAGTGGAACTGCATAAGTCAGACCACGATCAATAGATTCGTCGACAGAATATTTCGGCGGTTCAAGAAGATAATCAATAAACTCGAGCACGAAATTGTCGCGCGAATCAGCAATTGGAAAGTTTTCAGCGAAAACTTTGTACAGTCCTTCGTCAGAACGATCTTCTACTGATGTATCAAGACTAAAGAAATCCCGGAACGATTGTACCTGAATTCCTAAAAGATCCGGATAATCAATAATCTGATTGATTCTTGAAAAATTTTTTCTAGGTGTTGCTTTAATTGTAGCCAAGGCTATGTCTGATTTGGGTTAGTAGAACGAAAAATAAAGTGTGTAACAAAATACAACACGCAATCGTACTAATTGGTTTAAAACCTTAATCGTATGCCTCGTAGAACATTAAGAAAAACTGCCCCTGTTCTTCTTTCCTACGAGTAAAGAAGTGTTTCAGGCAAGTTCTTCAATAAGAAGAAATAAAGTCAGATTAATAATAACGTTTTATCTGACGGATATATTCCAAACGATGAAGTAAAATTTGTTTGGTTTATAGAAAACAGGAAAAGACCTGACGAAAGTCAGGCCTAATCCTTTAGAATTATATGATGCAGTTGATATAAAGCAAATTACTTCACTTCAACTTCAGCACCAGCTTCTTCAAGTTGTTTTTTCAAAGCTTCAGCTTCGTCTTTAGTAACACCCTCTTTAACAGGTTTTGGAGAGTTGTCAACTAGTTCTTTTGCTTCTTTAAGTCCAAGACCAGTAAGGTCTTTAACCAATTTCACAACAGCTAATTTACTAGGACCAGCTGCTTTCAAAATAACATCAAATGCTGTTTTTTCTTCAACAACAGGAGCATCGCCACCGCCACCAGCAGGACCTGCTACCATAACTGCACCAGCCGCTGCAGGCTCGATACCGTATTCGTCTTTAAGAATTGTAGCCAATTCGTTCACTTCTTTAACCGTAAGGTTAACAAGCTGTTCCGCGAAAGCTTTCAAATCTGCCATTTTATTTTCGATTTTGTGATTATACAATAAGATGATTTTAAAAGCTCAATTTATTTTACCCGGAGAGCT
>Ga0247734_1001380_pt1 | contig 18538 bp, 13 predicted proteins | sample UWRJL103311B2_FD_180933 | JGI IMG/M metagenome (GOLD analysis project Ga0247734, IMG submission 180933) | Plant litter microbial communities from Arlington Agricultural Research Station in Wisconsin, United States - UWRJ-L103-311B-2 | ecosystem: Environmental > Terrestrial > Plant litter >... | reverse complement strand
ACAATGGAGGGGATGAGACAGCATGGCGATAATATTATAAAATAACATACCTCTTTTTGCCGTCGGTGTTCACCTGCATCGGTGCTCCTCGTCGCGAAGCACCGCGGAACAAAGAGCTTGGTTTGATAGTATCGCTACTCTTCCAGCTCTCGGTGCTCGCAGAGCTATTGCGCGAGGCGGCATCTCTCTTGGTCATCGTGGACCAGTCGGTAGGGCTACGAGCCGGCCATGCGGGTTAGAACTCGGTGATTCTGGAGATTGCTACAAGAGATGAAAGCTGCACTCAGGGTCTGGCGTCCTGAGTAGTGTAATAGTGTATGTATGGGCTTGGTGGAGAGGTTAGGATAAGGATGAAAGATGTGCAGTTGTCGGGGTTGCAGCATGGATGGAACAGACACTTTGTGCACCACGCCGGTTCGGTTAGAGCCGCCACCTTTCTACTGTAGTGTCGCACTGTAACTGTGTACCGTGTACTGTGCAGGAGGAGGAGGAGTCCATGCGCCAAACATGGAGGATCATATCAAACATGATACGGGGTCCCAGCCTAGTGTGGATAACAATTCAAAGAAAGAAGGATATCGTATCGTGGGCCTAAGTGCTCCGGACTAACGAATCTATGTTCGACAGAAATGTGCCCAGCAAAAGAGAGAGAGAGAGGCACGGCAATGAAATATACTTTTGAGGGAGAGAGAGATATATATATGTATGTATGTATATATAAAGAGAGAGATGCGCACCGATAGCTTCGGCATCCTTGGGTGTCACGAATGCTTCTTGGACCCGTTAGCGGTTTTAAAACCCGCCAGCCAGAATCGGTCGGATATATTTATTGCTTACGACTTCTATTGCTTATGCTATATACTACCCCGATCAGGTTATTTATATCCATCTCTGTGCAGAACGGACTTTTCATTTATTTTACCTTATGTAGGTAAGCAAGTGAGGTATTGATAGAAATCTATTAAGCCTTATGCTTACCTCGAGCAGGTATGGTTCCAATTGAATAATATAATCCTAAACCCAATTATCGAAACTGGGAGATGGGTATGGAGTGGGTGGAACTTGGAGAGATTCACCTCTATGATAACTAGTAAACTTCTGGAGATAAGTTGGGAGAATTAGTAGGTATAGAGCGTATATTTATACCAAGAAATATTCTCTACGTCGTACCTTCTATCAGAAAAGCATTCCATGATCGGTCTATCTTCTATCCGGCTACGTTCACATCTAGCCAATACATATATGAGTTTGGTAGGAGTCTTGCTGTATGAACTTCAACGGTGGTGATACGCCGAGTATGGAAGAGTAAAGGGCAAGCCCACAATGCTCTTTGTCCTCAGAAGACAGGAGTGCGTTGATACGTAGGCAATTAATCCTTGGCCAAATAAATATTTACTATGTTTGGCAGGACTTATATACGAGTGAAACAGGCGAAGGTTGAAGATATAGAGAGACGTTGTAATTAATAGAATGCCAAATATATGATGCGAACAGCTAGAAGAAAATGGGAAAAGTTCAGGCCATACATACTACGCTGAAAAATAACACGAGGAAACACAACTCTGGCCAGCTGGAAAGCTATGCCAAATTGCTTGATTGGTAAACGACATTGGCTATAATGTTGGATATACAGGAATGGGATGGTATGCATCGCAGACGAGATGATGATAGCTATTTCAAAGCCTTCCAAAGATACAACACAATACATAGGTACGAGATATATCGTCACCGTTGATTGTGTGTGGGAACCAAATAATACTCCAACAATATACTCTATGAACCAGATTGCCTTTCCAAGTCCAAGGCTGCCAAGAACCCCAGTCGCCGTGGCGTGATGAAACTTTTGGAACAGCACACCACACCACCTTCTCGTGCTTTGCTGTCTCACTGCCGGTTCGGCAACTGGGATTTACGACACCTGGACGAAAACCTGGCTCCTGGTCAAACAAGTAATCTCTGGCTCTGCCCAGGAAGTATTAGCAATACTGTGCGCAGGCTCAGGTAATCGGCTCAAGCCTCATTGGCAGAATGACGTCCCAGGAGAAAATTGGGAAATGAATCATTAGATATATATGGAGTAATATACTTCGAGTAGGTAGTCCTAAGAATTGGCGAGATCGGCTCGGTTGTGCTGTCCCGGCCCCACCCAGCCCCAGCCTCCCGAACCACTAGCCGCGCCGCCTAGCCTGCCAACCTCCCGAAAAATCAACAAACGCTCACCCAGAGGACGTATAGCTGCCCAGCTAAGTACACAAGGCCCACTCCCAGCCATTTTTTGAAGCTTTTGGCACGCACTTTCCGAGCAATAAACTTGCTATACGTTGCTAGCCCCTTGTGGTGATGGGTCATCAACGTTTGGCAACGTCTTGGGTCGGTGGCTGGACGAAAGGTTAATTTGAATGCATCTTCTTAAGACGACCTGCGTCTGCATGTCCCACTCCCCAGTCATAGTTACATTCATCCTTATCAACATCAGCCTTGCTATAAGTAAAATACTTCTCTATTACATCCATCATACGACTTTGGTCTAAGCTCCATTTCACCCATAACCGACCGGCAAGCAACCATCGACGACGTTAGAGCTGGCTGTTTGAACCGTCTTCTCTCCCGTCTATATTTCATCGTTTTTCTAGCGGCATAATGCTTTCTAAAATACTCTGCTTCGCTGCTGTTGCAACTTCATTTGTTGGTCAGACGACAGCTCAAACTTGGAGCAGCTGCAATCCATTGAAGCAAAGTAAGCTTTTGTGCTCTCACATCTGCTTATGTGCTAACACTATACAGCCGGTTGTCCTCCAAATACAGCATTAGGGAAATCAATCGCTGTTGATTTCAGACAAGGCGAGGTCAACTCCTTCACGACCCAGGGCACGCCAACATACGATTCGAATGGCGTCTCCCTTACTGTCGCCCGACAAGGCGATGCACCACAGCTTATAAGCGTATTTTATATTATGTTTGGAAAGGTTGAAGTCACCATGAAGGCGGCCCCAGGTGCCGGAATCGTCAGCACATTGGTCTTACAATCAGACGACCTTGACGAAATTGACATGGAATGGCTAGGGGCAGATGGAACAGAGGTGCAAACGAATTATTTTGGGAAAGGAGATGTTACCACATACAATCGTGGCCAATTCAACCCGGCCAAAAATAACCAAAACGAGTATATCACCTATACCATCGAATGGACCGAGTTCCAAATTACCTGGAAGGTTGGAGATACAATTGTCCGAGTTCTGACGCCTGCAACTGCAGATGCGAATCAATATCCACAGTCGCCTATGCAAGTCAAGTTCGGGGCATGGTCAGGTGGCGATGCTTCCAATCCCCAAGGAACCATCGATTGGGCTAGGGGACCTACCAACTATGCCAATGGACCGTTTACAATGGCTGTTAGGTCGATTGCAGTTACCGACTACTCCACAGGGTCACAATACACTTATGGAGACCAGACCGGAAATTGGGGTTCCATTCAGGCAGTCGGTGGTAAGGTCAATGGGAATGCAGGTGGAAAAGCAGCTACTGTAGCCAGCGCCGATGTCCCTGCAGCTACGTCTGCCTCACCTTCTATTCCCGCAGGTCTAGGAGGAAACACAAACGGTGACACAGCAACCAGAACCGGATGGCCATGGGTAGCGTCTACAACATTGGTAACGACACCCGCTTCAACATACACCCCATCGACAGTCGGAATTCCAGCTGGATGGATAATTACCAGTGAAGGAAAGGTTGTGCCTGCAAGTTCTGCGGCAGTGAGTATGAGCTCCCATTTCGACCCTGTGAATGGGTCAACAAATGCCACATGTCACTTTTTGAATCTTTACTGACAATTTCTGTAGCCAACACCAACAGATACGGCGTTATTGCCGCCATCACTCTCTTTGCCATTGCCTGCCTATGAAACTATTACAGGTTGGGATGACCGTGGTTTCAGAACTACGTATGTTCAACAAGCAGGTTGGGCCACAATACCCAAGAGTTTCAACAATCAAGGCTGTAAGTTGTTCATCATCACCATAGATTAAGGGTTCAGCTAATATTGAACTATAGTCCTCGTAACTGCCCAGCCAACTCCAACTGCAGTTGATCAAAACGTACCGAAACTGGGTGTAGAAGATGGCAGTATGTTCACAATATTCAACTCTTAAAGTATTGTTGCTAACAATATCTCGTAGATCCCACTATAGGCATCAACAAGCTTCAAGTGACCTCAGAGACCCTAAATGCAGCGGCTCCCAGAGAAACAGCTCAGCTCCTGCTACCTGGTCTCGTCTTAGGGGCCATTGGCGTGTTGGCAGAGCACTTCATGTAAATGGATGCTCCCATTTTCTGGGTTTTTCTTGGGGGAGTTTGGGAAGGGTCAAAAGGGAGAGATGGAAACACAAAAGGGTATGGTTAATGTTATAATGATATAATGAGTTATGGAACGAGATACCCCAACGGCTGGTTGTGGCTAGCACTATAAATTAATGCGTTCCAATAATATTTTTCTTGAGCTTTAGATTTTGTGATGAGAGATGAGGGAGCGATGCAATGAATAAATAGCCTTCTCATTCCACATACAATTTATCAAGTATGCTAAGCTTTAGAATTCCCTTCTCAGAAGTCAAAAGGTATAAATAATTAGTTGGTTTATTAAGTATGGTTTAACTTTCGAAAGGTCTCTTCTTCTTATCTTTAATGAAGTCAAGTGGCCTTATTATTCCCGAGTTGTGTTTGATCAACAGAAGTGACTTATTCGGTATCTAGAGTCCAAGAAACCAAGGGGGTTTCAAGGGCGCCAGTAGAGATTCACCTATGAAGTTGTGAGTATCGATCGAAAGCCATAATCCATATCAATCATAATAATAAAGAGTCTTATGGCATTTCAAACTTCAAAAGCTGGGAATCTATTGCCCAAGTTTGTGTACCTATTCGAATTAGTGTTCGTTACTGTATTGGCCATATTTTGTTGTTGATTATATAAACTAGAGTGAATCATGGCAACAACATCTACTTTTACCAGAAACAATTATTCTCTACAAGTCGTATCATAGGTTCAGAACGTAGTACAAGTACAACGTAGTCTGGTGTAGGTGTATGAGGTGTAGCATCAAAATCTTGAACTAGTTTAGCGAGGCGCATCTCTGGTGGGGTATATAAGTTGGTTGAAATTATATGACCCCGCCTTCGGGCATTTGGTCAATTTGTAAGTTGCGCTGCCGCTCTCTCAAAACTCCAACAACTAACAATTCTTTCAGGAAACGATACAGAGAAGATTAGCATGGCCCCTGCACTAAGGATGACACGCTCAATCAAAGAGAAGCTACCAATTTTTTTGCTATTCCTTTTGCTATATATCTGATTGGTTTGATTTATCTAAACATAAGGAGAACAACATGATAACTTTTTTTTGGTGTGATTTTTTTTGAGGCCCACTCAGCGCCTTGCAGTGGGGCAGATCTTGGCATATTGGAAGCCGTTCATCATCAGCCTCGCCTAAAGCCAACTTAGAAAGTGCACCCGTTCTTAGATGTCTATACTGTATGCATACCGGTATAGCCTGCAAGACATGATATCACGATAGAAGACTTCTTTTTTTTCACTTCATTCACTCTTTATTTTATTTTATTTTATTTTGGTTCCCACATTCTTAGCATCCTGCAACATGGACGACATCGCGGATATCCTAGCAGAGGTCTCACGCGATCCTCAAGACCCATTCGCGGAATACGACGCGTTATACGATTCTACAGGACGAGGCGGCGCCCATTCTGGACAGGCAGACCTCCAAGCATTGACCCGAGCATGGGTCAATGAGCGTGGAACGTCTGAACTCCTAAGGTATACTTTGCCTATAGTATCTGCTAGTCCATTAGTCCTAACGACATAATGCAGATGGCCTTTAGACGGTCTTATAGATCGTGTCACCTCTCTTATCAAACTACAAATATCTAAAGTGGAGGAGATGACAGGCGATATGGATCCTAAAACAAACTTCGGGCTCATCATTATTCAAACCGAAGTAGAACGTTGGAAGTTCCTTGTGCGTTCCTATCTACGATGTCGGATGGCAAAAATTGACAAGCACACATTGTACTATTTGAGTACTCCAACGCTACAAGAACGGTTGAGTGAAATGGAGGTGGCATACGCAACGAGACATCAACAATTGCTACACAACCACTATCTGGGGAGTTTCTTAAGCAGTTTTCCTCAACAGTTACAAAATCTCAATGACACAGCAGGAGGTCTGAATATGATTGGTGGGCCGGATAGCGAGAGTGCTGTATTTGCAAGGGGACTAGGAAAGGGACTTGGGGATGATGGAAGTGTGCTTATTCGAGGACGGGGCAGAGACAAGGATGATGAATCTGAAGTTGGGAGAGGAGAAATAGTAGTTGCTCGTTGGGCAGACTTGAGGGAACATGTGGAGAATGGCGAGATGGAATTGGTTTGACGATATGAGTGCACCTATGGCGTTTTTGAAATGGGCATGGGCATACACACACGGCGTTGAGATTGGAAGTTATTGCTCTTTGGAATAAATAAGATGGCCGATTTAATGAATACAGCACAAGCTATGGCTGAGGCTTTATGACAATCCAATGATACCGTGCACTGGAGGCATGGGCCTAGACAACGATATAATGTGGTTAGAAAAGCGACACTAAATCGATTCGCTCCAACTTCGATACGCACAAGATTTTGCCATGGGAGAACTGATGTCTCAATTTTCGAAATCTCTTAACAGGGCTGACACATCAAGAAGTGTTAGCCCCCACCACCAACGGTTGATGTAGAGATAAGGAGCTCACAATACCAAAGCATTGCCAATCCACAATTCATCTCTCGAACAGGAAGAGAGCAAATTCCGAGCGTTGGAGTTTTATCAAACATGTCGAATATATATCCTAATCAATCTTGCCAAACATGAAGATTGGGGATCTACGTGCGGAGAAATTCAATATAAGCCGGCTCTTTTTCAAGAGTTGCCTGGTCGTTCTATTCAATGAGATACTCGTGCAGCCAGGAAGTTTGCATAGCCAGTATCGGAAGCTGATTATGGAACTTTACCAAAAGTCCCATGTTTAAGCCAGTGCTCTCACTCGGAAGCCTTTTAGTTTATCTCGCGTTGGAGACTTCCTGGCCGTACCAGTTGCTTTATGTTTTACGAATGACCTGACAGTGCCTGCTGCTTATTTACTGCATGAAGATATCTGGCCAATTCAAGCAGTGGGATGAGAAGTATGAGAGAGTAAATTGAAAGTCATTTGGTAACTTTTGATTATTTCTTGTTGAGACAATTTAACCTTCTGACAATTTGGTTCACATATATGGAAACCAACATATTAAATTTTTATTTTTCACTCGTCTTACATCACAATCTGTGCCCATATTGATAAGGTCCTCATCTGGCCACCCAAAAAGCTTCACTATCCTTCCGTTTTAAGTGTCCGTTAACAGTTATAGCTTATATAGATGCCCGTAAATCCTACGGCAGGGTTACCGCCCTGGTTCCATCCAATGCTCGCTGTTTTAGTAACCCATTCAGGATAACTAAACACATACGCCAAACCACCCTGCGATCTTGTTGGACATGCATGAGAGTTGATGATGGCAGTTTGCCCAGGGACTACTGTGATTGTACCGAAGAGAAAGCCATCTTTCTTTATGTTGTTGTAAGTAGGTCGTGCAGGTATCGGAGTCTGGACGGTATAAACGTTTAGTTGGTTGCCGTTGTATGGACTGAAAACATAATTTGGAGGGAAAGAAATTCCAAGTTGGCAGCCATATGCCGGTGTCGTGGGGCCAGTGAAGTACGCAAGCTGATCAACAATGTTTCCTGGGGTTTCTTTTCAATGTTAGTCCATGCCTCTGATCTCTATATAGGTTACTTAAGGACCTGAAACGAAAAGTTACTGACGAGTCTGGGATACAAAAAACGCCCCAGTATTAGCAACAACGGTATTGGGAAAGGCTCGATTAGGCTGGGCCTCTTTCAGTTGATATAGCCTTGAAGGCTGTAGTATGGCTGTCAAAAAATTAGCTTCATTAGAAACTGAATTGTCGGACGGAGTTTCAGGTTCAGCAAGTGGCTTCGAGAGCTTTGGTTCTTCTGTATGCACATGTCTTAGTGCAAGAGCTCTCTAACTTCTGCACTCCTAATCGAAATGAACTTTTAGTCCTAATACGGCATCTTACTTCCACACAGGCGCTTCTCGAAATTGCTCGAAGAAGGAAGGGCATTTGTTATTGCGATTATCGCAACCAAAAGAAAGGAGGATTTCGAGAACATCTTGTATGATAAACGTGAATAGGTTATTGAAGTGAACCCATCAAACCCAACCTGTGTAATCTGGAACTGTGTTTACTTATAGTCAAACCCCAACATAAAAGTTACATGCCTTTGGTTTCCAAAGTTAGCAGAGAGGCGCAAATCCTCCGAACTTGCGATCCTCTAAGATTGCTCTCATTCCTGAAAGCTCCAGAGTTCGTGCCAAGATGATTAATTGTCCATTGCTAGAGAAGATTATGAATACAAACGTGATACAACGCTGTTACACTCCTTATGGCATGCGATAGCCAGGTTTATGAGGTAAATCTCTTCAACTGCATAATATAATAGAGGTAGTATACCCTCCTGCTGTCCGAACACGATACAAGAAAGAGATAGACACCTCAGAAATCCATATCTTAAAAATATTAAGCATTCATTGGTTTAGGGCAATGATTAGCTGAGGCTGTTGCTATAGCCAGCAGTTTATAAAAGCTGTTGGTAATAACTTACATACAGTACACTCATAACGACTTCTAGGTAACCGACCCCCTGAGTTTATGCTGAGACGAGGATATCATCAATCAAAGAATAGACTTTAGTGGCCCAACTTTTCTTCATTCTTTTCAGAGCACTCTTGAGAAATTCCTATCTGATAGCTCTTCCACCAATCCACCAATCAATTGGAAGTAACGTTAGACTCGAGTCACATGACAGCATCAGAGTGATTTTAAAAAGACCAAAGTACATCATTTTCACCAAGAATTTGCGTATCCTTGAATATTTTGATTAAATTAAAAACATTAGATTCATTACAAAGTTCACTGGGAGACAGATATTAACTGTAAAATGTGTGCAAATTTGGTTGTACGAACGATTCCTAGCTAGGTAGGTAGGTAGCTAAGCAATGTGATGGCTTTTAGCCAAACTGTCTCCTAACCTAGCATGAATTAGCTTACAATTTTATCCCGATGCAGGGAATGTTCTTCCTTGAATTTTATGGCAGCTTGGGATTCTCCTCGCCTCCACATCTTGTTTTCAGCCGCTTAGGGTACTTGCATAGTAAACCAGAATGTACGACCAGAGACGTCAATCGTTGCGATAAAAATATAAAGAGAGAAGTTTACTCTTAAATTTAACACGGTTAGCTAGTCCTCGTATCTAGCCAAGTTATTTACTACGTAAATTGGCAAGGTAGGCTTGGAATTTATACATTCGAGAGGCTATTATTTCTTGGCAGACAGGTAACATCCTGAATGCAGCTATACCTACGCCAGAAGCTCTAAAGTTGTCAAAAGAATTCCGTACAACCATGTTACTTAGGAGGATAAATGCATAAGACCTCCATGAAATATACTCATATGGTTTCGTAAACCCAGCTTCGGTGGAAGACAAGCTCTAGATTTCTCCTAAAGGATCAAATGATTTCATTTATGACCAAGTCAGCTTCTTCAACTGTCACAATGTCAAGTGAGGATGGAATGTGGCGGAGTAGAAAGGCATTTTTGGAGATATTTTGAGAATTATTAGGATTCTAAGTCAATCGAGATATAATCAAACTCTCCGGCTTATATTAACACAACATTATGAATAAAGGTCGTTGAACCAACAGATAAAAGAGAGTACACCTCCGCCAGACAGTCTCATCATCATCCCAACATCAATACAATCAACACTTCAATCCCATCTCATTCAACTCAATACTATCGATACCCGAACTCAGAACTTTTGAATATAGCTCGAAACTTTTCAAACCCATTTGAACACGATCAAAATGCAATACAAAATCTTAGCTTTACCCTGCTTAGCAGTGATGATAGCTTTTGTTTCTACTACACCATCTACCGAGACAGCAATCGGCTGGGTCGATGGACCGGCTCCTCCAGCAGATTACGAAAAACGCTCCGAAGAGTCTCTCAACCTTCTCAAGGCTCGCGGCTTCGGCTGTCCCTTCGATAAGTATCAATGTAATAGCCATGTTAGTACCTTTCGACCCCTACATTCCGAATCTTTAGCTAATTTAATACTGTAAGTGCCGTAGTCTTGGCGGTGGACGCAAGGGTGGTTACTGTGCGGGACAAAAGTTCCTTCACTTGTAAGACTAGTTCCTATGCTACAAATATTTAACTGACATTTTGTAGGACTTGCACCTGCTTTAAGTAAATCCATGTTTTGTAAAAGCACTGTAGGGCTTGGTAAGATGGTAGAGGTTTTTTTTCCCTTTCATTTGGGTTCTGCATTCACTTGTCACTCTTTATGATTGCGGTTCTTGGATCGGTTTGGTGTTCTTTTAAATTTAGAGGGTGGCCCGTAGAGGAGATGCTGGAAGTGTTAGATTGTTCAATATTTGATAGCAATTTATACACTGGTTTAGTTTTATACCTTTAAGAAAAACCTAGCCAAGATAATATGGTGCCAATTCGGTTGTGCGACGATACAATATGCAATTTAAGAACGATTCAAATATCGTTAAGTTTATCCAAGAGCTGTAAGGATATTTGTGAATATATTTGTTTTCTGTACGAACAGATGCTTAAAAGAAGCCCTCATGATAAAAATATTGGCTGGAAAATCGGAATAGTCTCTGGGCGACCAACTGTCGACGTCCCAAAGTTGGGTAAGAATCTTGGAGAAGCAGCACAAGCAACAAGCTCTATTTGAAGAAAAAGAGACATAGATCTAGAACTGAAATAATTATATCCCAAAATAGTCAATAAATTTGTAGTAGCAGTAACAGTACTAGTGATCCATTTCTTGGTGGGATTAGCTCAAACCTGATTCTCTGAAATCTCTCTTGCTTACAAAGAGGTTTATTCACATGAATGGATAATCTCAGAAAGCAATTCTTGAAATGACGCCCTGGCTTTGGTGGCGTTTAAACTGTGCTAATTTTAGCCGCCAAATGAGATAGGAACAGATTATGGTAAAGTTTTGAACCCAATCTACAACGTGGAGAGTATTGTGGCAGCGAGGGCCTGGATATGTTTATAGGCTGCGCACTGCGACTAGATGGGTCAAGAGAGGGTCTAGAAGGATGAGCGTGAAAAGGAAGACCAATTGCTTTATCATGAATAAGAAGAGAAGTTGGATAGGCAGCTCTGTGGGTATTAAGTAGATTATATTTGAAGCTACTGCATAGAGACGTGATAAATGCTCTTCAAGGGTAGTGGAAGAAGAACCCGGAACTCCGAATCTCCCTTATGTAATTATTTGATGTTTGTTGTCCATGATTTAAGAAGAATCACTCTCCACATGTGTGATTTTACTTCAAATTATTAAAGCAATAATCAGATTTATTCTATCAAAGTTTTCACGTATGAAGTAAGGGTTTCGCGCCAGTAGATAGTTTCAAGAAAGATATGTAACAAGTATAACAAGTATAACAATTCTCTTTCTATTTCATATCTATTGGTCAATTTACCTGCTCTGATACTGTCCTCCCAGGACAATATTATTAATAATGCAAAACCCAAAACTGAGAGCCTGGAACTACACTCTAGGATTTGTTCTAAGTCAAAACCAATGAAGTTGATAGATAGTACTGGAGAATTTCCATGCCTATCTCAAGTATCCATCCTCAAATTTCATATATCGAGTATCACACCACTAGATTTGTGAATTTTTTGCATCCCTGGCCCCGAAAAACCTGGTGTACAGTACAAATCATGCTGACAAAAAGAAGTGCCCCTTTTCAGCTCGGCGACTTAAGCGAAAAAGCGGACTCTTGGCATCGCATCTACCACGCTTGCCCCACTTGAAATGATTTAATCGGCGACCACTCCTGGACATATAAATGTAAAGAGAAGTACGATCTCTCAACCTCTAATCGTCACATATCTCTGAATTTACGAACAGAAATTTGTTCTTTGGTTCAAGAGGCTACTAGACGGCAATAAGGAAGAAACGCAACGTACAGCAAACCATTGTGGTATTTTGAGCTCAGAGGCAAAAGAGAACGATGTGTTACAAAGCCAATTGTCCAACTTGCGGTATGTATTTCCCTAGCCATAACAGTATTTCAAATATGTTCTGTTCATTGAGGATCTTGCACAAGGTTAGGGACCTCTGCAGGTGGTGACGATGATAACGATGTGATACCAAGAGGAAAGATGAAAGCTAATCCCTTTCAAAGGCAAAGTCTCCTGGCAAGGCTGCGGGGCACATGTTCCTAAAGTGATGGACAGCGTGCCAGAGGAAGAGAGATGTGTTTGTGAGCCGAAGGTATGTATTATTCTAATACTTAGCACTGTCGCAATGGAGACGGCTTCTCCATAGGTGATCGGAAGTCAATGAAGAAGGAAAGTACTGTATAGACTGGGTAAAGGCTAATATGCAAGCTATAGATTGAAAGAGACGGGAAAGTGTATCCACCAATGGCTGCACGAGGTTGACTAGACGGGAATGGGGCTTTGGTTGCCATGGTTCTTGTTGTTGGGGGCACAGTCTTATTGAGATTGATATTTGAGAGGCTGTAAAGGTCAATATGCAACAGTTTAGCGCAGATTTGTGCGATGTATAACACTATACGGGGATCACCAGCGACAATAGAATTGAAGCCGGATGCTTGTTTAATCTATCTTTCTTGTGTGAAATATCTAAATGCTTATGCTTACTAAACTTCAAATAAGATGTACCATCTATATTTTACTCCCTTTGCGAAACTGAGCTCGCTGATATTGAACTGGGTACTGAACATCTACACCTAGATGATGCGCAACCCGGAAAACCCATTCTGGCTCCCTTAGGAATTGTCTCGCTACTAAAATAAGATCTGCTTTAGTACTCTTGCCTTGCTCATCCTCATATTCAATGCTGTCATCCGTCACCACTTCTGTCTTGCTCTCAACGATTCTCTTTGCGTCTTCTGCTTCCGTAATTAAACCAACCGCTCCAATAAGAAGATTGCTAATGCCATCTCGGTACAGAGCCTCGCGGATACGACCAGCGATTCCAACCTGGAAGTCATTGTCTATTCTTATGTCTTGAGCTTCATTGTTTCCTCCACTACTTACGTCGAGTAGATCAACACCTAGATCTGGAAGAAGCTTCGCTAAGCGAATCGTTGACTCGACGTCCCAACTCTCGGGAGTGGAATCCATCCACTCTGTAGCGCTGACCCTCACTAATAACGGCATTCCCTTCGGTATTACTTCTCGGATCACTTTGATTACTTCTATTAGTAGTCGAGTCCGGTTCTCAAAGCTACCTCCATAGTCGTCTGTTCTCCTATTTGAGATAGGCGAGAGAAAGGATGATATTAAGTAGCCATGAGCGCCATGGATCTCAATCACATCGATACCAGCCGCTACAGCCCTCTTCGCACCGTCCTTAAATCCCTGCAGAAGATTGTTGATATCTTGTAAACTCATCTCTCGTGGCATGGCATATCCCTCGTTACTCCAAGGGATAGCAGATGCTCCCATGACATCATTTGGCCAGCCTCCGACATCTTCAGTCGCTAGAACAGATTTACCTCGTACGGCGCCGAGCCAAGGAGCACATGTAGAAGCCTTACGCCCTGCGTGGGCTAGTTGTATGCCCAATTTCTGGCCCTGAGAGTGAACATAATCGGCAATTTTCTTTATTGGTGCAATCTGTGCATCCTCCCACAACCCCGCATCTTCCGGTGTGATTCGGCCATTTGGGAGTACCGAGGTCGCTTCAATGATTGTGAGAGAGGCTCCACGGAAAGCCAGTCCGCCCAGACTGTGTAGAATTAGCCTCAGATCTGGTGAATGATGAGTAAGGTATTAACACTTACTGAACGAGATGGAAGTCCGTAAGCTTGCCATTGTCTGCTGAGTACATGCACATGGGCGCTACCCAAATGCGATTTTGGAAGACGACATCGCGAATCCGTATGGACTTAAAAAGAGTTGGGGGGTCTTTTGAGACTGCAGTGCCAGAGGGAGGCGACTGCTCAGGACTAAAATATGGTGCGTTACGAGCACCAACGTTCTTGTTTTCCATGGTCAAAAACGAAATACAGTATAGCTTAAGGTTAAAATATGAGGAGATTTATCAAGTAGGAAAATGGAAAGAAACAACCCCCCAAATATGGAGATGAAAGTCGAATATATACTTATTCTGGAACAGTGCTGGGTAGCTAGCTACGAGACATGATGGATTAGCAAGCTTCCCGAAAACAACCCCCAGACAATGCACAATAATGGGGGGCAATCGGCTGGCAATCCCGATTCATGTCTGAACCCGAGCCCAAACCTTCACCTGACCTTAAATCTTACCGAGACACATTTTAAGTGGAGGTATGTGCACGTGATTGCGCGGTACTCGCTTTCTACGCGACAAAACGAACTTCTGGATTTACCTGTCTCACGTTCAACGCTACACATCTATTCAAATCATCAAATATGTCTCGCAGTTCCAGCAAGAAACTCGACGTTCAAGGCATGCCATTGGATAAGAAGGAACCAACCATCACACCTAAGAGGGGTAGAAAAGTTGTCCCAGCGGAGGTTACTGTCGTCACGGAAAATAAGACCACCGCGAAAGCCAAATCCAAGAAGCAAGTGCAAGTAGAAGTTGATAAGGACGACGAGCCCCTGGCTGCCGTATCGAAGCAACCAGCCATAACTAGAAAGATCAATCGAGTGAGAGGGAAGGATTTTGCGGAAGAGGGAGAGGTTCCAAAGCAGAAGACCCCAGCTAAGCGTAAAGCAAAGACAGAGGACAGTACAGAGGACGCAGATCGCATAGTACCTAAAAAACGCAAAACAAAAGAAGAAAAGGAAGCAGAGACGATGCCGTTGGCCACGAGAACAATGGTCGGGGCTTTGAAGAAAGCAATGCATATTGGAGCACATGTCAGCGGGGCTGGTGGTAAGATTTGAAGATTGCAAATATTCGATCATGTTGGTTAATTGTTACCTTTGGCAGGCGTACACAACTCTATAAATAATGCCCTTCACATTGGGGGGAACTCTTTTGCCTTATTTCTCAAATCACAACGAAAGTGGACCAGCCCACCCCTTTCCATTGAGGTCCGCGACCAGTTTAAGAAGTTTTGTATGGAGCATAAATATGATCCAGCAAACCATGTGCTCCCTCATGGCTCTTATCTTGTCAACTTGGCGCAGGCAGATACCGAGAAGGCAGACCAGGCCTACGAGTGCTTTTTAGATGATTTACAACGATGTGAAGCTCTCGGAATAAAGCTGTATAATTTCCATCCCGGAAACACTGGACCTAACCCTCGCCCCGAAGCCATCGCAAGAATTGCTTCTCAGCTAAATAAGGCGCACAAAGCTACCAGAACAGTTATCACTTTACTTGAAAATATGGCTGGTAGTGGAAATACGATTGGCTCAACTTGGGAGGATCTCCGGGATATTATCGCACTAGTTGACGATAAGAATAGAGTTGGTGTATGCATCGACACATGTCATACATTTGCTGCTGGGTACGATCTTCGTTCACCAGATGCTTTCAAGAAGACAATGAATGACTTTGATACAATTGTTGGTATGCCATACCTCAAAGCTCTCCACCTGAATGATAGTAAGGCACCGTTGGCATCGAATCGTGATCTACATGCGAATATTGGAACGGGATTTCTTGGCCTGAGGGCTTTCCACAATGTTGTTAATTTCGGACCGTTTCAAAACCTGCCAATGGTTCTTGAGACGCCCATAGATAGGAAAGGTGCCGATGGCAAGAGCTTTGAGGACAAAGGTGTTTGGGCTTCTGAGATTAAGCTACTTGAAGGCCTTATTGGTGCTGAGACTGATACCAAGGATTTCAGAGCCGAGGAGCAACGTTTACAGGATGCTGGAGTTGAAGAGCGGAAGAAATTTCAAGATCAGGCAGACAGAAAGTCACTGAAAACAGACAAAAAGGCACAGAAAACGATAGATTCAATTTTTAAGAAAACTAGCCCTAAGAAAGGAAGGAAGCAGGTCAAACAAGAAGATGGAGAAGATTCCGAAGATGGTGAAAGCGGATGCAGTCATTGAGATATCTAGACCGAGATTATCCTGCAATTTTCGGAGCGCAATAAGACTGTATTTGCGAACGATGAAATACTGAGTGCCACGCGGCCAAGCAGTCTGTGCAACATTTTCTGCGCTTGCCAACAGTCCTGTGTCGCCGCTAGTCTACTGGCTGAACCTTTCTACAGTATGAAAAGTAAAGACCACGATAGGAAAAGAGACCACACTTAATAATTTTGTTTCCAGTTTAAAAGCATGCCTGAGTATCGTGGTATGAATTTGCCTCGTAGTCATTGGACTGAATGCCACGTCTGCAATCTGTAACCCGTTAAATCTTAGGTTGTAGGCGTGCTTGATTCAAGCATGAAAAATACCTGATTGAACGTAAATTCCTGCAGCTGTCTAGTAACCGAAGAATTTCCAATTCTCTCTTTTACAGCAAGCACTTCCACGTCACTTTTTGGTAGATTTCAATACAATTTTCCCGCCAACTATCTTCGGTTTCAAAGGATGTCTAGGGAAATTTTTCCGAGATACAAAGATCTAAAAAGATGAAATTCACCCTAGGACCGGAAACTCTGCCGGTCCGCCTCACTTTTGGTTCCGCACGTCATACGTGCTCGGTGGCTGCAACTATCTGTCTTGATAGTAGTTCCAAAAGCATACCTGGCTACAATGGAAAGGTACTCTGGATTTAGATGCCCAATAAGGCTCAGATGTTTGGATATTTTGAGGGATGCCTTCTGATGATTTTCCTCCCGAGGAAAAGTTCACCTTCGATTCCTCCTTCTGTACGACATTACACAAGGTCGGCTCTATTTCTTTAGCTATAAATATGCCAATATAAGGAAGATTTTGTGATCTGGAGAAGCCAAATCAAACCTCTTGTCACCTCCCCCGTATGAATGGCTATTTCCTACCTTTGACACATACCTGCCATCTATCCTGACGCTCGCTATGGCATTTAGTAGTCTACGGGGAGGCAGTTACCTTCGTAGTATTGATACAGAAACTGTGATACGAGAAGCACTTGAGCATATCCGCAACCTAGATTACTACTCTCGAGATGACAGCAGTCGTCTGGTGGCTCTTCACCCCTTGAGCAACGCCAACAGTTTTGGAGGATTTGGAGATCGAAATCTGGGTGATGATCTCACTTCTGACACTGTTCGAAGGTATACCTACCATAACCTCTAATTACGGGCGAATTCACAGTCTAATAATTCATATAATATAGTGTAAACTTGGTAGTTCAGTTAACAAATAGCCTGGTCAGTATTCGCGCATCACTATACGCTCAAATCCACCCGATGGTACAGGCGGATGGACGGTATCCTCGAGATTTTGATCGTCCGAGGCGAGTTGAGGAGTTTTTGAATATGGACGGTATGGTCCACTTCTCACTACCTTCTCGAGTCCCAGTACTCATTTGATGTTTTAGGCTATTTGATCGACCGCATCCTACGCGCCTACAACCTTCCCATAGACCTAGGTAGACCTGGCTTGGGTAGTCGTACCTATTCTGATAATTCCTCTCTGAGCCGCGAATACGAGGGACGCGAGAGTAGACTGGCAGTCTTGCTTGAGTTCCTGGGGGTAGATGTTGGAAGGATTGGGGAACCGAGGGATACCAGGCCAAATCTCAATAGTTCGAGCGGTGGATTTTCCAGTGTCTTAAGAAGGACGCTGAATTAAGGAGAGCACCGAAAGCTAAAAATTGGCGTACGTGCATATTCAACTGCTCCCACAATTATTGAGTTCTTAATAGCTCTCGACTTGGCTCGATTTACTAGTTTAGATTAAAGTGCATTTGTCAGACTTCCAGAATGAACAAGTACTTTAGATAAATCACGGAAGTCCCCTATTTTTCCAATTGTACTCTTCTTGATCTTAGAACCATGTGAGTTGTAAATTGCTTACTCTATCCCACTCTCAATTCCGAGGAATTGAGGCACACAAAGCACAACATGTTCTCCAGATCGATCTCCTTTTTGTCGTCACGTGACCTAAGTATTTCTAAGTGATGTGCTGTTTTAGACAAATACATTTGCTCAATGCTATTATGATGAATAGAAATCGGACACCTGCGTACAGTGGTATGCAGTTCTTAGAAATTTACTTATGGCACAGTATTGCGAAGCAAAAGACACATGTACTTAATTGTATGAGGAGATGCGTGGGTATCGTTCCTAGGATATTGACGCAGAATGGTGACACCAGTCTTCACCAAATCGTATCCCCTCGTCCGGCAGCAAATTACTAGCGCGTGCAGGGGGGGCTCGCTTATGAAGGGTAGCATAAAATTATGTACTGTTGCATATAATTCTATTAG
>Ga0247734_1001379_pt1 | contig 18552 bp, 19 predicted proteins | sample UWRJL103311B2_FD_180933 | JGI IMG/M metagenome (GOLD analysis project Ga0247734, IMG submission 180933) | Plant litter microbial communities from Arlington Agricultural Research Station in Wisconsin, United States - UWRJ-L103-311B-2 | ecosystem: Environmental > Terrestrial > Plant litter >... | reverse complement strand
GCCCGCTCCGAGACGGTCACGGCGACCCGCTCGCGGACGAGGTCGAGCGCGGCCTCGAGGCTCGCGGCCGCGTCGATCTCGCCGAACAGCTCCCACGCCGCACGTGCCAGGTCGTCGGTCAGCTTCTCGACGGCGTGGGAGCCTCCGGCCGGGTCCGTGACCGCAGCGACGTGGGACTCGCTGATCAGCAGGCTCGAGGTGTTGCGGGCGATGCGGCGGCTGAACGGCTCGGGCAGGCCGAGCGGCTCGTCGAACGGCAGGACCGTCACCGCGGCGGCACCGCCGACACCGGCGGCGAACGCCGCGACGGTCGTGCGGAGCATGTTCACGTAGGGGTCGTACGTCGCCATCATGGGGCGCGACGTGACGGCGTGCTGCAGCTGACCCGCGGCGGCGGTCGTGACGCCGCTGAGCTCCGCGACCCGGTTCCAGAGCCGACGGGCGGCGCGGAGCTTGGCGATCGTCGGGAACTGCTCGTCGGTCGCGGCGTAGCGGAAGTCGATCAGTCCGGCCGCGTCCTCGATGCCGATCCCGGCCTCGACGAGGATGCGCAGGTACTGCGCGCCGGTCGCGAGCGAGTACGCGAGCTCCTGCACGTCCGACGCGCCGGCGTCGTGGACCGCGGTCGCGTCGACCGTCAGCGCACGGACGCCCAGCGGGAGGGCCAGGCGGGCGATCTCGACGGCGGCGTCGAGGTCGACGACCCCTCGGCCGCGGAACGCCGCCCCGATGGGGTCGGCGCCGAAGCTCGTGCCGGGGGCTGCGTCCACGCCCTTGTCGGTGATGACGGCGGCCAAGGCCCGTGCGGCCTCCAGCGGCTCGAACGGCGCGTCGACGACGACAGCGGCCAGGTCGATGAACACCGGCTCGAGGATCGTCGCGAGGGCGTCGATCGGTACGCCGCCGGTCCCGGCCGAGATCCAGAGGGAGTTGACGCCGTTCTCGATGTCGGTGACGACGTCGGCGGCGGTGCGCTCGGCGTCGGGATCGGTGAACCACGCGCGGACGTCCCAGCCGTCGAGCTCACGCGTGGCGGCGGCGCCGCGCGTGAACGGCGCCTGGCCGGGCAGCCCGCCGTCCGGGAGGCCGGCGCTGAGCGAGGGCGTGCCCAGCGGGGAGACGGAGATGCCGTCGAGCGTCGTGGTCGCGAGGCGGGCCCAGACCTCGGTGTCGGCGGCGTCGTCGGTCAGCCGGCGGGACTTGCGCAGCACGGCGGCGGTGGCGGCTTCCCACTCCTCCTGGGTGTGCTCCAGGCCCGTCGAGAGGGGGACCTCGACGGTTCCCGGGGTCCCTGGGGTGGACGAGGGGTCAGATGCCATAGGGGGCATCGTACGAACACCTTGTGACGCGGGCCACCCAATGTGACGAATGTGACGGATGTATTACGAAGCGTCCGGATCGACCTCGACCAGGAACCCCGCCATGTCGAGGACCTGCACGTGCTCGGCGGGCGTCGCCGTGATCTCGTGCGCCGTCGTCCGACGCCGACCGGTCACCATGACCAGGCGCACGACGGTCCCCTCCACGGCGTCGTCGCCGTCGTCGTCGACCGCGCTCGACACCTCGCCGTCGAAGCCGTCCGGCAGCTGCGGCAGGAGCTCCTCGAACTGCGACGTCAGCACGGGCCACGCGACCGCGTCGCCCACGGCGAAGCCGCCCTCGCCCACGATGTCCTCCGCGCCGTCCACCCATGTCCACACGCGCTCAACCCTACGGGTGCCGCCCCTGAGATGATGGGCGCGTGAAGATCCCCGCCGAGCTGCTGCCCCAGGACGGACGTTTCGGGTCCGGCCCCTCGAAGATCCGCCTCGAGGCGCTCGACGCGCTCGCGGCCACCGGCACGACCCTGCTCGGCACCTCGCACCGCCAGGCGCCCGTCAAGGACCTGGTCGGCCGCCTCCGCGAGGGACTGGCCGACCTGTTCACGCTGCCCGACGGCCACGAGGTCGTGCTCGGCGTCGGCGGGTCGCATGCCTTCTTCGACGCCGCGACGTTCGGCCTGGTCGAGCGTCGGTCGCAGCACCTCGTGCACGGCGAGTTCACCCGCAAGTTCGCGACCGCCGTCCAGAACGCCCCCTTCCTCGACGATCCCGAGATCATCGAGACCGATCCGTCGACCCATCCGCTCCCGCACGCGACCGAGGGCGTCGACGTCTACGCGTGGGCGCACAACGAGACGTCGACGGGTGTCATGACCCCCGTCGTCCGGCCCGACGACGTCGCGGACGACGCCCTGGTGCTCGTCGACGCGACGTCGGGCGCCGGCGGGCTGCCGGTCGACGTCGCCGAGACCGACGTGTACTACTTCGCGCCGCAGAAGGGCTTCGCCTCCGACGGCGGCCTGTGGATCGCGCTGATGTCGCCGGCCGCGATCGAGCGCGCCGAGCGCATCAAGGCCGGCGGGCGTCACATCCCCGGCTTCCTCGACCTGCCGGTGTCGATCGAGAACTCGCGTAAGAACCAGACCTACAACACCCCGGCCCTCGCGACGCTGTTCCTGATGGAGCAGCAGGTGCAGTGGCTGCTCGCGCAGGGCGGTCTCGACTGGGCGGTCGGCCGCACCGCCGACTCGTCGACGCGGCTGTACGAGTGGGCCGAGGCATCGACGTACGCCGCACCCTTCGTGACGGCGCCCGCCGAGCGGTCGCTCGTCGTCGGGACGATCGACCTCGATGGCGTCGACCAGGCCGATGTCACGGCGGCCCTGCGGTCGAACGGTGTCGTCGATGTCGACAGCTACCGCGGCCTGGGACGCAACCAGCTGCGCGTCGCGATGTTCCCGGCCATCGAGCCCGACGACGTCACGCGCCTGACGCAGTCGATCGACTGGGTCGTCGAGCACCTCTGACCACCCGCCGAGTGGTGCGGACGCGGTCCCGAGCGGTGCGCCTGGGACAGACTCGCCGTCTCGGAACGTCCGATCCGCACCACTCGCGGATCTGCGGGGGCGGGGTCAGTCGAGGATCGTGCCGGCGCGGTGCAGGTCGCGGTGGGCCTCGTAGGTCCGGGCGTTGCGGTGCAGGTTCTCGACCTCGGCGTCGGTGAGCTCGCGACGCACCTTGGCGGGCACGCCGGCCACGAGCGAGCGTGGCGGCACGACCATGCCCTCGGTGACGAGGGCACCGGCGGCGATCAGCGTCTCGGTGCCGATGACGGCGCCGTTCATGATCGTCGCGCTCATGCCGACCAGCACGTGGTCCTCGATCGTCGCCCCGTGGATCACGGCACCGTGACCGACCGAGACGCCCTCGCCCAGGGTCAGCGGCTTGCCCTTGTCGACGTGGAAGGCGCAGTTGTCCTGGACGTTCGAGCGGGCGCCGATCGTGATGGGCTCGTTGTCGGCCCGCAGGACGGCGCCGTACCAGATGCTGGCCCCCTCGCCGACGACGACGGACCCGGCGAGCACGGCCGTCGGGGCGATCCACGCGTCCTGCGCGACCTGCGGTGTCTTGTCTCCCAGTGCGATCAGCATGGGGCCACGCTATCCGTACGGCCGGAGGCTAGCGACGCTTGGTCGTGGCGGCGGCGCTGATGGCGGTCAGCAGCGCGACCACCACGACGGCCCAGAACCAGGTCGCGCCGGCGAAGCCGTTGCCGTCGGCCGGCGGCGCGCTGACGGCGGGTGTCGCGGTCGGCGCCGGGGACGACGCCGCCGGGTCGTCCGGGGCGGCCGGTGGTGTGAAGGGCACGCGGATCAGCGGGGAGTCCGTCCCCTCGCTGCCGACCAGGAACGACTGCCCGGTCGCCTCCATCGCGAGCGTCTCGCCCTGGTCGACGGACGGCAGGTCCTCCGAGGAGAGGATCTCCCACGTCACCGGGTCCAGGACGTACGCCTCGGTGTAGTCGCGGGCGACGACGTACCGGCCGTCGGGCGTGAACGCGGCGTCGGTCACCAGCCCCGGGACGTCGCCGGCCATCGCGACGGCCTCGTTGGGCCGGTCCTCGACCAGGGGGTCCGGCAGCGAGAACACCGTGCCGCCGAACAGGCCCTTGCTGATCAGGTACATCGCTCCCGTGCGCGGCGCGACGACCAGCGCCTCGACGTCGAGCGGTCCACCGGGGTACGTGATGGGGTAGCGCCGGGCCGACGCCGAGGTGGTGCCGTCACCGGGCTCCGACAGCGCGTAGAGCGCCACGTCGGTGCGGGACGCCTGGTTGTCCCCCGTGTCGGCGACCCACAGGGTGCCCGCGCCGTCGCTCGACAACGCCTCGGTGTCGACGAAGTCGGCGTCGACCGTCGCCGCCCCCAGCGTGCGACCCGTCGAGACCGACACCGTGTAGACGACGGGAGCGCCGCCGGAGTCGTTGACGGTGTAGGCCCGGTCGTCGTCGTCAGCGCTGAGCACCAGCCCGCTGGACTCGTTGATCCGTCCGTCCGAGAGCCGGCTGACCACCTGCGGCGCGGAGGTCTCGGCATCGGCCTTGCCCGCCAGCGACGCGATCACGACGACGACGAGCAGGGCGATGAGCAGTCCGGGGATGAGCCACCGGCGATAGCGCGGGTTCATGGCAGATCAGCATGACAGGACACGGACGGAGCCACGATCCCGGCAGGTACTGTGACAGCGTGAGACAGCGTCAGCGAACGAACCGTGCAGGCATCACGACGCCACCTCCCTACCATGTCGTCACCAGGGAGGCAGCGGCGTGAGCGACGACGACGACTGGGTGATCCGGCAGGGCGACGGCCCTGAGACCATCGAGCGCAAGATGGGGCACCGCGAGATCGCGCGCCTCGAGCGCGCCGCCCGTCGTCACGAGTTCGGCCGTCCCGACGTCACGGAGCTCGAGATCGGACGCACGACGCACCGCGTCGCCGAGGTCGAGCCGATGGACGTCGACGGCGTCCGCACCATGACGGTCGGCACGATCGTCTGGGGCGTCATCGCGATCGCCCTCCTCCCGTTCCTGGGGAACCTGGAGGAGGACGGTCGCACGTGGTGGCTGTGGACGGCGGTCGCGGGCTTCGGGCTGGGACTCATCGGCATCGAGTACTGCCGGCGCCGCCGCAACGCGCTGCGCATGCAGCCGGGCCGCCGCCGCAAGGGCGACTGACACCCGTCACTCGCCCAGGTCGGCGTCCTGCTTCTGCAGGGTGGTCCGCAGCGGGACCTCCTTCATCAGCAGCGCCGTGACGAGGCTCAGCACCGCGATGCACGCCGCGACCAGGAAGATCGTGCCGGTCGCGTCGCCGTAGGCCGAGCGGACGATCTCGGCGACCTGCGGGGGCAGGTTCTTGACGTCGAGCAGGGAGCCGCTGCCGGCGGACGCGGCGTCGGGGCCGAGCGCCGCGAGCTTCGAGCTGACGTCGCTGTTGACCTGCGCCGCGAGGATCGCACCCAGCACCGAGACGCCGATCGTGCCGCCGAGCGAGCGGAAGAACGCGACGACGGCGCTGGTCGCACCGACCTGGGAGACGTCGACGGTGTTCTGCACGACCAGCACGTAGTTCTGCAGCAGCATGCCCATGCCGAGCCCGACGAAGCCGAGGAAGACCATGGCGTGCCACTCGGGCGTGCGGTGGTCGATCGTGGCGAGCAGCCCCAGACCGACGACGAGCAGCACCGAGCCGAGCACCAGGAAGCGCTTCCAGAAGCCCGTCCGGGTGATGAGGCGACCGGACACGAGCGTGCCGACCAGCGAGCCGACCATCAACGGGATCGTGAGGAGGCCCGCCTGGGTCGGCGTGCGGCCGCCGGCGACCTGGAAGTACTGGCCGATGAAGACCGAGCCGCCGAAGATCGCGACGCCGACGGCGATGCTGCCGACGATCGCGAGGGCCGTGGTGCGCTCGCGGATGACGCCGATCGGCACCATCGGCTCGGGGTGGCGCAGCTCGACGCGGATCGTGAGCACGACGGCGATCGCGGTGCCGATCAGGAACGCCGCGGTCTGCCACGACATCCAGGCGAAGCCGTTGCCCGCGAAGGAGACCCAGATCAGGGGCAGGCTCGCGGCGATCGCGATCAGGACGATGCCGACGTAGTCGACGGTCGCCTGGCGGCGGGTCGTGGCGATGTGGAGGTACTTCTGCAGGATCACGAGGCTCATGAGGGCCAGCGGCACGCAGACGTAGAACGTCCAGCGCCAGCCGAGGCCGGGCGTGTCGACGATGAGTCCGCCGACGAGCGGGCCGCTGACCGTGGCCACGGCCATCGTGGCGCCCATGTAGCCGCTGTAGCGGCCGCGCTCACGCGGCGGGATGATCGAGCCGATGATCGACTGGGCGTTGGCCGTCAGGCCGCCCATGCCGATGCCCTGCACGACGCGCATCGCGATGAGCTCGGGGACGTTCTGCGAGAGGCCGGCGAGCATCGAGCCGACCACGAAGATCACGATCGACGTCTGCACGAGCAGCTTCTTGTTGAACAGGTCGGACAGCTTGCCCCACACCGGCGTCGAGACGGTCATGGCCAGCAGCGAGGCCGTGACGACCCACGTGTACTGGGTCTGCGACCCGTCGAGGTCGGCGATGATCGTGGGGAGGGCGTTCGACACGATCGTCGAGCTGATGATCGCGGTGAACAGGGCGGCCAGGAGGCCGACGAGGACCTCCATGATCTCGCGGTGCGTGTAGGCGACGGGAGCCGTCGGCGTCGGACGCTCGACCGTCGTGGTCCGTGCTGAGGTGGTGCGGCCGGCGTCGGCCGAGGAGTCTTCTAGTTGCATGCTGCAACCATACGTCAGAAGCGTGCATCGTGCAACTAAAACCGCCGTCCGTGAGCGGGCTCACGAACGGCGGCAGGACGCTGCGGTCAGAGGCCGTCGACCTCGTCGACCGTGATGGTGTCGAACACCGGGTCGGGCAGTCGCTGGGCACCCGCGGACCGGCTCAGGCGCGCGCCCGAGTGGGCGCCGCAGCCGTGCTCGAACGAGACGACGCGGCCGTCGTCGTTGGCCATGCCGTTGGCGCACACGCCGAACCGCTCCGACAGGGGGCCGGCCAGGCTGACCATGAATCCGCAGGAGTGGCAGACGCCCGAGGCCTGCTGGGCGATCGGCGCATCGGGACCCTGCTCGCCCACGTGCCACCGCTCGGCCGCCAGCTCGCGGCCCTCGAACGACAGCACCCACTCGCGGCCGAGGCCGACCTCGCGGGCGAAGAAGCGGTCCTCGGTCTGCTCCTCGCCGTCGCCGGCCGACCAGGACGGCACCAGCCGGGCGTCGTCCTCGTCGGGGGGCAGGACGTCGCCGGGGCTGAGGTCGCCCGGACGGATGCGGTCGCGGTACGGCGTCCAGGCCGGCGCGGTGATCGCGTCGTCGCCGGGCAGCAGCACGACGTCGTTGACCGTGATGCGGTCGCTGTCGGGAGCGCGCGACACGCTGACCGACCAGTACCAGCCCGTGTAGCCGGGCTTGAGGCAGGAGAAGTGGTGCGACACCAGCAGCGCGTCGTCCTCGACCGCCTCGAGGTGACCGCCGACCGTGCCGGCGTCCGCGGCCTCGTCGAGCGCGGCGCGCGCGAGGTCGACGGCTGCTGCGAGCTGGTCATCGATGGGCATTCGTCCATTGTCGCCCATGTCGTGCCGCAGGCGCTGTGGGGGTGGGGCAGGATAAAGAGCATGGAGGAGCGCGACTGGCCGTACGACCACGCAGCTGATCCCGAGCCCTTGGGAGATCGGCCCGGTCCGTCGACCCCTGCCCCCTCCGGCCTGAGCCGCGCGGCGAACGCCGCGAGCAAGGTCTCGCGCGGCACGGCGCGTGTAGTCGCCAAGGGCAGCACCTCGGCGTTCGGTCGTGCCCGCCGCTTCACGCACTCCGGCGGCGCCGGCGAGAGCGGCTTCTCCCGCCTGCTGGAGCTGCACGCCTTCAACACCGCCGGCGACGCCGCCGTGGCCATCTCCCTGGCCGGCACCCTGTTCTTCACGGTCCCGACCGGCGAGGCGACCGGCCAGGTGGCGCTGTTCCTGGTGCTGACGATGCTGCCGTTCGCGGTCGTGGCACCGTTGATCGGCCCGTTCCTCGACCGGTTCCGCCGCGGCCGCCGCTGGGCGATCGGGGTGACGCTGGCGATCCGCGCCTTCTGCTGCTGGGTGCTCGCCGGAGCGGTCGCCGACGCCTCCCCCGCCTTCTACTTCGCCGCGCTGGGCTGCCTCGTGTCGTCCAAGGCCTACGGCGTCACCCGCGCCTCCGCGGTGCCCCGTCTGCTCCCGGCGACGTTCACCCTGGTCAAGGCCAACTCCCGGATCTCGCTGACCGGCACGGGCGCCGCGGCGATCTCCGCACCCATCGCCGGCGGCGCGGCCTACCTCGGCGCCGAGTGGGCGCTGCGCTACGGCGCCCTGCTGTTCGCGGTCGGCACCGTGCTCGCGATCCTGCTGCCCGCCAAGGTCGACTCCAGCGAGGGCGAGGAGCCCGTCGACCTCTCCCCCCGTCCCAGCACGGTCCGCAAGGGCCTCAGCATCACGCACGCCGTCGTCAACGGTCTGCGCAGCAACGCCGGGCTGCGGCTGCTGTCGGGCTTCCTGACGATCTTCATGGCGTTCACGCTGCGCGAGCCACCGGCGTCGATGGGCTGGGACGGCAACCCCACGATCCTGCTGGGCCTCGTGGTCGGCGGGGCCGGTGCCGGCAACACCGTCGGCACGCTGATCGGCTCGGCGGCCAGCTCGCGGCGTCCCGAGAAGGTCGTCATCGGCGTCCTCGTCCTGGACGTCGCGGTGCTCGCGACCGTCGGGGTGCTGTTCACGTGGTGGACCGCCGTGATCCTCGGGCTGACGGTCGGCATCTGCCAGTCGCTGGGCAAGCTGAGCCTCGACGCGATGATCCAGCGCGACGTCCCCGAGCGGGTGCGGACCAGCATGTTCGCCCGCTCCGAGACGCTGCTGCAGCTCGGCTGGGTCACGGGCGGCCTGATCGGCATCGGGCTGTTCAGCCTCGACGCGACGCCGCGGATCGGGCTGCTCGTGATCGGGGCCCTGCTGATCGTCTGGCTGGTGTTCGTGCTCAACCAGTCGCGTCCGGGCCGGGCCTCACAGCAGGACGGCCGCCAGCGCGACCAGGGTGGGGACGGACAGGACGGCCGTGACCGCGATGCTGTCGCGGGCGAGTAGCTCGGACCGGTCGAACCGCGCGGCGTAGACGAACACGTTCTGCGCGGTCGGCAGCGCAGCCATCACCGTGATGCCGAAGACGTCGCGCTGGTCCAGGTCGAACGCGAACCGGGCGAGCGCGTAGGCGACCACGGGCTGCCACACGAGCTTGAGCACGACGATGCCGGCGATCTCGGAGCGCTGGCTGGACCCGATGCGGCCGCCGAGGCGCAGCGAGATGCCGAAGGCCAGCAGTGCACCCGGGACCGCCATGCCGCCGAGCAGGGCCACCGGCTCGCCCACGACCTCGGGCAGCTCCAGGCCCGTGGCCGACAGCGCGACACCGATCGCGGCGGCCACCGACACCGGGTTGCGGGCGCCGGCACCCATCAGCCCGAGGAACGTGGGCCGTCTGCCGGATGCGTCGAGCTGCAGCACCGACAGGGCCAGCGGCGCGTAGACCACCATCTGCAGGACCATCAGCGGCAGTGCGTAGCTCGGGTCGTCGAGCACGTAGACCGCGATCGGCAGGCCGAGCAGCCCTGCTGCGGTGTACGACGACGCCAGCGAGCCCACCACGACATGGGTCAGCGACCGCCCCCGCCACCAGGCCAGGGGCGCGTACACGACGACCACGGCCAGGATGCTGAGGACCGCGATCAGGAAGCCCGTGCCCAGGACCCCGACGACGTCCGTGCGCGACAGCAGGTCGATCAGGAGCGCCGGGGTCGCGACGGTGTAGACGACCTGCGACAGGACCCGCTGACCGTCGGCGCCGAGCACGCGGGCGTGCGCCAGGGCGACTCCGAGAGCCACCAGGATCCCGATGACCCCGAAGCCCTGCAGGACCCCGCTCACGCCGCGAGGCTCAGAGCTCGAGCTCGGTGGCGACCGCGCGGAGCACCTGGGCGACCGGCTTGGCCTTCTTGGCGTCGGGGTGACGCCCGTGGCGGTAGCCCTCGCCGACGTCGTCGAGCATGCGGATCAGGTCCTCGACGATGACGGCCATCGCCTCGGGGTCCTTGCGCCGCGCCTGCGACTGCGACCGCGAGACCGAGGTGACGGGATCGAGCAGGCGCACCTGCAGCGCCTGGTCACCGCGACCCCCCTGGACGATGCCGAACTCCACCCGGGAACCGGCCTTCAGCGCCGTGACGCCCTCGGGGAGCGCGTCGGCGCGGACGTAGACGTCCTCGCCCTCGTCACGGCTCAGGAAGCCGAAGCCCTTGCCTGCGTCGTACCACTTCACTTTGCCCGTGGGCATGGTGCCACCTTCACGTCGCTCGACCCGACGACACTCGTCGTCCCGGCCAGCGTAGTGGTCGACGCCCGCCACGCGTCACGGCATCTCAGGCAGAGCGCTCGGCGTCCGTGGCCGCCGGGGTCGCGGGCTCGCGTGGCGTCCGGTCCTCGAACGTCACCTCGACGGACTCGAAGCCCTTGTGCCGCTGCGCCTTGGCGTAGGCCGCGTACGCCTTCTGGTCGGCCTCGGTCAGGATCACGTTGTCGGTGAACGGCGTCAGCAGCGCCCGCGGGTACAGGTGGCGGCGCAGGACCACGTTGACCTCCAGACCCAGCACCACCATGATCGACGCGATGTAGATGAAGGCCAGCAGGCCGAGCACCAGGGCGAAGGTCTGGTTGACCTGGTCGTCGGCCTTGCCGATGACCTCGCGGACGTACGTGTTGCCGACGTACTGCAGGCCCTGCCACAGCAGACCCGTCACGAAGGCGCCCGGCAGCACCGCGAGGAAGCGGGCCCGCCCCAGGCTGATGAGCCGGAAGATCGCCCCGAAGATCAGGACCGTCAGCAGGAAGCTGGCGACCTGGACGAGCCGCTCGAGGGCCGGCTCGAGATTCGTCCCGAGGACGTCGGGGTTGGACAGCACCGACGTCACGATCGCGAGCGCCAGGATCCCCAGGCCGCCGACCAGGAGGAACGCGACGCTGCGCAGCCGCAGCAGGAACGGGTTGGCCCGGCTGTTGCGGGGCACCGACCACGCGATGTTGGCGGCGTTCTGGATGGCCTGCCCGAGGCCCATCGCACCGTAGATGGCCGTCACCGCACCCACGATGATCGCGCCGGTGCTGCCCTGCAGGCCCTCGGGCCGGCCGAGCTGGTCGCCGATGATCGGGAACTGGCTGAGCGCGGAGTCGAGCAGCCGGTCACGAAGACCACCGTTGCCCTGCAGGACGAAGCCGAGGATCGAGGTGCTGAGCAGCAGCAGCGGGAAGATCGCGATGAACGCGTAGTACGTCAGGATCGCGGACAGGTACGCGCCCTGGTCGTCGAAGTACTTGTAGATCACCGCGAGCGGCATCCCGACGAGGCGGTGCTTGCGCTGGAAGGCGTCGATCCGCCCGATCGGCCGGGGCGACGGGGCGTCGGACGCCTCCCCCGTCATGCGGCGTCCGGGGCGCGCGGCAGGTGCGGACGGACGGCGGCGGCCACGGCGTCGAACCGCTGCTCGTCCAGGACGGCACCCTCGCGCCGCACGTCGGCGGGGTCGACGACCAGGAACCGGTTGACCCGCACCTCGCTGGGCCGGCCCGCCGGGTCCCACGGCCCCGCGCCGAGGTCGAACCAGAATCGTCCCTCGCGGTTCTCCTGGGCCTGGTCGCGGTCGTGGTCCTTCGACGTCATCGGGAGCGCGACCAGCGTCGCGCCCTCCCGCGCGATCAGCAGGACGGGTCGATCCTTGCCCTGGGACGGGTCGTCCTCGTACGGGACCCACGTCCACACGACCTCGCCGGGATCCGGCTCGCCGTCGGGGTGGGGGTCGTAGGCGATGTCCACGCGGCAAGCCTGCCACAGCCGCCCGGGATCGCAGTCTAGGCGGCCTGCGACCCTCCCAGATAGGCCGAGCGGAGGGCGATCCGCGCCCGGTAGCCGAGCGCCGAGACGGCATTGGCCGAGATGCCGAGCTCGGACGCCAGCTCCTGCGGGCGGCGGCCCTCGACCTCGAGCTGCCAGAGCGTGTGCCGCCAGCGCGGGGGCAGCGCCGCGTAGGCGTCCAGCACCCGGTCGTGCGCCTCGGGCGACTCGTCGCCCCCTGAGCGGGACTCGAGGTCGGTGAGGGGCTCGTGCCGCCGGGAGAGGGTCGAGCGACGGACCGCCTCGTGGCGGACCGCGGTGAGCAGGTACGCCCGGAACGACGTCGTGGGTCCTCTGCCCCGGCGGATCTGGGCCAGGACGCGGGCGTACACCTCCGCCACGACGTCCTCGGCCTCCGCAGCCGGGCCGTGTCGGGCGGCGACGCGGCGCGCGACCGCCGCGTGGCGCGCGAACAGCGTGCCGTAGCAGTCGAGATGGCCACGGCGCGCGGATTCGACCAGCTCGTCGTCGTCGATGGATCGTGTCGGGTTCGCAGTCATGACCCTGTTATCGCCCAGCTCCGGACCGCCGTCGGCCGGTCGCCCACAGGCTGTGGACAGCGCGGCACGGCCCGGCGCCGCGCCGCGAGACTGGGCCGGTGGAGACCCTGACCCTGACCGAGCTCGGTGCCCGCATGGCGCGTCGCTGGCGCACGCTCGTCGCCGGCGCCCTCATCGGCCTGACGCTCGGCACGGCGGCCCAGCTCGCGCTCCCGACCCGGTACGAGGCGACCACGCTGGTGCAGGTCGACGCGGACGACCCCGAGCACGTCGACATGGCCGGCGAGGAGGCGGTCGCCACCTCCCGACGCGTCACGGCGGAGGCTCTCGACGCCCTCGGTGACGACACCCTGACGATCCAGGAGCTGGAACGGGCGACGCACGCCACGGCGGTCGACCGGTCGCGACTGCTGCGCATCGGCTACGCCGCCGCCGAGCCCCGCGACGCCGCCCGCGGCGCCGATGCCGTGGCCCTGGCGTACCTGGCGGCCCGTTCGGTGGACGCGGCGCAGGGCCGCACCCACCCGGCCGTCCAGGGGACGGTCGTCGACCCGGCGCGCCCGCCCACGTCGCGCGTCGGTCCGGGCGTCGCTGCCGCAGCGCTGGCCGGGACCGTCCTGGGCCTGCTGCTGGCGGCGCCGGTGGCTAGTCGAACCCGGGCAGGTCCCGCTTCATGACCTTGCCCGTGGGGTTGCGAGGCAGCTCGTCCAGGAACATCGTCCGCGCCGGCACCGCGAACCGCGCGACGCGCGACCTGGCGTACGCCGTGAGCTCGTCCTCGGTCAACGTCGCACCGGGCCTGATCACGACGTACGCCGCCAGCACCTGGCCGAACTTCTCGTCCGCGATGCCGGTCACGACGACGTCGGACACGTCGGGATGGTCGATGAGGGCGTCCTCGAGCTCGCGCGGGAACACGTTCTCGCCGCCGGAGACCACCATGTCGTCGTCGCGACCGGACACGAACAGCCGGCCGTTCTCGTCGAAGTGGCCGAGGTCGCCGGTGCTCATCAGTCCGTCGGCGAACGACTTGGTGTTGCCGTCGGTGTAGCCGCCGAACGGCATGTCGTTGCCGACGTGGATGACGCCTGTCTCCCCCGTGGGCAGCTCGCGGCCGTCAGGGTCGAGGATCTTGACCGTCGTGCGCCACGGTGCCGTCCCGGCCGTGCCGGGCGCCTCGCGCAGGTCGGTGGGTCCGGCGATCGTGACCCATCCGGTCTCCGTGGCGCCGTAGAAGTTGTAGACCGAGTCGGTGAACAGGTCCATGTAGTGGTTGGCGAGCTCGCCCGCGAGCGCCGATCCGCTGCTCGCGGTGATGCGCAGCGACGACACGTCGGTCCGGGCGATGACGTCGGGATCGGCGTCGACCATGCGCTGCATCATCAGCGGGACCACGACGAGGGCGTCGGCGCGGTACGCCTCGACGTCCGCCAGCACCTGCTCCGGCGTGAACCTGCGGCGCAGGACGTAGGTCGGCGCGGTCGAGAGGTTGAACGCGAAGTTGAGCAGTCCCCAGGAGTGGAACAGGGGCGCGGCGATGACGATCGTGGAGTTGCCGCGGTACGGGATCGCGCCGAAGAACGCGATCAGCGGCTTCAGGTCCTTGGGCTCCTCGCGCCGTGCTCCCTTGGGCAGGCCGGTCGTGCCCGAGGTGAAGATGATGATCTGGCCGTGGCGCTCGGGCTTCGGGTGCGCCGCGGTGGGCAGGCCCTCCGACAGGCTCGCCACGGTGGGCAGGTCGTCCGGCGCGTCGGCGTCGGCCCAGCCGAGCACCAGCAGGGACCGGTCGACGTCCTGCGCGACGTCGAGGAACTCCTGGTCGACGACGACGAGGCTCGCGTCCTCCCGTCGGGCGAGGTCACCGAGCTGCGACCGGCTGGCCATCGTGTTGAGCAGGAGCACCCGGCCGCCCGCCTGCATGATCGCGACGATGGTGACGATCATCTGCCGGTGGTTGCGCGACAGCACCGCGATGGAGTCGCCCGGCCGCACCCCCCGGTCCTTGAGCGCCTGCGTCGTCTGGTTGATCTGTCGCGCTAGCCCGGCCCACGTGACCTCGCCGGCGTCGTCGATGATCGCCGTCTGCGTGGGGAAGCGCCGGGCCGCCGCGTTGACGCCGGACGGGAGTCCCGGCCCCCACTTGGCCAGCTGCAGCCCGGCTCCCAGCAGGCGGTGCGGCAGGACCGGCTTGAGCATCCCGATCTGCTGGAAGACCTTCAGGGTGTAGCCGAGGTCTGACATGCGATCTCCCGTTCGAGGTGGTGGCACGACGGTAGCCGCTGCCGGGACGACGCCAGAAGTGTAACAACGAGTTACACCGTGGGCCTGTCGATGCCGACCGATCCGGCGCATGAGAACGCTCTCATCGACGACTCATGCGGGGCTCATCCCCGAGGAGTCATCTGGGACCACACCACGACCCCACGACTGGAGACACGACATGCGCACACGCACCCGATCCACCGCCGCACTGGCGGCGGCCGGCCTCGGCCTCACCGCCCTGGCGACCATCGGCCTCACCTCCCCCGCCACTGCCGCCGCCCACGAGTGCCGAGGCGTGGCCGCGACGATCGTCGGCACCGCCGGGCCCGACGAGATCGAGGGCACCTCGGGGCGGGACGTCATCGTCGCCCTGGGTGGCGCCGACGAGATCGACGGCAACGGCGGCGACGACCTGATCTGCGCCGGGTCGGGCGACGACGAGGTCGACGGCGGCCGCGGCGCCGACCGCATCTGGGGCCAGTCCGGCCGCGACGAGGTCGACGGCGGCTCCGGCGCCGACCGCATCTGGGGCCAGTCCGGCGACGACGAGCTCTCGGGCGGGTCCGGGAACGACCGCATCCGGGGCGGCAGCGGTCGCGACACGATCGAGGGCGAGCGGGGCCACGACCGGCTCAGCGGCGGGGCCGGCGACGACCGCGTGCACCAGGGCAGCGAGCCCGACGACGACCGCTTCGACGACTGAGTCGCGCCGGCGACAGCCCTAGTGCGCACCGTCCCGGGCCAGCACGGCCCGGACGGTGCGCGCGAGGATCGCGACGTCGAGCCGCAGGTTCCAGTTGTTGACGTACTGCAGGTCGATGCGGATGGAGTCGTCCCACGACAGCGTCGAGCGGCCGCTGACCTGCCACAGACCGGTCAGGCCGGGCTTGACGTGCAGGCGTCGCCAGACCCACTCGCTGTACTGGGAGGTCTCCGACGGCAGCGCGGGACGCGGCCCGACCAAGGACATGTCGCCCTTGAGCACGTTGACCAGCTGGGGCAGCTCGTCGATCGACGTCCGGCGCAGCACGCGCCCGAACCGGGTGATGCGCGGGTCGTTGGCCAGCTTGAACAGCGGCCCGGCCCCCTCGTTCTGGTGCCGGAGCCCGGCCAGCCGGTCCTCCGCGTCCACGACCATCGTGCGGAACTTGTACATCGTGAACGGGTGCCCGTCACGCCCCGACCGCTCCTGCCGGAAGATCGCCGGCCCACGCGACCCGAGACGGATCAGGACCGCCACGACCAGCAGCACGGGTGCGAGGGCCACGAGGGCCATCCCGGCAGCCACGCGGTCGCCGACCGACTTGGCCACGAGCGACATGAGGTGGTCGTTGGGGGCGCGCAGCGACAGGGCGATCTGGTCGCCGACACGTCGCGGGCTGAGGTACTCGACGTGATCGCTCATGTCGGCGACGACGAGACACTCGACCTCGGCGCGCTGCAGGGCCCAGGCGAGGTGCCGCAGGGCGGGATTGGTGAACGCCCGGCCGCTCGCGATGACGACCGAGGTGGCGTCCCGCTCGGCGACGGCCGCGAGGACCTCCCGGACGACCTCGTCGAAGCCGTGGTCGGGCACGGCACCGACCGGAGCCAGCTCGTGGGGCGACCGCCACGAGCACGTCGCGACCACGTTGACGTCCTTGCGCGTCGCCCACCGCTTCTGCAGGCGGTCGACCGACTCGACCTGGCCCACGAGGATCGTCGGCGTCCGCCGCAGCAGCTGGCGGTGCGCGACCGACGACAACGCCAGCACCGCGGGACCGGCCAGCGTCGCGACCATCGCCTGACGGACCGTCGTGGAGTTGTCGACCCCGCCGATGACGAGCAGGAACGTCACCACGCCGAGGACCTCGACGAGGCGGATCGACGGCCGGAACGACCGCGCACGCTCGAACGCCGGGAGGGCCGCGTAGCTGTAGACGACCCACCCGCCCGCGACGAGGACGACGCCGGCCGTCCACTCCTCGGGGAGGACGAACCGCTGCGTCGCGAGGTACCACGGGACGGCGAGCGCGGCGACGTAGCCGATGGCGCCCTGCCGCAGCGCCGAGCGGACGATGCGGGCCAAGCCCCCGCGACGCGACGTGCCGCGCGTCAGATCGGTGTCGAGCCCGCGGAGCGGCGTGCTGATGTCGACGGCGACCATCAGATGCCCTTGCCGACCAGGTTGGCCAGACGCGCGACGACCCGGGCCGACAGCAGGCGGTACGAGATCAGCACGCCCAGCCAGGCGCGCACGTTGAGCGGCTGCTGCCGCAGGGCACGACGCAGGAAGGGTCGGGACGAGCGGCGGTCGCCCGCGGAGGCGAGGGCGAAGCCGATCTGCGAGCTGATGCGTGCGTGCGCGTCGGCGTCGTCCCGCAGCTCCTGATGCTTGTCGAGCAGGTACATGAGGCCCTCCGCGTACTGCGCCCAGCGTCCGTAGAAGTAGGACTCGCCCGACCATCGCACCGAGACGAGCGGTTCGTTGACGAGTCGGATCGAGGCGATCCGACTCGTCGTCAGCAACACGTCGTAGTCCTCGCCGTACGCGCCCGGAAGGACCTCGTCGATCATGCCGACCTGGTCGACGAGCAGGTCGCGGCGGAAGACGAAGCTGCTGGAGTGCAGCCCGGCGATGCGGTCGCGGACCAGGTCGTCATGGGTCACGACCGGGCCGGGGGCGAGCCGGTCGTGGACCGCCCGGCCGTCGTCGACGCGCATCGCGGTGCCGACCAGGCCGACGTCGGGGTGCCGGTCGAACACGGCCATCTGGGCGGCGAGCTTGCCGGGCAGCCACACGTCGTCGTCGTCGAGGAACGCCACGAAGCCGTGGCTGGCGGCCAGGATGCCGCTGTTGCGTGCTCCCGCCAGCCCTCGCACGCGGTCGTTGCCGATGGCGCGCATGGTCCGGTGCGGTGGCAGCTCGACGTCCGGGGGCTCGACGTCGCAGGCGTCGAACACGACGACGACCTCGATCTCGCCCGGATAGTCCTGGTCGAGGATGCTCTGCACCGCGAGCCGCATGCGCTCGGGGCGCCGATGCGTCGGCACGACGGCGGTGACGGGCGGCGGCTGGTGCGTCGCCCGCGGATCCGCACGGCTCTCGGAGACCGTCATTCCGCGGCGCCGCCCTCGGTGAGGAACGTCCGGAGCATCGAGCTGGAGGTGTGACGGGTGTACGGGAAGTACACGACGTCGACCCCGACCGAGGTCATCGTGCGCTCGAGGCGGTATCCCTTCGGCGTGCCCTGCCAGTCGTTGCCCTTGAAGATCACGTCGAACGGGCGCTGCTGCCAGATCGCCAGCTTGTCCTCGGACCGGTCGATGATGACCTCGTCGACGATGCCGAGGGCCGAGACGATGTCGATGCGCTCGTCGCACGGCACCACGGGGGGCCGGCCCTTGAGATTCTCGACGTACTCGTCGCTGGCCACCCCCACGACGAGGTGGTGGCAGTGGTTGCGGGCTCGCCGCAGCAGGTTGAGGTGGCCGACATGGAACATGTCGAACACACCGCTGGAGTAGCCCACGTCGAACCTGGGTCGCGCGTCAGTCAATGGGTGCCTTGCCTTCACTCGGTCTCACCGATGAAGAGCGACCCACCGACCGAACGTGACGGCGATCAGGGAAGTTTCCCGTCACACCGGCGCGCTGGCCGGCGGTCAGGGCTGGGGGGCGTCCTCGGGCGTCGCGGAGTCGGTGCCCGAGGGATCGGACGGCTCGCTCGAGGTGTCCTCGCCGGACCCATCGGTGACCGCCGGGGCGCTGATGGCTGCACGGAGGGCGCTCACGGTGCTGGACAGGTCCAGTCCCCCGAGGTCGGGCAGGAGGGTCGAGGGATCGACCGACGGCAGGGCCGCCGCGGGGATCTGCGGCGCGGCGGGAAGCCGCGAAGGCGTCG
>Ga0247734_1001378_pt1 | contig 18559 bp, 17 predicted proteins | sample UWRJL103311B2_FD_180933 | JGI IMG/M metagenome (GOLD analysis project Ga0247734, IMG submission 180933) | Plant litter microbial communities from Arlington Agricultural Research Station in Wisconsin, United States - UWRJ-L103-311B-2 | ecosystem: Environmental > Terrestrial > Plant litter >... | reverse complement strand
TTTTGCTGTCTCAGTCATGGGTCTTCTACTTATGTGAAGATGGGTGAAGGGAAAGGAAAAGGCAAGAAAGGGTTTGGTGGCGATTTGATGCCGTCTTCAGGGGAGATTTGGCTGCGCTCTGGATTTGGTGGTTCGGGTTGCATTCGCTAGCCCTCCCGCCCAATCAATGAGAGTGAGTGAAGTGAGTGTGACATATCGTGTGAGACCAATCTAAATCGAGTTGCGCCCCAAGGCTAGCTTAGCTAGACGACATAGGATGTCCGCCTTTGAATAGATTAGCGGAAGTGGATTTCATAGGGTTATGGTTATGTGTGTGAAACAATTTCCCTTCCTAAAGAGAACTGTAATTCACAGTTTCATGTTGTCCCATTTGATGTAAGCTCACAAGTGTCGTAGCCTGGTTTCTTGATCAATGAGCAAAAGAAGAACTAATACGCTGAGAAATCTTTGATTGTAGACGATCCTATATTATATCGCAATTCGTTTTTGTTTCTTTCCTTCTTTAAAATGCATAGGTTACTTTCCGTAAAGCACAAGTGCCATCTCATACAGCTAGCTTCTTTTAACTTATATCTCGTCTGTTTACTACAAGCTCCTGCGCCCACAGATAGAAGGATTAGACTTTCGTTGCTTTTCAAGGGAAATATTTGGCCGGAATCTGATGCCAGCGGAAAATTTATAAAATCCTAGTGGTGGCTTCCTGTCCTAAACATGTTTTCCGTTGTAGATTTTCTGGGGCGTACTGCTTGTAACAGAGAGATATTTCGATGAATATGATTATTTTGCTCATCGCGTCTGCAATGACAAGGTATGTGAGACGGATGAGCTCAATGGAGAGTGGAGCCTACACAATGTAGTTCATTTGTATCCTTCGATATGAGGCAACTAATGGGAATTAGTGGTACCATAGTTATATTTAACATATCTCTTTCCGTTTGGAGCAATAAATTGGTGTGTATGCGTATTGAAGAGTATAATAGTTGAATTCAGTATGTCTCCTTTGATTTAATACAATGGAAAAGATGAAATTGACTTGTTAAGTCAAACAATTCTGAATGCGAATCGTTTCGTAAGAGGGACAGAATGGTCACGTGTTAAACTTGGTCACATCCAACACAAATCAAAAGGACATCTAACATAAATCGAAAGGTGTCTGCGTCTGAACTTACTGAATATACTTCTTGTCGTTAATCTCTTATAAATCCTTTATCTACAGAGCTGCCAAGTATATTGTCGACACGATCTAACAGTGCCTTCAACTCTGGATCTCACACCATGATGCCGACCGCATAATTGTTACCATGAACAAGACTGCAGCATCTACAGTGAAAAATGTACCTTCTCAACATCGAAACGGGAGACCTTGAACTACATTACGGCAGCGAAATTCCTCCTTACGCCATTCTATCGCACACTTGGCTAGGTGAAGAAGATGAAATTACTTACCGGGACATCACTGACAGGGAGACGGGTCGATCGCACGTGCAGAAATCGCGCCTGGAAAACAAGAAAGGATACTTCAAAGTCGATCATACTTGCCAGCAAGCTAGACAAGATGGCTTCCGGTTTGTATGGATCGACACGTTTTGTATCGATAAGAGCAGTTCTGCAGAGCTGTCTGAGGCGATCAACTCCATGTACCGCTGGTAGTAAGTAGTGATTTACGTTGCTTTGAGGCTTGAGCGATCGCAACTTCTTTAAGATATGTATAGATCGAAATCTCATACATGTCTTGAAAGTAAAATGATCCTAGGTTCTGGTTACACTCCCCAGAATTTGTACAGCTGCCGAACTAACTGTGATATTCCCACCAATAGCGCTGATGCTGGTGTATGCTATGCTTACATCGAGGACCTCATTAATCCCCAGATGGGCATTAAAAATAGTCGATGGTTCAGTAGAGGATGGACTTTGCAAGAGCTTCTTGCTCCAAAGAAAGTAGTGTTCTTTGGACGACAGTGGAATTACCTTGGTACCAAAGCCTCCATCAGTAAGACGCTTCACCAAATCACTGGCATCGAAGAGTCGACACTTTTGAATCCAGGAAATATCGGACGAAACAGCATTGCTCGACGGATGTCTTGGGCTTCTAAACGACAAACGAAGAGAATTGAAGACGTTGCATACTCACTCATGGGGATCTTTAGAGTGAATATGCCCCTGATTTATGGAGAAGGCGAGAATGCCTTCATTCGTTTACAAGAAGAAATCATGAAATTATATGACGATCAGTCGATTTTCGCGTGGGAGTTCGTTGAAGGCGCAATAGAATCAAGAGGTCTTCTTGCGCGGTCGCCTAGGCAGTTTTTGAGGACTGGGTGTATCGTGCCAATTCCGACCAAGTTGGATACTATTCCATTTTCAATGACAAACCGTGGCCTCCGTATTCAACTAAGTATCCTTCCAGCACGTCATTTGGCAAGAAAGGCAAGTTTGGATATCGCCAGTGGCGCAAGGAATAAATACTTGGATAGCGAAAATTCTGTGGTCGGAATTCTCCAGTGTCAGAAAGAGCATGATTTCACACAATGCTTGGGTATTCACTTGACCAGGGTAAGTGCTGAGAATATCTACATAATATCCCCGCCACACTGGGATACAAAATTCTCGCCGACTTTAGAATGGATTCCAATGGATGACATGAAGATTGCGAAAGTACACGAGGTTTACATTAGGAACGAGATCTTAATTCCAGAACCTCTTGAACAAGGCACCTTTATCTTGTTGAAATCAAAATATCTTGAGTTCCATGGATACGAAGTAGTGGGTGCAATCGAGTGTATCTTAGACACAGATACAAAGAATATCCTGGTGTCCTCACGATTTACGTGGGACGCATCGCTTCGTACAATGCACGTCGTGCCGACCGGCCTTCACGATAAGCCAGCCTGTCTGGTTTTTACTTTCCATAATCGTGCAAAATCCAAGGGATTTGCCTTCGTGGTTTTACAGGCAATGGATCGTCAGCGATGGAGTATATTCTCGTTTGAAGAATATGACGTGAAACAGACGCCTCAGGAGTATTTGAAGTCAGAGGAAGCCCTTCCCTTTGCCTTGCAATACTATGATCCACCAAGACGTGTTGAAGATTCATATACATTGTTGTGTAGGCAAAAAGGATCAAAGACAAGGCACTGGAAATTAACTGCACATCTGACGAAGGAAGAAATACATAATCGCACCGTTATCATGTTCTCACTGGATATAGCACAGATCAGATAGCCGCTCATATGCTGTTATACTTTATGACTACTATGAATCAGTGCCTTTTAAATAAGTGTTGCATCAGGCGAATGGCATCAAGAGAAACAGGAAGGGGTATGATTTTACGTGACTACAGTTTTATCAATTGATCATTAGGTTTCGTGGTGACGTTAAATTTGGCCGGTTGGATTGAAGTAATTTACCGGGACATCAACCTCTAGAAGCGCCTGTTGTTTCAACTAACCTTTCAGGGGTGTCTCACCTACGATATGTCCAAAATTAGCAACTCCGCATGTTACCTTCACTGGGTATCTGTAGTGGTATTCCCCGACACTCTTGTTCACCGCTGGAAGCAAAAGACAGAATACAGAACTCTTGGATATTTCGATGTGTCACTCTTGATAGATGCTGGAACGATAGAGCCGATATCTATTTCTTAGATGGAAACTTTTGGTTGGAATTCCCCCCCTTCGTTTACAAAAACGGAAATAAGCACCTCAAGCTTCGTTGTTCTAAAATGACGGGTTGAAGTTGCTGCAATAGCCACAGTTCGTAGGAGCTTAGGAAACTAGAACTAGAACCGGATATCGTTTTGATAAGATATGTCCTGGCCCATCACTTCCTATCTTTATGCCACCTAAAGTCAATCGGAGATTAATACCCCATAAATTTCTTTTCGTGGTATGAGAACTAGAAAGTTTTTTAGACCATACTTACCCACAGCGCTCTATAGTTTTTATGTGACTCTTGTACTTCTCTCGATTGATGAGCGTGGTGGGTTTTCGTTAGTTGTTGCTCTGTGAAGATCGAGCCGTTGGGTTGGAGAAGTCTCCTACCAAGACAGGGAGAGAGGGGCTTCTAAAATAAAGTTGGCTATTGTAAATCCATGACATGATCGAATCTGTCACTACCCTAAGGTCACCTTTTTTCTTTCTATTACAGTTTAGCTCTTGATTTGCTGCGGTGTCCACCTTCGGTATACATACCAAAATACAAACAACCGGTGCTATCATACTCGGGCTCAATCCTGCTTAGTTTGGAAAGTATTCACTATTCGTGTGATTCCTGCAATGTGTTTGCTTTCAAGAACACTCGAAGAATGTTGTTTGGCTAGTGAGTGAAGCAGTTGATACACCTCTTGCATTCCTGGGATAAATAATGACTAAAGAATGCTCTTTAGTTGAGAATACCATAGCTAGGCACCTCGATATAATCCTTAATCTCCTTCTCTGATGCCAGTATTCCTTCTCATTTATCGGTTTAAAGACAGCGAAGTGCAGCAAAAGTAAGCACCGCAACATATAAGCACCGAAACTGGAGTCCATCTGGGGTTAAATCAACTGCATTTTATTAAGGACGAAGGAAATATTTATACTAGGTATTGATACCAGTAGTTATAGCCATCGAAATAGAGATTATAATAGCTAACAACATCGGGGAGGACAATCACAAGGCACCCTTTTACGCGAATAAATCTTTTAGCAACTCGGAAATTAGCTCTGGTAAACTCCTAGGCTTATATGAGCGTTTTTATGCACTGAATTCGTAAGAGAAAAAAGGTGAACTGCACGTCTAGAATTCTCTGGGAGAGCCCCAGAAAAGTCCTCATAACTTCTCCTATCATGTGTTTCCATTGCTCCAACATTTATGAGATTTTTGTAAGATAGGCAATTCATTTTACGCTTCAGTAGAAGAACCAAAGGGCTCTTTCTAATCAATAGCTTTAGAGAAATGGTATAGAAGAATATGAAGTGCTTCTTGTCATCGCCCGACAATGAGATTCAGGCTAGGCTTGCATCAGTCGCAAAGACGGTCTCTTACTTCCTAATCTACCCCACGGTCTTCACTGTCATATCCTTATTGCCGTTTTCCTGTAAGCTCCCACAGACTATAAGCACCGATCCCTATTCTCTTGGATAGTAACAAGGTAGATCAGGACATACAGACTAAAGGCCTACAGCGTAATCTTTTGATGTCACTATCTTATCACCTATACTCAATTTACTACTTGAATGAAGAGGTATCACAATAAAACTTGGAAAACATTCAATGCGATAGACAGCGGTAAACACAATATTATACTATTATTCTGGTTTCGGGGTTTATTTCCCCTCCCCATATGCCCAATTTTTGCATGCAAAACACAACTCCTAACAGATGTAACCCTATGTTACTATATATACAACGAGAAACCCATCATATCCACCCTTCCCCCGTCGCTAAGAGTCTAAGCCTTAGCGTTCAAAGGTTTCCGTCCAACCATGAGATACATCGGTGTGAACAAATCCTCCTTCGCACCAGCTACCAAACAGTCTGCCGCCACAGCGAAGCTGTCTGCAGTTTTTCTTGTTCCGGGAGGTGCAAGTCCAACCATCTCCAAAACACCCATAAATTGATGCGCGAGCCCGCGTCCAATCTTCGTCATTCTCCCGATAGTATAAATATCGAATATCGTACCCATATATTTAAAATCACCAGCCAATGGGTAATACCAAGGAGTAGCATCAGGGCGTTTAGCAAGATCCTCATTGATTTCGAGCTCGAAGCCAGCGGCCTTCATGGCTGCGACACCCTCGGAGATTTTGACCATGTTGGAGATTCCATCACCTTGCTCGATACCAAGACGGATTTCGCGGTGGTGGACATTATCGTTGTCGTAGTTGTCAGTCATGAGCCATTCGTAGACACCGAAGCGACCGCCTGGCTTGAGGACACGGTAGATTTCGCTGTAGATACCTTCAAGAGAAGGGGCGTGTACAGTGGCTTCAATGGCGTAGACGTTGTCGAATGACTCGTCTGGGAAAGTCATTTGCTAGGCTTGTTAGCATTTCCTAGGGAGGTGTTATAGATTGTGCGGAGACGTACCATGAAATCACCCTTGACGAAGTCTAGTTGGTCTTTGAGACCCTCCTTTAAGGCATATCGAGTGGCTCGGTCGATTTGGTAATCGTTGTTGTTCAAACCGGTGATGTGGGCGCCGGTGAACTTTGCAATTTCTCTTGCTGGGCCACCAACTCCACATCCAACATCAAGAACCTTATCTCCATCCTTGATCATAGTTTTGGCAGCGAGATAATGTTCATGCCGGGCAATAGCTTGGTGGAAACCCTCACCGTATGCGAAACGACAGAAATGGAAAGACTGTCCCCAACCATACTCGTAGATATCTGTAGCGAGATTGTAATAACTAGACCAAGGTTAGACCGGAATACATGGAATGTTGCGCAAATGTGATGGGCTTACTGCTTGGTGAGAGTAGCATATTCTGCTTTTCGGGCCTGCGAAAGGGGTTAGTTTACATATTTCTGGAAAAAGGGGGGCGAATCGTACTTCGCGATCAGCGAGTGTCTCGTCCTTTGCACTCTTGTTGTCCCAATGCTTGAAGTACTCATCGAGGGAAGCTTTTTGTGCCGCCTTGTCCTTCCCCATCATGGCAGAGAAACCGCCCTTTGAAGCAGCGGAGTCCTTGTGCATGGCCTTCTTGAAGGCTGCATCGCGGGAATGATCTTCTTGTTCGAGAACTGCAGGTGCCATTTTAAAGAAGAGGGAGGAAAAGTTATATGGTGGAGGGTAAAGATTGAGTTGAGTCGAGGTATTTTGGTGGTATGTTATGGTTCGAGTTGAGCGAATGAGGTTTTGTGGCGGGAGAGGGGACTGGATTGTATTTATTAAATTTCCAGTCTGGAAATGAAGTTGGGTCCCGAAATTATATCAGGGGTTCCTAAGAGTTGCGGCTTGGCAAGTCGTATTCGGGTTGAGGGATTGGTTGAAAAAAGATGCAGAAAGTGGGGCCATCTCATTATCGTCCGGGGAGGCGAACGAATTAAGCTAGGTGGGAACGGCCGGATTAACAGATTCACCGCTACAGAAATGGTTACCTTCCAACTTTTCAGCCTGATCATGTGACAGTGGATCGATTCATTTCCATTTGATTTTCAATCGAGGCTGATACCAATTCCATATAATGTCTTGACGCCACTATAAGTACAACAACCCTCAACAAAAACCACCGCGCAGACAATGGCAGCACCTCAAATCAAACAAGATCTTAATAGATCAGGATGGGAGTCCACGGATTTCCCCTCTGTTTGCGAAAGCTGTCTCCCCGAGAACCCATACGTCCAGATGCTCAAAGAAGACCACGGAGCTGGTATGTCTTACCCCCAAACTTTCCATACCTTGTCCATAGTACCACTAACGCTTGTATAGAATGTAAAATATGTACTCGTCCTTTCACAATCTTCAGATGGAAAGCGGACCGCACCTCCCGCCAAAAGCATACCAACATCTGCCTAACTTGTGCACGACTCAAAAACTGCTGTCAATGCTGCATGCTCGATCTCTCCTTCGGTCTCCCCATCGTCATCCGTGATGCAGCCCTCAAGATGGTGGCGCCTGGGCCTCAGTCTGCGGTGAACAGAGAATATTATGCGCAAAACCACGAGAAGGAGATTGAAGAAGGACTTGGCACAGAGGGTTACGAGAAGACAGACGAAAAAGCTAGAGAGCTACTGCGGAGACTGGCAAACAGTGAGCCATATTTCAAGAAACAAAGGAGGATAGGACCTGCAGATGAAGATGCGAATGCGAATCCGAATAAGGGATTAGGACCTGGACCGGGGCCGATACGAACACGAGATAGCAGAGGGCAAGGGGTGCCAAGAGGCGCAGGTCGGGGTGGTAGAGGTGGGAGAGGTGGCCGTTCGTTCCCTAGTGCTGCACAACTTCCTCCTGGACCGAAAGATATCTTACCGCCGGCTGATCCTACGATTACTTCGCTGTTCGTTACAGGTGTAGAGGATGACTTGCCAGAGTTCAAGATTAGAGAATTCTTTACGCCATATGGGAAGCTAAGATCCCTGGTCTGCTCTCATATGTCGCATTGCGCGTTCATCAATTATACGACGAGGGAAGGAGCTGAGGCGGCAGCAGAAGCGTTACAAGGCAGAGCTGTCATTGCTGGATGCCCATTAAGAGTACAATGGGGAAAACCAAGACCGATTGGTACTATGGATAAAGAGGAGCGCATGGCAACCGGACGAGAGGGAAGACAAGCATTCGTGAATGCAGGTGGGAATAAAACAGTGCAAGGAGGGGCACAACAAGCACATATTGAGGCGCCGCCTCAAGATGACCTAGCAAGCATGTCTGCTGTTGCACCACCTCCTGGAGCTGATGATGTGAACTACGCAAGTCTGGCTGGGAATTAATGGGTTATATGATGCATCTTAAGGAGTTGGGAGGGCGAAAAGGAGAATAGCACATTGAGATTATGTATTATTGTAGTACAATCATATTCCTGCCCATATATTACAATTTCCGCATGCTTTTTTCGTTTCGTACACTGCCCTCTTATGTATTCTCTACTCAGACACCATTTCCACATGTCTCTCTTTCCCATCCCAGTGACTTACACTGCCATATGCATCAGGAACAGCAAGTCTTTCCATCAATAACCACAGTCTTCCCATTCGGCATCTTAATCGTATCATTATCTCCTCGTTCCGTGTGCTCATGTATCCTTAACTCTATTCTTCATTAGCGTTCTACACCTTGCCTCATAACTCCAATTCTCCGAATCAAGAACAATCTTTTTTACATACTATATCGATCAGGGTCATCCTCCAATTGACGCCCCTGAACCACATTCTGTTTCAAGATTTGCGCTACCTGTAAAATATATTAGCTTGTCCTTGAAAACCTCAAGCTCAAGGCATGGTATATCGCTCATATGGAGTCTTAGAAGGAGAGACGAACCTCTTCAGCATGCTTGACCGCAGCAAGAGCTTCAGGAGATCCAGCTGATAACGAGGCATTGGAGCGGAAGTTATTTCGTGCTTCCGATCGAGCGGCCTTTAGAAGGGGAGCATCACCTGGTAGTGGTGTTAGTTTTTGACCAGGTGATGGATGAAAACTCCAGAGAAGCTAGATGGGGAAAACAAACCAGCAAAGGCGAGCCGAGTGGAGCGGAGGAGATGGCGGTAGGCTACTAAAGCCATAATTTCACTCTAGAGATGGCCACTGGAGTTTGTTAGTGATCGAAAGGCTTGAGTTGTGGCTTTGAGATATGCCTGAGAAGATGGAGGAAAAGCTGCAAAATGGTAAGGTGTGTGAATGACTGTAGATAGGTGACAGCAAAGACAGTAATCTGAGAAGGACTATTGGTGAGGTGATGTATCTTAAGATGCATAGGGTGCGGACTTAAGATCTCAAAAAGCTTATTTATCCATCTATCTTAGAAGTATAGAGCAAGGAATAACCAGAGAGATGGCAGACCTGTGCAATTGATTGGCCCTGTTGATTGCTTTCTGGAAGACGAAGGTCCCCTCCATCTCAGTGGAGGTATAATCATAAAGATCCTATCTAGACTTCTGATGACAGGTATAGTTAAAAGACGCTCAACACATGGTGACACGTTTGTTATCTTTGGGGTATGCTGCAAATGGTAACTAATAATACAGAGTGTAGCGAAGCAGAGTAGTGAAGCATATCTTTTAGAAACTACTGCTAGGAAATCACTTGGCCTCCATCAATACAAACGAGTGGTAGAACTGGAAAACGATGAACGAGAATGGTTTGATTATGTAGCAATTGTTGCTTTCATCTGAAATCTTAGACTCAATGGATACTGCCAAAGCGTAGATCTTTAGGAAGCAAGAATGGAATGTACACCTTCTGTACAAACCACATTATCTATCCAAAATACTGAAGACTTTCTCAATATCATCTGGAAAAAGGACTTGAAAACACAAATAGTACAATTTCTGGAGCGAAACAATTCAACTCATCAAAAGGGGTTGAGCCATAGGGGCTAGTGGCAAATGTAGAAATCAAACTAACCTGACTTTAGACAAACGGGTCGCTTTGTTGCTATACAGACAATTTCTTGCAGTCTCTGGTGAATTAAGACAGTAGTGAATAAGAATATATCAGGTAGAAGGTAGTTGGAAAGGCTTGGTTGATATCTTGGCACGTGTTCAAATAATTTTGTAGTTCATCGTCCAGCCTTACACTTCACAAACCCACATACCCACTATTTCTCGGAGAAACAATCACCCATCTTCCGCCCACGCCAATCAAGATGAACCAAGACATCTTTTTCGAAGCCCCTGGTCCCAATGGTGGACCCATGCAGTATTATTTTTTAACGTTGATTCCAGAATATGATATGAGCGAACCCGAAGTTGACCCTAACACCACCACCACCACCACCAACAACACTACCCAAAACAGTATGTCGAAGCATACTGAGGTTGCTCTTTCGCTGCCAGCTCTTCCAGAGGGTTGGTCTGCTGAGAAGGATTTCAAGCCAGTTGGAAAGCTTTCTGCTGCTACACAACGCTCTATCGAGCCAGTCGGGTACGTACACCTTGAGGCGTTCTATTCACGTTTATTACGAGGAGAGAGGTTGCCAGGCCCTCAATTCGAGAAGGGGCTTCGGCAACCCTAAGTTGAATCTTCCATCGATCTGAGGCTTCATTTTCGTGGCAGCTTCAATTTTCTGCCTCATACAATTCAAACGCTGCAGCGCTCAGATCCGAAGCCCCAAGCTCTACATCACAGACTCTGCCAGATATCCACACATCTCTTTACAATCTCTCTCCACCAAGCACGCTCTATTAACCACGAGAATTACATTGGCTGATCTATCTGCTTTAGACCCCACTTCCTTGCTCACGCTCGCCGTGCCCGTCACAAGCGTACCTTCTCCGAAGATGACCGTATCCAGGCTCAAGAGAATGTGAAGAAGGTTGAGGACGATGACTCTGGAGAGATCAGTGAGCCCGAGGATCCATTGATGCTCTCTCGTGACGCAAAGGACTGGAAGGTACGTCTGCTGAATTGCATAACTGCATACACCTGAGTTTAAAAAAAGCTGCGAGTGATCATGTTCTACCTACCTAGCACTACATTTCTTGGGAATTAATCTAGATGCTCAACTCAGATGGCTTCTCAAGGAAGTAGGGGTATTGGACAAACATATTGAGCATCGCAGCTTTGAAAAAGGGCCATTTATCCAACTTAAATATGCCAAGTATCTAATCTGACTTTTATTTACAGGCACAAGATCACTACGCTGTTCTTGGTCTTTCCAAGTACCGCTACAAGGCTACTGAGGAGCAAATCAAGCGAGCACACCGCAAGAAGGTTCTCCGTCATCACCCGGATAAGAAAGCAGCCGCTGGAAGCACCGAGGACGATGGATTCTTCAAGTGTATCCAAAAGGCTACTGAAGTTCTCCTCGACCCAGTCAAGCGTCGTCAATTCGATTCAGTTGATGAGCACGCCGAAGTTGAGCCTCCCTCCAAGAAGCTTGCCAAGGGTGACAAGTTCTACAAGCTTTGGGGCAACGTATTCAAGGCCGAAGGACGATTCTCTCGTAACCAACCCATCCCTAAGTTCGGAGATGCCAACAGCGACCAAAAGACTGTCGAGGAGTTCTACAACTTCTTCTACAGCTTCGACTCATGGCGATCCTTTGAATACCAAGATGAGGATGTGCCCGATGACAATGAAAATCGTGATCAAAAGCGCCACGTTGAGAAAAAGAACAACAATGCCCGCAAGAAGAAGAAGACTGAAGATTCTGCACGTCTCCGTAACTTAGTCGACCAAGCTATGGCGGGTGATGAGCGTATCAAGAAGTTCCGTCAAGAAGCCAGCGCTGCCAAGAACAAGAAGAAGAACGACAAGGAAGCCGCTGCTAAGAAGGCCGCCGAAGACGCAAAGCTCAAGAAAGAAGCCGAAGCCCAAGCTGCTAAAGATGCTGAGGAGAAAGCCAAAGCTGAGAAAGAGCAAGGCAAGAAGGCTAAGGAGGCAGCTAAGGCCGCAGTTAAGAAGAACAAGCGTGTGCTGAAGGGCAGTGTCAAGGATGTCAACTACTTTGCTGACGGAACTCCCGATGCGAAGGTCATTGATGCAGTCCTCAATGACGTTGAACTTGTGCAAGGAAAGATTGATCCAGATGAGATCGCAGCATTGGCTGGCAAGCTCAATGGATTGAAGGTTAAGGATGAGGTTAAGAAGGTGTGGAGTGATGAGGTTAAGCGGTTGGTGGATGCTGGCAAGTTGAAGGATGGAGAGGCTAAGACCTTGGTTTAAACCTACTATTCTTTGATGTATTGTGGCTCCGGAATATGATTCGATAATGTAGACCGAGGCGAACATAGATGCCTGTTTAGATGTACGATGAGTTTACAACCCGACAAGTCTTTGCAATTATTGCAACCTAGACAGATTCTATTAAAGAACAAAATCTTACCTAAAAACTATCTGTGTGCTCCCAGCAAGCTATGTGATTAGTCCCCTCTGAGAAGTTGAGAAGTTATTCTCACCTAGAATATCCCATCTCATATTACCCACCAGTCTCCACATCTTCCCACCACAACTCCCAAGGTTCCTGTCCTCCCATCATGTCTAGTTCCTACCCCCTCCCATGAACGCCCACCCTAAGCTCCAATACTTCTCTCACCATGAAAATCAAGAAAACCGCTTCCCCCCCTTCATTCTTCTACATCTTCCGACAAATAAACCCCAATGAAATACAGACTAATACCTCTCACAAACAAATTTCATTGAGGCTGTAGCCATTCATGCTACGGATACCTTGTCATGGAATTCCCGGAGCTGCGCCTATGCAACTGGTTCCAAAGCCACAAAGGGAAGACCGAGTATCTAGCATAAGACTTATGGACGGCAGAATTTGAGTTACGGTTCCAGAAGTACTTGGTGCGTTTACTTTAAAAGGTTCCTGGATCTAGTTTCCAGATGCTACTTGCTAATAAGAAAAATCCTTTTCCGTTATTTTGGATTAGTGGCTAGAGTTTATGACTATTTAACGATGTTGATGTTAGTGCGCAAAATTTTGATTATGTGAAATTTTGGAAAGGGAACTTGTTTATGGGAAATTCTGAGTATGAAGATTTCAACTTTCTCGGGGCTCAGCGTTCTTTAACATTGTTTTCAATAGAGACTGTTTTGAGGGAGGTTTTACGAAGTAACAGAATCACGAGAGACTTGTAGCATGAAGACGGGCTTTTGCATTTCAATTTTAGTTTTCGCTATGGGAACGACTTCTCCTATTTTCTAAGAAGAGAAGGAAGTCTTTTGTAAGTATATTGGGAATTTGTCTGTGATGCAGCCGATAGGGGCGATGATTGCTATTTTGAAGGTGCGCAAAACGAAAGCTTGTTGAAAAGAGACGTTTTTGATGTATGTAGATGGTGCACTTCTTGAAATATTGATCCAGGAAAAAAGGTGCGAGCTGTTGTAATAGGACGATGATTTTCGAAAACGTACGCTGGAGAAATGAAATCTGCTGATACTGGTTGGTGGCCGGGGATGGTTGAATGGCACTATTTTGTGTAGTGTTGCTGGAGGTCTCGTATTTGGGGATGGATTCCAGTGTCTCCGCGATTTGCAACATGAAAACTAAAGATGATAGGGTGAGATGTCACTCAAAAAAAAAGTCATCTTCATCCTCAGCTTCTTTAGTGTCATCGTCCAAATCAATCGGCACAAAAACTGGTTCCTCTGGTTCCACCTCAACTTCCTCTGCAGGGAAGTCAATTTCTTTACTCCAATCTGCTCCCAAGTGACTAACCAACTCGGCGAAGTCTCGCTGCAGTTGTGCTTTGGCTTCAATTTCGGAAATCTCACTTCCTTCCTTGTCGCCTTCAAACATGTGTCTTTCCATTGTCGCATCCCAATCTTCGGTGATTCTAGCAAGAGCAGAACTGCTGCCTTCGGCAAACTCGTCCGGAAGCATGACCCATAGCTTCTTGAATGGTAGCTGAACAGCTTTTGTGGACTTCTGATACATCTTTTTGCCATTGGATTTGATGTGATCAACATGAGTCTGAACGTTCTTCTTAAAATGTCCAGTGCCTGGAAATTGTTAAGTTCAAAAACTCTCTTTGACAAAATGATTAGACTGACCAGATTCTTCAGCACATGCTCTATAAACAGGTGTCCATGAGTCCACAACTTCAGGCTTTACTTGCTTGTGTGCGTTAGTAGCAACTTCAGTAATACACTCCTCGAATATCCGGCGAGAATTGTTATGGAGGATTCCTTTAGTTCGAAGAGAGCTTTCCCCCCACAAACCTATGGCATCGGTCAGTTTTGGACAAATGTAAAGCGCCTCAAACGTGACGTTTTGTACAAAGCGTTCAATGACTTCCTCTGTCTGCTTGTCATAGTCGCCTCGTAAGACTGGAAGTTTTCGGTGTACGGCTTTAGTCCATTTGGTCACAATCTTTTCTAAATAGTTGTTTGCTCTTCGAAAAAGTTAGATAATCGTTAAAACCAAATTCTGAATGCTTACAGATCATCGTTCCAGTGATATATAATACTCTTTGATGACTTCCAATCACCGCAATTATTATTGATAGCACGATGCGTAGCCCAGTGCATTGGCTTCTGTGCCCAATGTCGAACAATCCGCTCGGCGTCTTCTGTAGCTGCGCCTTGAATCTTTCCCATGTGGCGAAATAATCCAGATTGAACAGTCTTTTCCGAGTCTTGAGTGATGCTACCACCGATTTTGATGAGGTTCTACTAGAGTTAGGACATAAAAATCATTCAATAAGATTTAATGCATACCTCTTTAAGAGGAGTGATGTAACTCCTAAATACTTTGTCCATGCTAGCTCTCTCGTTCTGAGACACTTTGAATTCAACCGTCGAATCTTCTACCCACGGCTTCATCGAAAGCTCTAGGCTGACAATATCTTCAAGGAAGGAAATAGCATTTCGGTTTCGTGTGGGCAATGTACTCTCAATCAACCAGTTCTGAAGGGCAGGGATGCCTGTATCCGCCTTTGTGTGGAACCCCGAGTTCTTGGGTCTGTCTTGCAAAAAGTCATAAAACATTAAAGCGGAAACACAAAACACCTGAAGCTCTTTGTTTCCCAACTCCTGTCCAATCTGATGGGCAGCATTCTTGAAATCCTTGCGTAGTTCTTGAGCTGAGATGTCATTTCGGTTTTGGATAGATGCCGCACGCTTTTTGGACTCCTGAAACCAGAGTAAATTTTCAATTTTCTTGATGTCCTCCTCCGCCTTGTAGATTTTGCTACGGGCCTGGGCCAATTTCCCGTCAAGGGCCTGGTTTCCCCCCTTTATTTGATTGAATTGTGCAATCATATCCTTCTCCTCAGGGGAGGGCTGAGACTCTGTTGGATTATCATCACGCTTTCGCTTTCCTTTCATGTTAACTATAACACCCCGAGCTGCTCTCATATCATTTATCGTCATCCCAAGAATTTTCATTTTCAGGTTGTTGTCGTTGATCTCAGCCCGAATCCCGGCTTCGAGTTTCTTTTTATCATCGCGCTTCTTCTCTATCTCTAGAAGTTGGGTTTTAAGCTCTTCTTCCTTCTCGAATACCGAGGAAAGCGAATCATGCACATTTTTATGGTGCTTAATGTACCTATCCAAACTCAAAGAAGAATCAGTCTTTGTGACAATGAAGGCTAGGTGATCACTGTTGAACTGATTGTCGAGTTGCAGGCGGAGTTGAGTTACTTTCCCCAGCAGATCTTGGGCTGGCTTGTCGCTGGCTGCTCGGGCAGTCGGCGCGACAACACAGGTTACTGAAAGATTCTTCTGGTAATTCTCAGCGATTGCTCCACGAGCAGAATTTGTATCCATAGATCCTGGAAGATCAACCAAGACGATGCCATCTTTGAGAATCTTTGATTTTAGATAAAGATGAACAACTTTCACCAACGGCCATTGTGCGAAAGAGCGACCGCCCTGCTCTTGGGAATTGCTAGAATCGATGTATGGCTTGATAGCAGCCGAAAAGTCTTCCAGGGTGGCAGATTTAATTGTAGTTGATTTTCCCAAAATGCTGTTCACACTTGCATCCTCTATGAGGCTTGCGACAGTGTAAGCCGAGAGGTCCTTCAGAGATTTGATGTAGGGATAAACGCATTTCAACTTTTGGAAAGCGCTTTTTATGCGCAGGTCCCGCTCCAAATCAAACTCTCCTGTTTCTCCATCTTTGTTGGAGACTTGATCGCTGATATCAATGAACAATTTCTCCAACTCCAGGCGCCAGTCATTTGCAGAAATCCGCTCGATCTTGGCTATGAACTTTGCCGATGGATCATCATTATTGTTAAAGGTGATCTCAACACAAACAGCAGTGCATGCCTTTTCGTCATCTGCTGGGAGGCAGTCAACTAATTCTAGAATAGCATTGATGAGCGAGGACTTGCCCGCACCAGTGCATCCCAAGAAGCCTATAAGTATTTTGCAATTCCGTTTGGATTTCTTAATAGTGTCTATGTGAATGGTCAGCCAGTTTGCACCACATGATCAGAGTTCCTGAACAAGATCGTAAAACTTACTGATACGATCAATCCACTTTGCAGCTCTTCTGAGATGCATAGATTGCATTAAAAGCTTTTGCTCGAGTTTATTAAGGAAGTCATAACCGTTTTTCACAGCAACCTCTTGGATGATCACCTGCTTATCTAGGCCGTGGTGACTACATTCTTTCCAATTCGGTGATGATGAAAGAATGGCGGAATTGGATGTGAAAGTGCAACCAGAATTCTCAGGGACATTTTCTACCTTCACTTTCGGCAGATCCGACTCCATGTCGAAGTTGTCAGATGACTTAATCTGTTGAGAAAACTGGCCTTGAAATCTACGAAAAATCTGGCTTTGCAGAAACTGAAATGTTAGAAATTGTCGTTAAGATGGTGCAGGGCTGAGATGATTTGGTTCCAGTTAATGGAAGTGAGTAGCAGATATGTAATAGAAGGTTAAATGACGTCTGTTCGGGGAAGTTTGTAACGGATATAAAGATACAAGCTGAAATAAAGAGGGGAGCACCACGCAAACTAGTTTAGACTTAGGAAATGCACTTACAGATCTTCGTTCTTTTCTTGATAGAGTTGAGGTACACGAAAGAAAGACGGAATGGAAGTTCTGCGTTTGGTAAGAAAGTTGTAGATGTTTGGAGAGGAAGAGAGTTGGGAGTAAAGCTGAGTATATGGCTGCGTTGGTTAAGAGCTCGCTTGATTCGAATAATAGTTTTAAAGACGAGAATTGTAGAAGATTTCAAAAGTGAAGTTTGGAAGTGAATTTGCATATATCTGCGTGGATTTGTGAATTCTTGTAGGTGAATTGGGTGATGCCTAGTATTCAAACTTGAAGCTGTAGTTGTGTGCAGGTAAGTGTGCAGCAGAAGCCTAGCTTGGACTTTACGAAACGCAGGTAAGTAACCATGCATTCTAGTCGAGAATCGAGCATCGAGGTTAAGCGATTCAATAGTCAGAAAGCCGAAATAAGAAAATTATGCCTTCAAAACTTTCCAGGAATGACCATTATAATCAAAATGTTCTGGCCATATGTTTTTGTTTGACCTAACCACTACCGAGGTCACTCTGGGTACTGTCTTTTTAATAGCCTAAGCTCAAAGAATGAAAGCAATGCCACGAATCCAGGACCAGGCGTCTTCACTAGATCATGGACTTAGACAAAACTTCCTAGCTGAGTATTTGCTGCCAAGAGGTATCGGGCCTCCACATTCCCTCGATGCTGTGCTAAGCCAGATAAGCTGGCCATCAAACGACAAGGAGACGCATCTTGCAGCATAAAGCGTAATGTTTAGAGCCGCAACTATCTCGCCAGAGGGTGAGGGGCAGGATTCATAGCCAGAATTCTTCAATCTGGCTAGGAGACGTGACTCCAGAAAGAAAGATCTCAAGGCAGCCCTAGGATCTAGTCATTTGGATGTATCAGGTTTGATACAACTGCATGTTCTGGTTATGGTCGTGAAGCTTGTGCATTCTAACTTCCGCCAATGCCCTGAAGATAGTTCGCGGAATTATTCACACCAAAAAGGCGTTCAAATTACGATGGCCCCATCAGTCAAAGTGTTCAGCAACATGATGAGAAACCGCGGCTTCATCTCCTTCAAACTCACCACAGACCGGGCAGACCTGCGTTGCCGAGCCTACCGCTATCTCCAAGGAATTACTAGTAGAATCTCTATTGCTCGGAGCCGGACTTTGATTCAAGGGATGACCAGCTGGTAAGAAAGCCTCAAGACTATAGCCCGTTGGTGGTAATGAATCTTCCTCGTCCCTCACATCATGATATCTGGACGCAAAGCGTGCCCCTCCAGCACCACTATTCGCTCCACCAACTTCGCCATTTCTCCCAAGCCCACTCATGTCCTCCGAGCCCATCCGTGCAGTCTCTTCACTCACCATCCGCTGCACACGTCCCACCCTCCCATCCACCAGCCGCACTTTGATCCCCCTCGGATGGTTCCCATTCGTAAGAACATCCGCAACCACACCCTGCACTTCCCGGCCCGTAGGCTGGTCGGCCT
>Ga0247734_1001374_pt1 | contig 18598 bp, 15 predicted proteins | sample UWRJL103311B2_FD_180933 | JGI IMG/M metagenome (GOLD analysis project Ga0247734, IMG submission 180933) | Plant litter microbial communities from Arlington Agricultural Research Station in Wisconsin, United States - UWRJ-L103-311B-2 | ecosystem: Environmental > Terrestrial > Plant litter >... | reverse complement strand
ATGAGTTCGCCCAGGAACCCCAGGATGCGGATCACGCCCTGGCCCCAGTTGGCGACCAGATCGCCGAGTTCGCCGAGCGTGCGGGTCAGGAACGGGCGTGGCTTTTCGGGCTCCACCTCGTTCTCGTCGAGATCGCCGATCGCGGCGAACAGGCGGCGCGCCTGCTCGCTCTCGCCGGTGATCTCCAGCCCACGCTCGCGCGAATAGTGCGTGACCAGCCAGGCGCCGGTGGTGTCGATGTCGGTGACGCCGGACATGTCGACGCGGGTGAACTTGCCGCTCAACCCCGCCAGTTTCTCGTCCAGGTTGCCCAGCGAATGGACGCGCAACGGCCCCTTCAGCGCCAGGACGTGGTCAGCGCCTTCGTCGTTTTCCGACAGGGTGAATTCAGCCCATTCCCGCATGTTCATTCGCAATGGTGCAAAAAGCACGGACCGGCAAGATGTTCCGGGCTTGTGACGAACTGTTTAAATCGCTGTGCGGGGTGCGACAGCACGCACGTGCAGCAAAACCGGGCCACTCTCGCGCTTGCGCGCAAACCCGCGCGCTGGCATGCGCGGCGGCATGACCGACGAGACTCCAGACACCGCCCTGCAAGCCGCACTCGACAAGACCTTCGACCCCGCGAAGATCGAGGCGAAGTGGTACGCGCATTGGGAAGACAAGGGCCTGTTCCGGCCCGAGCGCCCCGACGCCGCGCCCTTCACCATCGTCAACCCGCCGCCGAACGTCACGGGCAGCCTGCATATCGGCCACGCTCTCGACAACACGCTGCAGGACGTGGTGATCCGCTACGAGCGCCTGCGCGGCAAGGATGCCTTGTGGGTGGTCGGCACCGACCATGCGGGCATCGCGACGCAGATGGTGGTCGAACGCCAGCTCGAGGCCAAGCAGGACAAGCGCACGAACTACTCGCGCGAGGCCTTCATCGAGAAGGTGTGGGAGTGGAAGGCGGAAAGCGGCGGCACCATCACCGGCCAGTTGCGACGCCTGGGCTGCTCGATGGACTGGAGCCGCGAGCAGTTCACCATGGACCCGCACTTCACCAAGGCGGTGGTCAAGGTCTTCGTCGACCTGCACAAGCAGAAGCTGATCTACCGCGACAAGCGGCTGGTGAACTGGGACCCCAAGCTCAAGACCGCGATCAGCGATCTCGAGGTGGAAACGCGCGAGCTGCAGGGCCATTTCTGGCACTTCAAGTACCCGCTGTCGGACGGTTCGGGCCACATCATGGTCGCCACCACGCGGCCCGAGACGATGCTGGCCGACATGGCAGTGGCGGTAAACGCCGCCGACGAGCGCTACAAGCCGCTGCTGGCGCGCGGCGCGACGGTGACGCTGCCGATCACCGGCCGCGAAATCCCCATCATCGCCGACGACCACGCCGACCCGGAACTGGGCTCGGGCGCAGTGAAGATCACGCCGGGCCATGATTTCAACGACTTCGAGGTCGGCAAGCGCGCCGGTATCAAGGCCGCCGACATGCTCAACATGCTCGATGCCGAAGCGAAAGTCTGCCAGACCGCCGACGGTCTGATCCCGCACGAATACATCGGCATGGACCGCTTCGAGGCCCGCAAGGCGGTGGTCGAGGCGATGGACGAGGATGGGTTGCTCGAAAAGGTCGAGGACCGCGTGATCGCGACTCCCTACGGCGACCGCGGCGGCGTGGTGATCGAACCCTGGCTGACCGACCAGTGGTACGTCGACGCCGCGACTCTCGCCAAGCCCGCGATCGAGGCGGTGCGCACCGGCCAGATCGAGATCGTGCCCAAGACATGGGAGAAGACGTACTTCAACTGGATGGAGAACATCCAGCCTTGGTGCGTTTCGCGTCAGTTGTGGTGGGGGCATCGGATTCCGGCGTGGTTCGGGCCCAGCAAAGAGGCAGCTGCAACTGGGGACGCATGGGCTGCCGCGCAAAGCATGTTTGCTGAGGACTACTCAGTCGTTGCGGCGACCGAACAGGAAGCTCGGGACATCGCCGCCGAATACTATGGTGTTTCTCCCGCCGAAATCAGCATTCAGGTTGAGACCGACGAAGGCCGAAGTGCCTTCGAAGGCACCTATATTTTACGTCGCGACTCCGACGTGCTCGACACCTGGTTCTCCTCCGCGCTGTGGCCTTTCGGCACGCTCGGCTGGCCGGAGGAGGCAGAGCCTACTTCACCGTTCGGTTCGAGCGAAGTCGGGAACCGTAATGCGCAAGGTGTCTCGACTTCGCCCGACACGAACGGACAGGGCGGAAGCATCACCTCCGCCTCGCTCCTCGCCAAGCACTACCCCAACGACCTGCTCGTCTCGGGCTTCGACATCCTGTTCTTCTGGGATGCGCGCATGGCGATGCAGGGCATTCATTTCATGAAGGAAGTGCCGTGGAAGCGGCTCTACCTTCATGGGCTGGTGCGCGCCGCCGATGGCCAGAAGATGTCCAAGTCCAAGGGCAACGTGGTCGACCCGCTCGGCCTGATCGACCAGTACGGCGCCGACGCGCTGCGCTTCTTCATGACCGCCATGGAAAGCCAGGGCCGCGACGTGAAGATGGATGAGAAGCGCGTCGAGGGCTATCGCAACTTCGCCACCAAGCTGTGGAACGCCGCGCGCTTCTGCCAATCGAACGGGATCACCGCCAGCACCACCCTCGCCGCGCCCGCCGCGACCTCGGCGGTCAACCGCTGGATCATCGGCGAAGTGGTCGAAACCGTCTACGCGCTCGACAAGGCGATGGCGGACTTGCGCTTCGACGCCGCCGCCAACGCGATCTACCACTTCGTGTGGAACCAGTTCTGCGACTGGTACATCGAACTCATCAAGGGGTCGTTCGATGAGGAGACCAAGGCGGTCGCCGGCTGGGTGCTCGACCAGATCCTCGTCATGCTCCACCCCTTCATGCCCTTCGTCACCGAAGAGCTGTGGAGCAAGATGGGCGAGCGCGAGAGCGAGTTGATCGTGGCGCAGTGGCCGCAGCCGGGCGCGAAGGTCGATGCCGATGCCAAGCTCGAGGTCGAGTGGCTGATCGCGCTGGTCGGCAACTTGCGCGGTGCGAAGGCCGAACTCGGCATCGCGCCGGGCGCACGCCTGACCGCCTACCTCGCCGAGCCTTCCGAGGCCACGCGCGCGGTGATCGAGCGCAACGCCGTGGCGGTCGACCGCCTCGCCCGCCTCGATGCGATCCGCTTCGAGGCGGCGCCGGCCGGCCCTGCGATGCAGGTCGGCGCGGGCGATGCGATGCTGGCGATCCCGCTCGACGGCGTGATCGACATCGCCGCCGAGAAGTCGCGTCTGGAAAAGGCACAGGCCGCCTCGCTCAAGGAGCGCGATTCGCTCGCCAAGCGGCTCGATAACCCGGCCTTCGTGGAAAAGGCCAAGCCCGAGGCGATCGAGAAGGCCCGTGCCGACCACGCGGCACATGCCGCCGAAGCCGAGCGACTGGCGGCGGCGCTGGCACGACTGGGGTGAGCCAAATCCTCCCCGTCCCGAAGCGATGGGGAGGTGGCAGCCCAACGGGCTGACGGAGGGGTGCTTCCCCTCCACCACTCGCTGCGCGGGCGGTCCTCCACCCCGTTTCGGGGCGGATGCTTTCCTACATGCGCTGGGCTTGACACAATGCGCGCGTGTCCGCCCTTTTCGCCCCTTCCGTCCCAGTCAGACCCCACCCTTTCCGGGAGTGAATCCTACTCTCCCTGGACCGTGTAAACCGTGTAAACCTGCTGTCGCCTTATGACCCTCACACTCGCCACCACCACGCCCGGCCAGCCGGAAATCTTCGCCTCGCTGCAGGGCGAAGGCCCCTCGCTGGGGCAGCCGAGCACGTTCGTGCGCCTGTCGCGCTGCAACCTGGCGTGCGAGTGGTGCGACACCGCTTACACCTGGCGGTTCGACGGCGACAATCGACCGCACCGCGACGACCTCGCGTTCGAGCGCCGCGCCAACCAGGTCGTGATGGACGAGGGCGACCTCGCCGCAGCGGTGGCAGCGCTGGTGCCCAGCCGCCTTGTCATCACCGGCGGCGAGCCACTGCTGCAGGGCGCCGCGCTGGCCCGCATGGTCACGGCGCTCGACGCGCTGCGCCCCGGCATGCACGTCGAGATCGAGACCAATTCCACCGTCGCGCCGCACCCCGCGCTCGACGCGCGGGTGAACCAGTACAACGTCAGCCCGAAGCTCGCGCACAGCGGCAATCCCGCCGAACTCGCGCTGCTGCCCGAACGCCTCGCCGCCTGGACCGCCGAGCCCCGCGCGTTCTTCAAGTTCGTGGTGGCGACGCCCGCCGACCTCGACGAAGTCATGGAGTTGCAGCAAACTTACGCCATCCCCGGCGACCGGCTGTTCCTGATGCCCGAAGGTCGATCCAGCGCGGTCATCCGGGAACGTTCTGTTTGGCTGGCGGATTTTTGCGCGCAACGGGGCTTGCGCTTTACCGATCGTTTGCACATCCACCTCTGGGGAGACACGAGAGGCACATGAACGAAGCATCACCGATACCGGTCGCCGAAGCGCAGGCCGAAGAGGTCGAAGCCAGGGCGCGGCAGGATGCCATGCGCCAGGGCCCGGCCCGGACAGGTTCGGCGATGCGTGGCGACCTGACCAAGGGGCCGATCCTCAAGACGCTGCTGCTGTTCTCGATCCCGATGCTGTTATCGAACGTGCTTCAGACGCTGAACGGATCGGTCAACGCGATCTGGGTGGGGCGCTTGGTGGGCGAGGCCGCGCTGGCCGCGACGGCGAACGCGAACATCATGATGTTCCTGGTCTTCGCCGCCGTGTTCGGCTTCGGCATGGCGACCACGGTGCGTGTCGGCCAGCACTTCGGCGCGCGCGACATCGATGCCGCAAGACGCACCTTCGGCACCGGCCTGGGCTTGTGCATCATGATCTCGATCGCCACCGGCGCGATCGGCTGGTTCGGTGCCGGCGCCCTGCTCGATGCGCTGGGCACGCCCGCCGCCAGCCGCGTCGACGCGCTAGACTACCTGCGGGTAATCTTCGTGACGATCCCGCTCGCCACCGTGAACATGATGGTGTCGATGGGCATGCGCGGCGCGGGCGATTCCAAGACGCCGCTCTATGCGATGATCCTGGCGGTGGTGATCGACATCGCGCTCAACCCGCTGCTCATCATCGGCCCCGGCCCGCTGCCGGCGCTGGGCGTGGCGGGGTCGGCCATCGCCACGGCCTGCGCCAACACCGCGGGCATGCTGTTCCAGATCTGGGTGATCTACCGCAAGGACCTGCCGCTGCGGCTGCGCGGGCCCGAACTCGCGTACCTGCGCCCGGTCGGCCCGGACTTGCGCTACGTGCTGGCCAAGGGCATCCCGATGGGCGCGCAGATGCTGATCGCCTCGTCCGCGGGGCTGGTCATGGTCAGCCTCGTCAACCGTCAGGGCCTGAACGCGGCGGCCGCCTACGGCGCCTCGCTGCAGTTGTGGAACTACCTGCAGATGCCCGCGATGGCGGTCGGCTCCGCAGTGAGCGCGATGGTCGCGCAGTCGCTCGGCGCCGGCGACCATGGCCGCGTCAAGCAAGTGACGCTGACCGGCCTGGCCGCCAACCTGGTGATGTCGACCCTGGTGGCGGCGTTGATCGTCGGCTTCGATCACAGCCTGCTCGCGCTGTTCCTGGGCGGCCAGAGCCCCGCGCTGCCGATCGCCGAGCACATCCAGCTGATCTGCACCGCCTCGTTCGTGATCTTCTCGGTGACGATGATCCTGTCGGGCACCATGCGCGCCTACGGTGCCGTGGTGGCGCCGCTGGTGATCCTGTTCCTCGGGCTCTATCCGGGACGCCTGGGGTTCTACGCACTGGCGGAGCCGTGGCTGGGGACCGACGCGGTATGGTGGTCGTACCCGGTGGGCTCGGTGCTGACGGTGATGGTGACGGTCGCGTATTATCGCATGGGCAAGTGGCGCAAGGCGTTCAAGGGCTGACGGGGAGTCGGCCGCCAGGGGCTTCGACAAGCTCAGCCTGAGCGGAAATAAGAGAATATGGGCCCAACCCGCTCACCCTGAGCTTGTCGAAGGGTCAACGCCCCTGTGCGCGCCAGCGCTGGACGGTGCGCTGGACCATCTCCTCCTCGCCGCCCGAGCTACTCCACAGCCGGGTGAACGAGGGATCGGCGGAGGCCGGGCGCTTGCTTTCCTCGAGATCGTCGAACGAGACGCGCATCGGTATCGCCACGCCCTCGCCGCACACGATGCATTCGCGGTTGCGCAGCGCCGGGATCGAATCGAGGAACCCGCGCGCACCTTCGGGCATGGCGGCGCGCACGAAGGCCTGGTCGCGGTCGTTGTTGAGGCGCATCGAAATGATGGTGCCGCACTGCGACAGCACGCCTTCGGCAAGGTCCGACGGGCGCTGGGTGATGAGGCCCAGCGAAATGCCGTACTTGCGACCCTCCTTGGCGATACGCGACAGGATGCGGCCGACCGATGAGCCATCGGCGTTGCGCTCGTTCGGCACGTAGCGGTGGGCTTCCTCGCAGACCAGCAGGATCGGCCGGGTCTGTTCCTCGCGCGCCCAGATGGCGAAGTCGAACACCATGCGCGCCAGCACCGCGACGACGGTGGAGGTGATCTCGGTGGGCACGCCCGACACGTCGATGATCGAGATCGGCCGCCCGCGTGAGGGCAGGCGGAACAGCTTCATGATGAAGTCGCTCATGACGTCGCCCACCAGCATGCCGGAGAACATGAATTGGTAGCGCGGATCGCCCTTCATCTCGTCGAGCTTGTTGCGGATGCGCAGGTACGGCGCGCTGGTGTGGCCCTTGTCGAGCTTGCCCATCGCGTTGTTGAGGATGTTGCCGAGGTCGGACAAGAGGTAAGGGATCGGCGAATCGACGGTGATCTTGCCCATCTGCTCGGCCAGCCGGTTCTTCGACCGCGCCTCGAGCAGCGCCTTGCCTAGGATTTCGGCGTCCAGCTGCCGCTCGTCCCCACGCGAGGTGAGCAGGATCTCGCAATGCTCCTCGAAGTTCATCAGCCAGTACGGCATCTGCAGGTTCGATACGTCGAGGATCACGCCTGTGTCCCTGAACGCCGCCGCATATTCGCCGTGCGGGTCGACCATGATGATGTGGCCTTCGGGCGCATGCTGGCAGATGCGGTGCAGGATCAGCGCCACGCTGGTCGACTTGCCGGTGCCGGTCGACCCCAGCAGCGCGAAGTGCTTGCCCAGCAGCGCATCGACGTAGAGCCCGGCGCGGATGTCGCGGGTGGGATAGACGTTGCCGATCTGGATCGAGGAGCGGCCATCGCTGGCGTAGATCTGGCGTAAGTCGTCGCTGGTGCACGGATAGACCAGCGCGCCGGGAACGGGAAAGCGCGTCACGCCGCGGCGGAAGCCGTGGATGCGCCCGGTCAGACGCTCCTCAAGCCCCTCACCCAGGAAGTCGACGTCGGACAGGATGCCGCCGGACATCCGCGCGTCCTGCTTCTGGTTGCGCACGCTCGCGAGCAGCCAGCCGGTGCCGACGCGGATCTTGACCTGGCTGCTGACCTGGCCCGACAGCGCGACCGAAGGGTCGGTGTCCGCGGCGATCTCGTTCAGACGTTCGAGGTCGAAGGCGATGCGGCTTCCCGCGCCGCTAACTTCCAGCACGACGCCGATAGGCTCTATGCCGAGCGCCGCCGGCGCCGGGCTTGCGCCTGCCTGGTTGGCCTGAAACTGATCGAGACCTTCGACTTGCATGTGTGTGCTGAACCGTTGAACGAGCTGGCAACCGATTGCGGTTCGTACGCGGGTTTGGGTTAATTTCTCGCTAAGACCGTTACCGGCGCACGCAATGCCCGTCGCGAATGCCGCCCGGACCGGCGCGTCAGATCAGCGCGAACAGCCGCCCCGCCAGCCAGCCCATCGCCACCGATACGAACACCGCCAGCAGGCCGTAAGCGAAGCCGTAGCCCTCGGCGAAGTCGGCGATCGCCCGCTCCACCCCGAGCTTGCGCACTTCGACCTGGCTGCTGGCGGAGGCCACCACCCGGCCCTTGGTGATCGCGTACGTCTCGGCCGTATAAGTGCCGGTCGGCACGCGCGAGGGCAGGCCGATGCGCGCCTGGTAGAGCACCTGCTCGTTGATCTTCACCCCGCCCTCGGCCTCGCGATAGAGACCATTGCGGCGATTGAGATCGACCAGCCCGGCGGCGAACCGTGCCTGCTCGTCGGGGTCGATCGCGCCGATCGGGGAGAGCTGTAGCCACTTGAGGCCCAGTTCGTAGATCGCCGCCGTCTTGTCGTCGACGATCTGTGCGATTGGCCGGCTCGACGCGATGGCGTAGTAACCGGGGGCCGAGCGCAGTTCGGTGCTGGCGGCGTTGATCCACATGCCCGCCACTTTCTGCTTCTCGCGCAGGACGACCGACTGGGTCGGCCCCTTGAGCACCACGACAATGTCGTAATCCTGCGCCGCGCGGGTGCCGTCAGGGCTCAGGATCGCGCCGAACAGCAGCAGTTCGGTGCCGGTGAAGCCCTGCTGCAGCGCGACTTCGTGCTGCGACACTTCGGGTACCAAGATCGGATCGCGCGCGCCGGTCAGGGCAAGGATGGCCAAAAGCGCGAGGACGATCCTCACAGTGGCGCCACCGTATAGATCTCGTCCGGCCGATACCCCAGCCCCAGCGCCATGCGCCCCGCCACCAGCAGCACGATCACCGCCAGCACCAGCCGCAGCTTCACCGGGCTCGCCTTCTGCGCAAGCTGCGCGCCCAGTTGCGCGCCCGTCACCGAGCCCAGCAGCAGCAGCGAGGCGAGCACGATGTCGACCGCATGGGTGGTGAGCGCGTGCATCATCGTCGTCGCCATCGTCACGAACAGGATCTGGAACAGCGAGGTGCCGACCACCACGTTCGCGCTCATCCCCAGGATGTAGAGCATCGCGGGCACCAGGATGAAGCCGCCGCCGATGCCCATCAGCATCGTCAGGATGCCGGTGGCGATGCCCAGGATCAGCGGCGCGAGCGGCGAGATGTACAGGCCCGAGCGGTAGAATCGCCAGCGCATCGGCAAGCTGGCGACCATCGGATGATGCCGCCGCTTCTTGGCCGCCAGCGGCACGCCCGACCGCTCGGCCCGGATCGACAGGATGCTCTCCTTGGCCATCAGCGTCCCGATCGAGCCCAGCAGGCCGACGTAAAGGATGTTGATGACGGTATCGATCTGACCCAGCCGTGCGAGCAGGTTGAACAGCAGCGCGCCAAGGCCGGTGCCGATGATGCCCCCTGCCACCATCACCGCGCCCATCTGGTAGTCCACGCCGCCGCGCCGGGTATGCGCGAATACGCCCGATACACTCGCGCCCGTGACCTGGCTGGCGGCGGAGGCGGCGGCGACGGTGGGGGGGATGCCGTAGAAGATCATCAGCGGCGTCGTCAGGAACCCGCCGCCCACGCCGAACATGCCCGAAAGCACGCCGGTCAACGCCCCCAGCAAGACGATCACGAGACCGTTGACCGAAAGGTTGGCGATGGGAAGGTAGACATCCATTGCTCACCTCTCGCTACCGCAGCGAAACGCTGCGGGGAAGCGGGTAATCAGAAACCTGCGGAAAGCGTGACCGCAGGGCCCGATCCCGGCCGGGCATTGCCGGCGACGCGGAACCGCCAGTCCACCGCCGCGCGCCCGTAAAGCCCCCTACCCAACGGCATCGACACGGTGGCGGAAGGCCCGGCGTCGAAACGGCTCGCCCCCTTCTGTCCGCCGGCCCAGAGCCCGCCCCCCAGCCGCCCCTGAGCGCTGCCGAGCTGGAACAGCGCCCGGTCGGCGCGGAACTGTCCGTCGGCGAACGGCGTCGCGAAGCGGCCGGCGACGTAGCCCGCCTGCGCATAGGCCTCGCCCCGCAGGCCCAGCGGCAGCGGAAACGGCGGCAGTTCGGTCACGGCCATGGCGACCGGCTGGTAGCGCCGCTTGCCATCCTGGTCGGTAAGCCGCCCCTCGATCGCGGCGATCACCGGAAACCGCGGCAACGGCCGTACCGAAAGGCCGAGCGCGGCAGTGTTCTCGCCCACCGCGCCTTTCGCCGAGGTCGAACGCAAGTAGATCTTCGGTCGATAGGGGCTCGACGGCTTCAGCGCATAGCGCAGGACCACCCCCGCCTGGCTGCCGCCGTACGTCCCCGGCAGCGCCCCCGGCGACGACGGCGCGTCGGTGTTGTCGCGCCGCAACAGCGCCCAGGCGTCGAGCGACCAGCGGCGGTTGCGCAACGGCCTGGGCAAGGGCGCAGCAGGAGCCGACGCACCGGAAGTGCCGCCCGGCGACTCCGGCGCGAAGAACCTTGGCAGCGGCTCGAAGCTGGCGAAATCCTCGCGCAGGCCTGGCGCCGGATAGACGCCCGCCCGCCCGCCGCGATCGGCGAGGGCCCAGCCCGCCTCATCCCGCCGCGGCGATGGCAGGAGGACGTAGCCGGGATAGGCTGGGCCGGGATAAGCGGCGCTGGCATAAGCCACCGGGCGTCCCTTGCCCCGAACCAAGTATACGCCGGGATAAGCCTCGCCACGGTAGATCGGGGTCATCTCCGCGCCGAAGTCCTGCGGTTGCCCCGGCAGCGATTGCGGCCCCGGTGCCGCTGCCGGCGCCTGCAACGCCACCGCCATCGGCGCCTCCCACGTCGCGGCACGGCCTCCGACCCAGCCGCCGAGCACCGCCAGCAAGGCGACGACCGGGTGCCCGCGAGAGAACTTGCCCGTGCTCACCGCGCCGCCACTCCCGCCGGGCGTGCCAGCGCGGGCGCGATCATGACCGGGTGACTTTCGTGCTCGGTCTTGTCCCATCGCACGACGCCCGATCGCAGCGCGCCGAGGTATCCGGCCAGCGCGCGGCGGCCGGCGAGGATGGCGATCAGGTTGCCGACCGGGATACGGACGACCGCGGCGACGCCTTCCAGCGCGCCGTATTCGCGTGCGGTGAAGGCGAATCGCAGGACGCAGCGCCAGGCCAGCGCCAGCGCGCAGGCGTGTAGCATCACGCCCAGTCGCGGCGAGAAGACGGCCTGGGTGCGAACCCCAGCGAAACCGGCGAGCGCCAGCCCGCCCTCGACGACGACGAGCATGTAGCCGCAGGCGAGTACGAGCGCGGTCAGTGGCCCGCGACGGTCGCGCAGCGACATCCACACGTCGGCCGGGCTGCTGCTCCACCCCAGCCGGTCCCAGCCCTGGAAGGCGATCCCGTGGATCCAGCGCGACTTCTGCCGCACCGAATCGTCGAGCCGCGCCGGGAAGTAGGCGCGAGTAGCCACCAGACCTCCATCGGCATCGCGGACCCGCAGGAAGCGGGAGCGGCCGCCCTCACGGCGCACGAGAAGGCCCAGTTCGTAGTCCTCGGTCAGGCATTCGGCGGCGAAGGGGGCGCCCAGCGAGCCACGGCGGCGGGCGATCCGCGCGATCATGTCGCGGGCAAAACCGCAGCCGACCCCGGCGGCGGGAATCGCCGCGCCGAGCGCGTCGCGGACCAGCAGGTTCTTGCCGTGCGCCTCGGCGAACTCGTCCGCATAGTGCGCTCCGATCCACGGCGAATCGGGCTGGAGTTCGGGCCGCACCGGCAATTGCACGAAGTCCGCGCGTTCGAGCGCCTGGTCGATCACCGCGAGTTCGGCGGAGTGCACCATGTCCTCGGCGTCGTGCAGCACGATCGCGCAATAGCGCCGGGCATAGCGCCGCTCGTCGTCGCAGAGCGCGGCGTAGATGCGGTTGAGGCAATCGGCCTTGGTGGTGGGGCCCGGCCGGTCGCTGATGATGATGCGCACGCGCGGATCGCCTTGGGCCGCCGCCATCGCCGCGGCGATGGTTGCAGGGTCGTTGCAGTAGCAGCCGAGATAGAGCGTGAAGCCGTCCTGCCGCCAGGCGCCCAGCGCATGGGCAATGGTGTGGCCTATGACCCCGGCTTCCTGCCAGCAGGCGATCAGCACCGCCGTACGCCCGGCCAGCGGCCTTGCCGCGCTTTCAGAGGTTATCGCGGCGTCGCGCCCTCGCCCGGTGGCGCGCAGCCAGAGCCAGCACACGTCGATGCCGATCTCGTCCAGCGCGCCGACGACGAACCAGAAGGCGGCAAACAGCAAAAGTTCGTGTTCGACCGCACGCAAGCCTGCAACGGCGAAGTCCAGCACTGACGTTGCTTGCACCGTTCCCCCTTCGGCCGTGCCACGGCCAGCGACCGGCCGAGCCCCCTGGGCCGGTCGCTTGGGAAGAGTGTATCGGCATGCCCCGCCGATGCGCCAGCCATCAGGCGCGCGGTTGCATAAAGTTAACGGCTACCGTGAGTTAACCGGGCTCAAGCGCAGCAGAGCGCCCTTGTCGCAGTTACCATTCGCCGACGTTGGGCATGCTGACCCAGGGCTCGGCGGGCTCGAGGTGGCCATCCTGCAGCAGTTCGATGGAAATGCCGTCGGGCGTGCGCACGAAGGCCATGTGCCCGTCGCGCGGGGGGCGGTTGATGGTGACGCCGCCATCGCGCAGCCTTGCGCAAGTCTCGTATATGTCCGCAACCTGGAAGGCGAGATGGCCGAAATTGCGCCCGCCGGTATAGGCCTCGGCGGTGCCGTCCTCCGCCGGCCAGTTGTAGGTCAGCTCGACTTCGGCTTCCTCCTGGCCCGGCGCGGCGAGGTAGATCAGCGTGAAACGGCCCTTGTCGCTGGAGAAGCGGCGAGTCTCCTTCAGGCCGACGAGTTCGAAGAAGCGGATCGTCGCGTCGGGATCGGTTACGCGGATCATGGTGTGCAGGTAGCGGGTCATGGGAGAGGCCTTTTCTTTCGACATCCGCTCCCTAGCGCAAAACCGGACACGAAAAACCCGTCCGGATCGCTCCGGACGGGCCTCCTGTGCGAAAAATCGCGTGATCGCCTATCTTAGAAGGTGGCGGTCAGCGTCGCGACGACGGTGTCGTTGGTGTAGCTGTCGACGCTCGGGCCGGTCACGCCGATGTACGACACGCCCAGCGACAGCGGGCCGTAGATCGTCGCCGAAGCGCCGATCGACCAGTCCCAGCCGGTACGGTCGACGGTCGTGTAATAGCTGGGAGCCAGCACGCCGTCAGTGTAACCGAGGTGGCCCGAGACGGTCAGCGGGGTGCTCGGAATGCCGATGTCGACGTTGCCGTAGACATAGAGGTTGTCGGACTTCTTGTTGCCGGCATAGTTCAGCAGGCCCTTCTGATCCCAGGCATAGTTCATGCCGACCTTGACCTTAGCGGGGCCGGCCTGGCCGGATACCGAGGCGTAAGGTTCGAAGAACTCGGCATCGCCGAGGTGGCCGTTGGGGTAGGCGTAATACAGCAGGCCGGCGTCGAGCGTCAGGCCGGGCGTCACTTCGCCGGTCCAGCCGCCGAACAGGTCGAGTTCGGTATGGCCGTAAGTCGCGGTATTCCCGATCGAGGAAGCCCAGGTGGCGATGTAGAAGCCGCTGGCGTGCGAGACGGTGATGCCGCCCTGGATGGCGATGTCGCCGGCAGACTGCGAGACGCCGCGGAAGCGGTAGTCGCTGGTCAGGGCAACGTTGCCGGTGATGGTGATTTCTTTGGGTGCTTCGGCATCCTGCGCGAACGCGGGAGCGGCGGAAAGAGCGGTACCGGCCAGAAGAGTGGCGGCGACGGCGCTGCGGACGGACAAAAGCATATCATTCCCTCACAATTTTTTTTGATGCCTCGTCCCACCTGCACTTTCCCATCCGGCCTCTGTTGTGGGCCTTGATTGCGAAAGCATAATATTGCTGCACTGCACCTACGTCCCGCACAAGAAAAATTTCAAAGTAGCAATGATCGCGCAATGAAGTGTGGACTTTTTGTCACTAGACCCGTCCGTAACTGCAACGGGTTGTGCCGACGTGGCAGCGCAGGTATATCGCAGCGCAACAAATGCTGAGCACCTTACGCAAGATTCTGGGCCGGACCGACACGCGGCGCGCCCCCTCCATCCCCTCCGGAGAGCGCGTCTACGCGGTAGGCGATATCCACGGTCGCCTGGACTTGTTCGAAGACCTCATCCACATCATCGAGAGCGACGACGCCTCGCGGCCTCGTGCGCGCACGACGATCGTGCTGCTGGGCGATCTCATCGACCGTGGTCCCGACAGCGCCGGCGTCGTCGAACGGGCGCGCCAATGGGGCCAGCAGCGCGAAGTCCAGTTCATCCAGGGCAATCACGAGGAGATGCTCCTCGTCAGCCGCGAGGATACCGACGCCTTGCGCAGCTTCCTCAAGTTCGGCGGGCTGGAGACGATGGTGTCCTACGGCATCTCCGAGGAGACGGTGGCGAGCGTCGAAATCGAAGAATTGCAACGCCTCATGACCGCGGCGATCCCGCAGACGGACTTCGACTTTCTCGAGGGCTTCGAGAAGATGGTGCGCATCGGCGACTACCTGTTCGTCCATGCCGGCGTCCGTCCGAATACGCCGCTGGAGCACCAGATGGGCCGGGATTGCCGCTGGATTCGCGAGCCGTTCCTGAGCCATCGCGGCGATTTCGGGGCGTTCGTGGTGCATGGCCATACGATCACCCCCGAGCCCGACGTGTGCGACAACCGCATCGGCATCGACACCGGCGCTTTCGTTCACGGCACGCTGACCGCGATCGGCCTGCAAGGCACCGAGCGCTGGTTCCTGACCGCTCAGGACGAGACGGGCTCGGCCCAAGCGGCCTGATCTGAATATGTCCCCTGATGCGCCGGGGAGCCTGTAAGCCGGGTTTTGTACCTGGCGTGGTCTCCCAAGATGAGGGACCTTACGCCGCGGCGGCAGCCATTCCTCTAGGCGACGCATTGCTGCGCCGCTCAAGCGACCAACCCGGACTGCCTGGGTTCGAAACGAACCCGCCGATCCCTCGCTTTCGCGACGCCGGCGCGCAGCCCCTATTCGGTCTTGCTCCGAGTGGGGTTTACCATGCCGCTTACCGTTACCGGCAGCGCGGTGCGCTCTTACCGCACCCTTTCACCCTTACCTTCTTCAACCCGCTCATGCTGAGCTTGTCGAAGCGCGGCGGTCTGCTCTCTGTGGCACTTTCCCTAAGCTTCGCCGGGCCTGAAAACCCGACTCGCCCGGCGGGCGTTACCCGCCACCCTTGTTTCGTGGAGCCCGGACTTTCCTCGCGGTCCCGAAGGACCCCGCGGCTGCCCGGCTCCCCGGCGCGGGGGTCACCTAGCACGGCCGATGTCGCGCTCCAACAGCAGTTCGAACAGGATTCCGCCGACTTGCCCGTCGAGTTCGCCGTCGATGATCTCGGGCCGCCAGCGGCGCTGGAACGCGGCGACGGCGGCGCGGCCTTCGGTGATGTCGTAGCCGAACCGCTCCAGCGCGAGGTAGAAGGCGCCGGGATTGTCGTAGAACAGGTTCATCTTGGCGCGCGGGATTTCCAGCGCCAGGCCGAGTTGTCCGAGGCGGTTCCAGTCGAAGTATTCGCCCGGATCCTGCTTGCGGGCAGGCGCGATGTCGGAATGGCCGACCACGTTGGCGCGGGGCACGTCGTGCCGATCGACGATGTCGGCGAGCAGCGGCAGCAGCGCGTCCATCTGCGGTTCGGGGAAAGGGCGATAGCCCCACTCGTGCCCCGGATTGACCAGTTCGATGCCGACGCTGGCGGAATTGACGTCGGTGATGCCGCGCCAGTACGAGCGCCCCGCGTGCCAGGCCCGCTTGTCCTCGGGCACCAGCGAGGTGACGATGCCATCCTCGTCGATCATGTAGTGCGCCGAGACTTCCGCCTCGGGATCGCACATCCGGTCGAGCGCCTCCTGGGCGGATTGCATGCCGGTGTAGTGCAGCACGACCATGCTGACGGGCAGCAGCCGCTCGTTCCAGTTGGGAGAGGCGACCTTGCGGTTGACGAGCCAGCGGTTCATCGCTCGCGCCTTTCCCGCGTCAGGCCCTGGGCAGCACCGCGCCGAGCACCAGCGCGTCTTCGGCCAGAACGTATTGCAGCTGCCCCTTCAACTCGGTGGCGAGTTGGTGGAGCATCGCCGCAGGCGCGGTGCGGCTCGACAAGTCGCCTTCGGGCAACGTGCCTTCCAGCGCGCTGCCAACCGAACGATCGAAAGCGATGCGCGGGCCGGCGGCGCGTACGACGAGTTCGCTGTGGCCATCGCGGAACTCGGCGGCGATTTCCAGCGTGCCGCCGCGCGGCAGTGCTTCGAGCCCGATCAGCGAGAAGTTGAGCAGCGTCTTGATCGCCGCCTTGGGTAGCGATTCGCTGGGCAGCGCCCAGTTCAGGCGCACGCGCGGGTTGTTGGCGACGAGCGCATCGACCAAGACCTTGGCCTCGCTGACGGCCACCATCTCGCCAAAGCCGCCCGCCGCGCCGAACGCGAGGCGGAAGAACTTGAGCTTGTCGGTGGAAATCCGCGCGCTCTGGTCGAGCAATTCGAAGCAGCGCTGGCGCATCTCCGGGTCCTTCTCGTCAGCCAGCAGTTCGAGGCCGTTGGACAGTGCGCCCACCGGGCTGAGCATGTCGTGGCACAGGCGCGAACACAGGAGGCTGGCAAGTTCGAGCGAACTCGTGGTCATGGGTAGAGCTACTTTCCGTATGTCTCGTCGTCGCGCCGCTGGTCGACGACGCGCAAGTCCAATGGGGCGAATCCATTGGCGTTATCCCGCCAGAATGCAACCTCGCTGTCCGAGATGATCGCCCAGACGCGCGAATCCCCGGTGGAATGTTCGCAGTCGGTCGCCGACGGTACGGGATGGCCCGTAGGATGCGAGTGATAGTACCCCAGCACTTGTGGCCCGCCACCGCGCACCGCCTTGTGCGCGGCGAGGAGCGCCAGCGGGTCGATCTCGAAATGAATGCGACGGTTTTCGGCCACGTTGGCGGCGGGCGACGCGCTTTCGATCCTGTTCCCCGCCCCCAGCAACAGGCCGCAGCACTCTTCGGGAGCCGCCCGGCGGGCTTCTTCGCGCAATGTGGCCAGGACGGCACTTGTCACCTCGACGATCATCCCCAAATCGTACCGGCAATGGGGGCACACGCAAACATCATCGAAGGGACGCTCGCGTCCGGCGGCCGGATCGACAAGGCCCTGGCCGATGCCAGCGGCTTGTCGCGCGAACGGATCAAGGCGCTGATGGGCGAAGGCCTCGTCACGCTGGCCGGCAAGCCGGTGGCGCAAGGCTCGCTCAAGGTCGAGCCGGGCGCCGCCTTTGCGATTCGCGTGCCCGAGGCGGCACCGGCCGAAGCGGTGGCGCAGGACATCCCGCTCGCGGTGGTGTTCGAGGATGAATACCTGATCGTCGTCGACAAGCCGGCGGGCCTCGTCGTCCACCCGGCGGCGGGCAATCTCGACGGAACGCTGGTGAACGCGCTGCTCCATCATTGCCGGGGCCAGCTTTCGGGCATCGGCGGCGTCGCGCGGCCCGGCATCGTCCATCGGATCGACAAGGACACTTCAGGCCTGCTGGTGGTCGCCAAGACCGACAAGGCGCACGAGGGCCTGGCGGTGCAATTCGCCGACCACTCCATCGAGCGCGCGTATCGCGCCATCGTCGGCGGGCGGCTGATGCCGGTCTCGGGCACGATCAAGGGCGCGATCGGGCGGTCCAGCCACGATCGCAAGAAGATGGCGCTGGTCGAGGACGGGCGCGGCAAGCATGCGGTCACGCATTTCCGGACGCTCGAAGTGCTGCGCGGCGCCACGCTTGCCGAGTGCCGGCTGGAGACCGGACGCACGCATCAGGTCCGCGTTCACATGGCGTCAATCGGCCATGCGCTACTAGGGGATCCTGTTTATGGGCGAACACCTTCCGCGCTTCGATCGAGTCTCTCGCGACTCGCTTTTTCAAGGCAAGCCTTGCATGCTGCGGAACTCGGCTTCGTTCACCCCGTTACAGGTGAAAGCGTCCACTTCGCCAGCCCCTTGCCCGACGATATGCGGACACTGATCGATGAACTGCGAAACTGAAATCGCATTTATGTGCTATCGTGACAAGGTGGCCACAAGCTAAGACGCCTTCAAGGGTCTTTGACCGTGTGCCGACCTAGAAAGGACGGATGATCGTGAGCAATAACCGTAACCTGAGTGTTCCAGCCCTTGGTGGCGAGCAGAGCCTCAATCGCTATTTGTCCGAGATTCGCAAGTTCCCCGTACTGGCTCCCGAGCAGGAATACATGCTCGCCAAGCGTTACTCGGAACATGAGGATCCCGCTGCCGCCGCGCAACTGGTGACGAGCCACCTGCGTCTCGTCGCCAAGATCGCGATGGGCTACCGTGGCTATGGCCTGCCCGTGTCCGAGCTGATTTCCGAAGGGAACATCGGCCTGATGCAGGGCGTGAAGAAGTTCGAGCCCGAGCGCGGCTTCCGCTTGGCCACGTACGCCATGTGGTGGATCAAGGCCTCGATCCAGGAGTACATCCTGCGTTCGTGGTCGCTCGTGAAGATGGGCACCACCGCCGCACAGAAGAAGCTGTTCTTCAACTTGCGCCGGATGAAGAAGAACCTCGACGCCTACGAGGATTCGGATCTTCACCCGGATCATGTGACCAAGATCGCAACCACGCTGGGCGTGTCCCAGCAGGAAGTGGTCAACATGAACCGGCGCATGATGATGGGTGGCGACGCGTCGCTCAACGTCTCGCTGCGCGAGGAAGGCGAAGGCCAGTGGCAGGACATCCTCCAGGATGACCGTCCGCTG
>Ga0247734_1001373_pt1 | contig 18604 bp, 17 predicted proteins | sample UWRJL103311B2_FD_180933 | JGI IMG/M metagenome (GOLD analysis project Ga0247734, IMG submission 180933) | Plant litter microbial communities from Arlington Agricultural Research Station in Wisconsin, United States - UWRJ-L103-311B-2 | ecosystem: Environmental > Terrestrial > Plant litter >... | reverse complement strand
GTGAGCTTGTCCTGCACCTCGTCGATCGCGCGCTGCAGCTTGCCGATCATGTCGTCGGCGCGGGCCGACTTCTCGGGATCGGTCTTCTTCCAGACCCGCTCCGTGGCGTCCTTGACGGCCTGCTCGATCGTGCGGATGCGGGCCTCGAACTCGCCGATCTTGGCGCGGGGGACCTTGCCGGCCTCCTCCCACCGATCGGCGATGTCGAGCCACGCCTTGCGGGCGGCGTCGACGTTGGTGATGGGCAGGAGCTTCTCGGCCTCGGCCAGGATCACCAGCTTCTTCTCGGCGTTGACCTCGTACTCCGCGTCGAGCGCCGCATTGGCCTCGTCGCGCGCGGTGAAGAACGCGTCCTGCGCGGCCCGGAACCGCTTCCACAGCTTGTCCTCGACGTTGCGGGGCGCGGAACCGGCCTTCTTCCACTCCGTCATCAGGTCGCGGTACTTGCCGGCCGTCGGGCCCCACTCGGTCGAGGTGGACAGCGCCTCGGCCTCGACGATGAGCTTCTCCTTGATCGTCTTGGCCGCGTCGCGCAGCGTCGACTGCTCACCGAAGTGGGTCTTGCGGCGACGCGTGTACGTGGTGCGGGCGGAGCTGAAGCGGTGCCAGATCTCGTCGTCGGCGGACTTGCTGAGCCGGGGGAGCGCCTTCCACTCGTCGAGCAGGGCCCGCAGCTTGTCGGCACCGTTCTTCCAGTCGTTGCCGGCCGCGATCTTCTCGGCCTCGTCGGCGATGCGCGACTTCTCGGTCTGCGCCTCGGCGACCTTCGCGGCACGCTCGACCTTGCGCTGCTCGCGCTGCTCGTCGATCGCGGGCTGCAGGGCGTCGAGGCGGCCGACGAGCGAGGCCAGGTCGCCCATCGCCTGGGCGTCGACGAGCTGGGCGCGCACCTTCGTGACGGCCTTGGCGGCGTCGTCGGGCGAGACCGTGCCGCCCTTCAGACGCTTCTCGAGCAGGTCGACCTCGACCTCCAGGCCCTCGAAGCGGCGGACGTACAGCGACATCGCCTCGGCGGGATCACCGCCGGGCCACTGGCCGATCAGTCGTTCACCGTCGGACGTCGTGACGTAGACGTTGCCGTCGTCGTCGACACGACCCCAGGGGTTCGTGGGCGCAGAACTCATGGGCCACAGTGTAGGTGCAGGCGCACTCGTGGCGCCCCACCCGCCTCGCGTACCCTGTCGGACGTGCTGCTCACGTCATTTCCGGCCGGTCCGCTGCAGGCGAACTGCTACTTCGTGTCACGCGGACCGGGTGCCGGCTGCGCGATCGTCGACCCCGGGATGGACGCGATCGACGGCATCCGTCAGGTGGTCTCGGAGCACAACCTGCGGCCGCTGGCCGTCCTCGTCACCCACGGACACTTCGACCACATGTGGAACGCCCAGGACGTCGCCGCCGAGTTCGGCTGCCCCGTCTGGATCCATCCCGCGGACCGCCACCTGCTCAGCGACCCGATGGCCGCGATCTCGGGCGAGTCCGCCGCGATGCTGCGCACCCAGCTCGGCATGGACGTCGTCCCGGAGTTCACCGAGCCCGCCGACGTGCGCGATGCCGTCGACGGCGCCGCGATCGAGGTCGACGGCCTGACGTTCACGGTCGACCACGTGCCGGGTCACACGCCCGGCACGGTCGTCTACCGCATCGACTACGACGGCCCCGAGGACGTGTCGCAGCTGATGTTCTCCGGTGACTTCCTGTTCGCCGGATCGATCGGGCGCACCGACCTGACCGGTGGGTCGCACGCCCAGATGCAGGACAGCCTGCGCGACCGCGTGCTGCCCCTGGCCGACGACGTCGTGGTGCTGCCGGGACACGGCGGTCAGACGTCGGTGGGCCGTGAGCGCGCCACGAACCCGTTCCTGGCCGAGGTGGCGTCCTGATGGCCACCAAGCTCTCCGGGTTCCCGGAGTTCCTGCCGCGCGAGCGCATCGTCGAGCAGCAGGTCCTCGACCACCTCCGCCGCACGTTCGAGCTGCACGGCTTCGCCAACATCGAGACCCGGGCCGTCGAGCCGCTCGACGTCCTGCTGCGCAAGGGCGAGATCGACAAGGAGGTCTACGCCGTGAAGCGGCTGGCCTCCGCCGACTCCGAGCCCGCCGAGCTGGCCCTCCACTACGACCTCACCGTCCCGTTCGCGCGTTACGTGCTCGAGAACGCCGGCAAGCTCGACTTCCCGTTCCGCCGCTGGCAGATCCAGAAGGTCTGGCGCGGGGAGCGTCCCCAGCAGGGACGCTTCCGGGAGTTCACGCAGGCCGACATCGACATCGTCGGGCGCGACGAGCTGCCGTTCCACTTCGACGTCGAGGTGGCGCGCGTCATGGCCGAGGCCCTGGCCGGCCTGCCCATCCCGACGCCGACGCTGCAGATCAGCAACCGCAAGATCCTCGAGGGCTTCTACCTGGGCCTCGGCATCACCGAGCCGGCCGCGGTCATGCAGGTCGTCGACAAGCTCGACAAGGTCCCGGCGGAGAAGATCCACGAGCTGCTCCTCGAGCAGGGCCTCGACGGCTCGCAGGCCGACCGGGTCCTCGCGCTGGCGCAGGTCGTCACGACCGACACGTCCTTCGTCGGCCAGGTCGAGGCGCTCGGCGTCGAGCACGAGCTGCTGGCCGAGGGCCTCGCAGAGCTCGCGCAGGTCGTCGACGGCGCGTCCGGCGTCGACGGCGTCGTGGTGACGGCCGACCTGCGGATCGCCCGTGGCCTCGACTACTACACCGGGACGGTGTTCGAGACGCGCTTGGCCGGGTGGGAGCACCTCGGCTCGATCTGCTCCGGCGGACGCTACGACCAGCTCGCGCAGGACCGGCGCACGACGTACCCGGGCGTCGGCATCTCGCTGGGGGTCTCGCGGCTGCTCGTGCCGCTCGAGCTGTCGGCGTCGCGGTCGGTGCCGTCGGCCGTGCTGGTCGCGGTCGACTCCGAGGACACCCGTGCCGACAGCGACGCGATCGCCCGACGCCTGCGGGCTCGCGGCATCCCCACCGAGGTCGCCGCGAAGGCGGCCCGGTTCGGCAAGCAGATCCAGACCGCCGAGAAGCGAGGCATCCCGTTCGTCTGGTTCCCCCCGGCCGCCGTCAAGGACATCCGCAGCGGCGACCAGGTCGATGCCGATCCGGACCGGTGGACCCCCCCAGCAGAAGACCTCATCCCGAACATCCTCACCAAGGAGCAGAACACGTGATCCGCACCCATGACGCCGGAAGCCTGCGAGCCGAGGACATCGGTCAGCAGGTCACGCTCGCCGGATGGGTCGCGCGACGGCGAGACCACGGCGGCGTCGCCTTCATCGACCTGCGGGAGGCGTCGGGCGTCGTCCAGGTCGTCGTCCGCGAGGACGTCGCCCACCAGCTGCGCGCCGAGTACTGCCTCAAGATCGTGGGCACCGTGCAGCAGCGCCCCGCCGGCAACGAGAACTCCGGCATCCCGACCGGCGACGTGGAGGTCATCGCCGACGACGTCGAGATCCTCAGCACCGCCGCGCCCCTCCCGTTCCCGATCGACGACGCCGGCTCGTCCGGAGCGGGCGCCGTGGGCGAGGAGGCCCGCCTCAAGTACCGCTACCTCGACCTGCGTCGTTCAGGTCCCGCGGCGGCGATCCGCCTGCGCAGCAAGGTCAACGCTGCGGCGCGCGAGGTCCTGGAAGGCCGCGACTTCGTCGAGATCGAGACGCCGACGCTGACCCGCTCGACGCCCGAGGGTGCCCGCGACTTCCTCGTGCCCGCGCGGCTCAAGCCGGGCAGCTGGTACGCGCTGCCGCAGAGCCCGCAGCTGTTCAAGCAGCTGCTGATGGTCGGCGGCATGGAGCGGTACTACCAGATCGCGCGCTGCTACCGCGACGAGGACTTCCGGGCCGACCGTCAGCCCGAGTTCACCCAGCTCGACATCGAGATGAGCTTCGTCGACCAGGCGGACATCATCGAGCTGATGGAGGGCATCCTGAAGAAGATGTGGGCCCTCGTCGGCTACGACATCCCGACGCCGATCCCGCACATGACGTACGCCGAGGCGATGCGCCGGTTCGGCTCCGACAAGCCCGACCTGCGGATGGGTCAGGAGCTCGTGGAGTGCACCGAGTTCTTCAAGGACACGCCGTTCCGGGTGTTCCAGGCCGAGTACGTCGGCGCGGTCGTGATGCCCGGCGGCGCCTCGCAGCCCCGCCGGCAGTTCGACGCCTGGCAGGAGTGGGCCAAGCAGCGCGGTGCACGTGGCCTCGCGTACGTCACGATCTCCGAGGACGGCGAGCTCGGCGGTCCCGTGGCCAAGAACCTGTCCGACGCCGAACGGGCCGGCCTGGCCGAGCACGTCGGTGCCCAGCCCGGCGACTGCGTGTTCTTCGGCGCCGGCGCGACCAAGACGACCCGCGGCCTGCTGGGCGCCGCCCGCCTCGAGATCGGCGAGCGCGGCGGCCTGATCGACCAGGACGCGTGGAAGTTCGTCTGGATCGTCGACGCCCCGCTGCTGGAGCCGTCGGGCGACGCCGTCGCGTCGGGTGACGTCGCGGTGGGCGCCGGTGCGTGGACCGCGGTCCACCACGCCTTCACGTCCCCCCAGGACATCGACTCGTTCGACGCCGATCCCGGCAACGCGCTGGCCTGGGCGTACGACATCGTCTGCAACGGCAGCGAGCTCGGCGGCGGGTCGATCCGTATCCACCGCGAGGACGTCCAGAAGCGGGTCTTCGCGCTGATGGGCATCGGCGAGGAGGAGGCGCAGGAGAAGTTCGGCTTCCTGCTCGACGCCTTCTCCTTCGGCGCCCCGCCGCACGGCGGCATCGCGGTCGGCATGGACCGCATCGTCGCGATGCTGGCCGGTGCGGACTCGATCCGCGAGGTCATCGCGTTCCCGAAGTCCGGTGGCGGCTTCGACCCGCTGACGGCCGCCCCGGCGCCCATCACGGCCGAGCAGCGCCGCGACGCGGGCGTCGACACCGTGCCGAAGGCGCGCAACGGCGGAGTGCCGGATCCGAAGCCGGCGGCGGAGACGACCGACGCCTGACGGATTAGGGTCGGGGCATGAGCTCTGACGGTCTGTTCGACATCCCGGAGACCCCGGCGTCGACCGGCACGGGCAGCGGCAGCCTCAGCGGGAACAGCCACGCCTCGGCGCCGCTCGCGGTCCGGATGCGGCCGCGGTCGCTCGACGAGCTCGTCGGTCAGCAGCACCTGCTCGCTCCGGGGTCGCCGCTGAGGCAGATGATCGACGGCAACCAGCCGCTGACCATCCTGCTGTGGGGGCCGCCCGGCACGGGCAAGACCACGATCGCGAGCCTGCTGAGCGCCCACACCGATCGGCGGTTCGTCGAGGTCTCCGCGGTGTCGGCCGGCGTCAAGGAGGTCCGCGAGACGATCGCCGGTGCCCGCCGGGCCCTCGCGCAGAGCGGCGTCGAGACCGTCCTGTTCGTCGACGAGGTCCACCGGTTCAGCAAGTCCCAGCAGGACGCCCTGCTGCCCGGTGTCGAGAACCGGTGGGTGTCGCTGGTCGCGGCGACCACCGAGAACCCCCACTTCAGCGTCATCTCGCCGTTGCTGAGCCGCAGCCTGCTGCTGACCCTGGAGAGCCTCACCGACGACGACATCGGCGTGCTGGTCGACCGCGCCCTGACCGACGAGCGGGGGCTCGCCGGGCGGGTCACCCTCACCGACGAGGCCAGGAGCCACCTCGTGCGGCTGGCCGGTGGCGACGGGCGCCGCGTCCTGACGTACCTCGAGGCCGCCGCGGGTGCCGCGACCAGCCAGGGCAAGCCCGAGATCGACGTCGAGGACGCTGCTCTCGCCGTCGACAGGGCCGCGGTCCGCTACGACCGCCAGGGCGACCAGCACTACGACGTCATCAGCGCGTTCATCAAGTCGATCCGCGGATCGGACGTCGACGCGGCGCTGCACTACCTGGCCCGCATGATCGAGGCGGGGGAGGACCCCCGGTTCATCGCCCGGCGCCTCATGATCCACGCCAGCGAGGACATCGGCATGGCCGACCCGACCGCGCTCCCGCTGGCCACCGCCACGGCGCAGGCCGTCGCGATGATCGGCTTCCCGGAGGCCCGCATCCCCTTGGCGCAGGCCGTCATCCACCTCGCGGCAGCCCCCAAGTCGAATGCGGTCATCGTCGCGATCGACGCCGCGATCGCCGACGTCCGCGCCGGCAAGGTCGGCGCGGTCCCACCGGCGCTGCGCGACGCGCACTACGCGGGCGCGAAGAAGCTCGGCCACGGGCACGACTACCAGTACCCGCACCACGACCCGCGCGGCGTGGTCGGCCAGCAGTACGCCCCCGACGACGTCGACGGCACGACGTACTTCGAACCCGGCGAGCACGGCTTCGAGGCCCGGCTCGCCGAGCGACTCGCCGTCATCCGCGCGATCCTGCGCGACCGCTGAGGCCCCCGGCCAGCAGGTTCGCGCTGCGTGTCGCCGCGATAGGCTCGTCCTCATGTCGGTGGAGGTCTGGATCCTCGTCGCGACCGCGGTGCTCGCCGTGGTCGCGATCGGTGCTGCCGTCGTCGCCGTGCGGGCCGTCCGGCAGATCGCACGGTCGTCACGGACCCCACAGGTCGAGCCACCGACCGTGCCGTCCACCGACGTCGTGATCCACGCGCCCCGGCACGACGAGCCGTCGGCCGTGCTCGAGCCGCGGGTCGTCGAGGGACGACTCGTGGTGCCGCCGACGCACCAGCAGGTCGTGCAGACCGCGCTGGGCCGCCCCGGTGTGCGGCTCTCGATCCTCGCCCACGGTGCCGCCCACGCCCTGCGCGCGGAGAGCCGCGACCGCATCACGGCCCTGATGCGGCGCGAGTACCGGCGTCGCCGCCGCGAGCGCCTGCAGGCCGGACGCCGCGCGGTCCGCGCCGCCCGCCCGACCCCTCCCTCCGACCAGTGGCTCGGGTCATGAGCGGGAGGATCGTGTGAAGTCGCGCATCGTGTGGTTCGTGGCCGGTTCGGCCGCGGGTGTCTACACGTCGGTCAAGGCGCGACGGGCCGCGTACCGGTTGTCGGCGCCCGGCGTCGTCGACCAGGCCGCCGCCCTCGGCCTCGGCTGGCGAGCGTTCAGCGCCGAGCTCCGCGACGGCATGCTGGCCCGGGAGCGCGAGATCGCCCGCCGGCTCGCCGCCGACCCCACCCTGACCTCCCTCAGCCTCGACGAGGCGCCCTCTGACCAGATCCCACCCGACACGAAGGCCACCTGATGCACACTGCGGAGATCCGCCGCCGCTTCCTCGACCACTTCGAGACGGCGGGACACACCGTCGTGCCCTCGGCGCCGCTGCTGTTCGACGATCCCAACCTGCTGTTCGTCAACGCCGGCATGGTCCCGTTCAAGCCCTACTTCCTGGGCCAGGAGACGCCGCCGTGGCACACCGCCACGAGCGTGCAGAAGTGCGTGCGCACCCTCGACATCGAGGAGGTCGGCAAGACGACCCGCCACGGCACGTTCTTCCAGATGAACGGCAACTTCTCGTTCGGCGACTACTTCAAGGAGGGCGCCATCACGCATGCCTGGCGCCTCATCACCGGCGCCGTCGAGGACGGCGGCCTGGGGATCGACGCCGACACCATCTGGGTCACGGTGCTGCACACCGACCAGGAGGCGCGCGAGATCTGGAAGCGGGTCGCCGGGCTGCCCGACGAGCGCATCCAGGACCGCGGCCTGCTCGACAACTACTGGCACATGGGCGTCGCCGGCCCCGGCGGCCCGTGCAGCGAGATCTACGTCGACCGGGGCCCGGAGTTCGGCCCCGACGGCGGCCCGGTCGTCGACGAGGACCGCTTCCTCGAGATCTGGAACCTCGTGTTCATGCAGGAGGAGATCGCCAACGTCCGCGCCAAGGACCAGTTCGACGTCATCGGCGAGCTGCCGAACAAGAACATCGACACCGGCATGGGCCTGGAGCGCGTCGCGTACCTGCTGCAGGGCAAGGGCAACCTCTACGAGATCGACGAGGTGTACCCCGTCATCGAGAAGGCGTCCGAGATCTCCGGGCGCACGTACGGCAAGGACCACACCGACGACGTGCGGTTCCGGGTCATCGCCGATCACGTCCGCAGCGGCCTGATGCTGATGGGCGACGGCGTCACGCCCGGCAACGAGGCGCGCGGCTACGTCCTGCGCCGGCTGCTGCGTCGCGCCGTCCGCTCGATGCGGCTGCTCGGCTTCGAGGATCCCGCGCTGCCGCTGCTGCTGCCCGTCAGCCTCGACCGCATGAAGGCGTCCTATCCCGAGCTCGAGGCCGACTTCCCGCGCATCGAGCAGATCGCCTACGCCGAGGAGGAGGCGTTCCGCCAGACCCTCGGCAAGGGCACGCAGATCTTCGAGACGGCTGCGCTCGCCGTCAAGGACAGCGGCGGCACGGGCCTGAGCGGCGAGGCCGCCTTCACGCTGCACGACACGTACGGGTTCCCGATCGACATCACGCTCGAGATGGCCTCGGAGCAGGGCATCAGCGTCGACGAGGACGGCTTCCGTGCCCTGATGGCCGAGCAGCGCTCACGGGCCAAGGCCGATGCGAAGGCCAAGAAGGGCAGCCACGCCGACACGACGGTGTACCGCTCGGCGCTCGACGCCAACGGCCCGACCGACTGGCAGGCGTACACCACGCTGACCACGGAGTCCCGGGTCCTGGCCCTGATCGCGGAGGGCTCCACGGTCCCGGCCCTCGGCGCCGGGTCGGTCGGCGAGGTCGTCCTCGACCGGACGCCCTTCTACGCCGAGTCGGGCGGTCAGCACGCCGACGCCGGCCACCTCGTGTGGGACGGCGGCAGGGCCGAGGTCCTCGACGTGCAGCGTCCGGTCCGCGGCCTGGTCGTCCACCAGGTCCGGGTCCTCGAGGGCGAGCTGACGCTCGACCGCACGCTCGAGGCAGCCGTCGACCCCGAGTGGCGTCTCGGCGCCCGACAGGCGCACTCCGGCACGCACGTCGTGCACGCGGCCCTGCGCGAGGTGCTCGGCCCCACGGCACTCCAGGCGGGATCGTTCAACCGGCCCGGCTACCTGCGCCTCGACTACGGCTGGAGCGGAGGGCTGTCGCCCGACCAGCTGCAGGGGGTCGAGGAGGCCTCCAACCGGGCTCTGCGCGCCGACCTGGCCGTCACGGCACAGACGATGTCGCTTCCCGAGGCCCGCGCGTTCGGTGCCCTCGCGCTGTTCGGCGAGACGTACGGCGAGGACGTCCGGGTCGTCGAGATCGGCGGCCCCTGGTCGCGTGAGCTGTGCGGCGGCACGCACGTCGAGCGGTCGTCCCAGATCGGCACCGTCGTCATCACGTCGGACGGCTCGGTCGGCGCCGGCAACCGCCGCGTCGAGGCGCTCGTCGGGCTCGAGGGCTTCCAGTACCTGGCGCGTGAGCGCGACGTCGTCCGCCAGCTCACCGACCTGCTCAAGACACAGCCCGACGACGTGCCCGGACGGGTGCAGGACCTGATGGACCGGCTGAAGGCGGCCGAGAAGGCCGCCGACAAGATCAAGGCCGCCCAGCTCCTCGGCGCCGCCGGCGACGTCGCCAGCACCGCGAAGGACGTCGACGGCGTCGCGTACGTCGGACACCACGCGGCCGGTGCGGGCGGCGGGGACGTGCGCACCATCGCGCTCGACATCCGTCAGCGGCTCGCCGGCCGGCCCGCCGTGGTCGTCGTCATCGGCGACGCCGGTGACAAGCCGGCCGCCGTCGTGGCGCTCAACGAGGCCGCCCAGGAGCGGGGCCTGTCCGCCAACGAGCTCATCAAGGTGGTCGGGCTGCGGATCGGCGGCAAGGGTGGCGGCAAGGCCGACGTGGCGCAGGGTGGCGGCACCGACGTGTCGGGCATCCCGAGCGCCCTGGCGGCGGTCGAGGCAGCGCTCGTCTCGTGACGACCCGGCGGGGGCGACGGCTCGGCGTGGACGTGGGCGATGTCCGCATCGGGGTCGCGGTCAGCGATCCCGACGGCATCCTCGCGACGCCCGTCGAGACCGTCGCCGCCGGTGCGGGCGCGATCCCTCGACTCGCGGAGCTCGTCCGCGAGCACGAGGTGCTCGAGTGCGTCGTGGGTCTGCCGACGGGCCTGTCGGGGCGCGAGGGGCCGGCGGCGATCAAGGTCCGCGCCTTCTGCGACGACCTGCTGGCGGCGATCGACCCCGTGCCGATCCGGCTGTTCGACGAGCGCATGTCGACCGTCACGGCGGACTCGATGCTGCGCCAGAGCGGACGCTCCGGGAAGGGCAGACGCAGCATCATCGACCAGGCGGCCGCTACCGTGATCCTGCAGACGGCCCTGGATTCGGAGCGAACCCGTGGGTCGGCCCCCGGCGAGAGCATAGGACGTCAACCATGAGCGACAGTGGACTGGACCTGATCACAGGTGGTCCGTCAGGGCCCGGTCGCCGCCGGGCGGAGGCTCCGCCGCGCAAGCCGTGGGGCCGCCGGATCGTCGCCCTGCTGGTCGTCGTCGTCCTCCTGGTCGGCGGCTACAAGGCCTTCGGGTACGCGAAGGACCGGCTGTTCCCGAGCGTCGAGGACTACAGCGGGCAGGGGACCGGCAAGGTCACGGTCGAGATCCCCAGCGGCGCCGGCGGCCAGCAGATCGCCAACATCCTGAAGAAGGAGGGCGTCGTCAAGAGCGCCGAGGCGTTCTACCGGCTGAGCCTCAGCGACAACCGGTTCCCCGCGGTCCAGGCCGGCTTCTTCGCGCTGCGCAAGCAGATGTCCGCCGACGCCGCCCTGGGTGCGCTGATCGACAAGGGCAACCGGGTCCAGTCCACCGTGACGATCCCCGAGGGTGCCCGCGTCGACCAGGTCGTGGCGGCCGTCGCGTCGTCGACCGACATCACCGAGGCCGATCTGCAGGCCGTCCTCGACGATCCCGAGCAGCTCGACCTCCCGGCCGTCGCGCAGGGCAACCCCGAGGGCTACCTGTTCCCGGCGACGTACGAGGTGCCGCCGGGCACGACCGCCGCCGGACTCCTGCAGCAGATGGTCGCCAAGACCGTGTCGGTCGCGCAGGACCTCGACATCGGCACCCGGGCCAAGGCGCTCGGCTACACCGGCGAGGAGATCCTCACGGTCGCGAGCATCCTGGAGTACGAGGCCAAGGCCGACGAGGACTACGCCAAGGTCGCGCGCGTCCTCTACAACCGACTGGACGACGGGATGCCGCTGCAGCTGGACTCGACGGTCTCGTACGTCAGCGGCCGCAAGGGCGACGTGTTCACGACCGAGGAGGAGCGCAACGCCGAGTCGGCCTACAACACGTACCAGAACCCCGGCCTCCCGCCCGGACCGATCGGCTCGCCGGGGGAGAAGACCATCGAGGCGGCACTGAATCCCGCGCAGGGCTCGTGGCTGTACTTCGTCGCGGTCAACCTCGAGACGGGCGAGACGGTCTTCTCCGACACGTTCGCCGAGCACAACCGCGCCGTCGCGCAGCTGCAGGAGTACTGCAAGACCGCTCCCGACGGCGTCTGCGGATGACGCGCTGATGCTCTGCGCCGTCCTGGGCTCCCCGATCGCCCACTCGCTGTCACCCGTCATGCACCGGGCCGCCTACTCGGCGCTGGGCCTGGACTGGCGGTACGAGGCGGTCGAGGTCCACGAGGGTGGACTGGCCGAGTTCGTCGGCGCGCTCGGCGACGACGTGCGGGGGCTCTCCGTCACGGCGCCGCTCAAGCGCGAGGCGGCGTCGGTCGGGCACCAGCACAGCGCCGACGTCGAGCTGCTGGGCGTCGCCAACACGCTCGTCGTCGAGGACGGCCTGATCTCGGCGCACAACACCGACGTCCCGGGGGCTGCGGCGGCGATCGAGGAGCTGGGCATCGCGTCGCCCGTGACGGCCCGGATCCTCGGCGGCGGCGCGACGGCGGCGTCGATGGCGCTGACGCTCGTGCGACTCGGCGTCGAGGAGCTCGAGCTGCTCGTGCGTGAGCCCTCCCGAGCCGCCGAGGCGGAGGCCGTCGCGCGGGGCAGGGGCATCGCGGTGACGGTCCGCCGGCTGGACGAGCCCCTCATCAACCGGGTCGACCTGCTCGTCTCGACGGTCCCCGGCGACGCCGTCGGAGCCCGGTCGTACGAGCTGGTCGACTCCTCGCGGGCGGTGTTCGACGTCGTCTACGACCCGTGGCCGACGGCCCTGGGGCACGCGGCTCAGGAGTCGGGGGTGCCGCTGCTGTCGGGCATCGACCTGCTGGCGCACCAGGCGGCCCTGCAGGTCGAGCTCATGACGGGCTCGGAGATTTCTCCACAGCTCCTGCGCGACGCGGCCCTGGGTGAGCTCTCGGCTCGTTAGGGTGCCACGGTGACCATCCTGCTCGCCGTCGTCGCCGCGGCACTCATCGGCGCCGCCGGCCCCCGGGTCCTGCGACGTGTGCCGGAGCCGCCCGCGCCCGACGCCGACAAGCTGCCGTACGCGGTGCTGTCGGAGTTCCGTCACCTGGCGGTGGGCCTCGCGCTGGCGGCCGCCGTGATGGCCGGTGTCGTCGCGTGGCGCCTCGACGACGCCGAGCTGCTCCCGGTGTGGGTCGTCATCGCGGGCGTCGGGTCGTGGCTGTCGTTCGTCGACTGGCAGACCAGGCTGCTCCCGTTCCTGCTCGTCGCGCCGCTGTACGTCGTGACGCTCGCCCTGGTGGGCCTCGGCGCCCTCCTGCTCGACGACGTCGACGTCCTGGTCCACGCGTTGATCGCGAACGCCGTCGTGTTCGCGGTGTTCATGACGCTCTACTGGTTCGGGCACCGCTTCTTCGGCGGCGCCTTCGGGTACGGCGACGTCCGGCTCTCCGGCGTCCTGGCGCTCGCCCTGGGCGCCTTGGGGACGAGCGAGGTCATCGTCGGCATGTACGCCGGGTTCATCCTCGGGGCGGTGCTGGGCATCGTCCTGTCACGACTCAGGATCATCGACCCGAAGGGCTACGCGTTCGGGCCGTACATGGTCGTCGGAGCCGTCATCGGCGCCGCGTGGGGGCCGGCCTTCTACTCCACCTGAGCACCGGTCGTGGGTGCCGCGCGGGCCGTGGGAGAATCATCGGCATGCTTCGTTGGTTGACCGCTGGTGAGTCCCATGGTCCTGCGCTCGTCGCCGTCCTCGAGGGGCTGCCGGCCGGTGTGCAGGTGACCAGCAAGGAGATCCAGGCGGCGCTCGCCCGCCGCCGTCTCGGGTACGGTCGCGGCGCCCGCATGGCGTTCGAGCAGGACGAGCTCGAGATCGTCGGCGGACTGCGGCACGGCTCCACGATGGGCAGCCCGATCGCCCTGCGCATCGGCAACAGCGAGTGGCCCAAGTGGGAGCAGGTCATGGCGGCCGACCCCGTCGACACCGAGATCCTCGACGGGCTCAAGCGCAACGCGCCGCTGACCCGTCCGCGTCCGGGGCACGCCGACCTGGCAGGCATGCAGAAGTACGGCTTCGAGGAGGCCCGACCGGTCCTGGAGCGGGCGAGCGCCCGCGAGACGGCGGCCCGCGTCGCGCTCGGCGAGATCGCGGCGCAGTTCATCGAGCAGGCCACCGGCGCCACGATCGTGTCGCACGTCGTCGAGCTCGGCACGGTGCGCGCGCCCGCCGGCGTCGTCCCGTCGCACGCCGACGTCGAGGCGCTCGACGCCGACCCGGTCCGCTGCTTCGACGCCGACACCAGCGCGGCGATGGTCGCCGAGATCGACCTCGCGCACAAGGAGGGCGACACGCTCGGCGGTGTCGTCGAGGTCGTCGTCGAGGGGCTGCCACCCGGCCTCGGCTCGTACACGCACTGGGACAAGCGGCTCGACGGCCGACTGGCCCAGGCGCTGATGGGCATCCAGGCGATCAAGGGCGTCGAGCTGGGCGACGGCTTCGAGCTGGCCCGCACCCGTGGCTCCCTGGCGCACGACGAGATCGTCCCGACCGACGACGGCATCCGACGGGTGTCCGGCCGGGCCGGCGGCACCGAGGGCGGCATGACGACCGGCGAGGTCCTGCGCGTCCGGGCAGCCATGAAGCCCATCGCCACGGTCCCGCGCGCGCTGAGGACCATCGACGTCCAGACCGGCGAGGAGGCCCGCGCCCACCACCAGCGGTCCGACGTCTGCGCCGTCCCGGCCGCCGGCATCGTGGCCGAGGCCATGGTCGCGCTCGTCGTCGCCGACTCGATCGTCGAGAAGTTCGGCGGCGACTCGGTCGAGGAGACCCGCCGCAACGTCGAGGCCTACCTCGCGAACCTGAGGCTGCGTTGAGTCCCCTGGTCGTCCTGGTGGGACCGCCCGGCGCGGGCAAGACGACCGTCGCCGAGGATCTCGCGGCTCGACTGGGCCAGACCTTTCGCGACACCGACCTCGACATCGAGGAGCGGACCGGCACCACGGTGCAGGAGATCTTCGTCGACCACGGCGAGGAGCACTTCCGGGCCCTCGAGGAGCAGGCCGTCGCGGCCGCGCTGGCCGAGCACGACGGCGTCCTGGCGCTCGGTGGCGGTGCGGTGCTCAGCGCGGGGTCGCGCGAGCTGCTGAAGCAGCACCGGGTCGTGTTCCTGGACGTCGGCCTCGCCGCCGCCGTCTCCCGCGTCGGGCTGAACGGCAACCGACCGCTCCTGCTCGGCAACGTCCGCTCCCAGATGAAGGGCCTCATGGACCGCCGCCGCCCCCTGTACGACGAGGTCGCCCGGTTCACGGTCGTCACCGACGAGCTCGACGCCGCCGCCGTGGTCGACGAGGTCGTCCGCCTGGTCGAGGCGGATCGATGACGACCCGCCTGACCGTCCCGACGGCCCACCCGTACCAGGTCGTGATCGGCAACGGGGTCCACGAGGAGCTGCGCGGCCTGATCGGCTTCGGGCTCGGCGTGCTGCGGGTCGCGATCATCCACCCGCCGTCGATGGCCGACCAGGCCGCCCGCCTGCGCGATCCGCTGCTGTCGGACCACCTCGAGGTGCACCTGATCGAGGTGCCCGACAGCGAGCAGGCCAAGACCGCGGACGTCCTGACGTTCTGCTGGAAGGTGCTGGGCGAGGCCGGCTTCACGCGGTCCGACGTCATCGTGGGGCTCGGGGGCGGAGCCACGACCGACCTGGCCGGCTTCGTCGCCGCCAGCTGGCTGCGCGGCGTGCGCTTCGTCAACGTCCCCACGACGGTGCTCGGCATGGTCGACGCCGCCGTCGGCGGCAAGACCGGCATCAACACCGCGGAGGGCAAGAACCTCGTCGGAGCGTTCCACGAGCCGGTCGGAGTGCTGTGCGACCTCGACGTGCTGACCGGGCTGCCGGCCCGCGAGCTGCGCAGCGGCATGGCCGAGGTGGTCAAGTGCGGGTTCATCGCCGACCCGTCGATCCTCGACCTCGTCGAGGCGGTGCCCGACGCGATCGCCGATCCCACCTCGCCGATCGTCGCCGAGCTCATCACGAAGGGCATTGCGGTCAAGGCCCGCACCGTCGCCGGCGACCTGCGGGAGACGGGCGAGGACGGCTCGATCGGCCGCGAGGCGCTCAACTACGGCCACACGTTCGGCCACGCCGTCGAGCGCTTCGAGCACTACCGCGTCCGCCACGGCGAGGCGATCTCGATCGGCATGGTGTTCGTGGCCGAGCTCGCGCACCGGTCGGGTCTCATCGAGCAGGACCTGCTCGACCGGCACCGCTCGATCCTCGCGACGGTAGGCCTCCCGGTGAGGTACCGACCCGGCATCTGGGAGGCGCTGGCCACGACGATGCGGCTCGACAAGAAGACGCGCGGCGACCAGCTGCGGTTCGTGGTCCTGGAGTCGCTCGCGCAGCCCGTGATCCTCGCCGGCCCCGACGAGTCGCTCCTGCTCGACGCGTACCGGGCCGTCTCGTCATGACGACGGCGGCGCGGCGGGCGGCCCTCGTCTCGGCCCTGGCCGACCGGGGCCTGGCCGGACTCGTCGTGACGACGCTCGTGAACGTCCGCTACCTGACGGGCTTCACCGGCTCCAACGGCGCGCTGCTGGTGCCGGTCGCCGGCGACCCGGTGTTCCTGACCGACGGGCGGTACCGCGACCAGGCCGCCGAGGAGCTCCCCGACGTCCAGCACGTCATCGGTCGGGACCTGATCGGCGGGGCCGCCGAGCGCATGCGGTCCGGTGACTGGGCCCTCGAGACGCACACGCTCAGCGTCGACGCGCACGACCGGCTGGCCGGGCTGGTCGACGGGGTCGGGCTGGTCGGCGGAGAACGCGTCGTCGAGTTGTTGCGGGAGGTCAAGGACGAGGTCGAGGTCGACGCGCTGCGTCGTGCGTGCGACATCTCCACCACGGCGCTGGTCGGGCTGCTCGAGGGCCCGCTGGTCGGGCGCACCGAGCGGGTCGTGGCCCGTGACCTCGAGAACCGCATGCTCGACCTCGGCGCCGAGGCCATCGCGTTCGAGACGATCCTGGCCACCGGCGACCACTCCGCCATCCCGCACCACCACCCGACCGACCGCGTGCTGGCAGCCGGCGACCTGCTGAAGATCGACTTCGGCGCACGGGTCGACGGCTACCACGCCGACTGCACCCGCACCGTCGTCCTCGGCCGGGCCGACGACTGGCAGCGCGAGGTGCACGCGGCGGTCCGGGAGTCCCAGGCCGCGGGGCTGGAGCTGCTGCGCGACGGCGTCGACGTCAGCGCGTCCGACGCCGCGGCGAGGGGCTCACTGGGCGCGTCCGGCTGGCTCGACGCCTTCACGACGGGGCTCGGGCACGGCGTCGGGCTCGAGATCCACGAGGACCCGTTCATCGCCGCCTCGCACGCAGGTAAACTGTCCAGTCGCACCGTCCTCACGATGGAACCGGGCATCTACGTGCCGGGTCGTGGGGGAGTGCGCATCGAAGACACCGTCCTCGTGACCGCGGGTGCCCCCGAGGTGCTCACCACGATGACCAAAGACCTCCTGGAGATCGGCTGATGGCCACCACGAACGACATCAAGAACGGCATGGTCCTCGACCTCGACGGGCAGCTCTGGTCCGTGGTCTGGTTCCAGCACCACAAGCCCGGCAAGGGCGGGGCGATGGTCAAGACGACCCTCAAGAACGTCCTGAGCGGCAAGACCGTCGACAAGACCTTCAACGCCGGCCTCAAGATCGAGACCGCCAACGTCGACAAGCGCGACTTCCAGTACCTGTACCACGACGGCGACTCGTACGTGTTCATGGACAAGGTCACGTACGACCAGATCAACGTGACCGAGGCCGTCGTCGGCGACGCCAAGGACTACATGCTCGACAACCAGGACGCGATGCTCGCACTGCACGAGGGCGTGCCGCTGTACATCGAGCTGCCGGCCTCGGTCGAGCTGCTGGTCGAGTACACCGAGCCCGGCCTGCAGGGCGACCGCTCGAGCGGCGGCACCAAGCCGGCCCGCCTCGAGACCGGCAAGGAGATCCAGGTGCCGCTGTTCATCGTCAACGGCGAGAAGATCAAGGTCGACACCCGCGACGGCAGCTACCTCGGTCGCGTGTCGTCCTGATGTCAGCCCGCACCAAGTCCCGCAAGCGCGCGCTCGACATCCTCTTCGAGTCCGAGGCCCAGAGTCTGCCCACCGGCGGCACGCTCGCCGACCGCCTGGCCGACGACGAGTACCCCGTCAACGAGTACGCGGTGCTGCTGATCGAGGGTGTCGTGACGCACCGCGACCGGCTCGACGAGATCATCACCGAGAACGCGAAGGACTGGACGCTCGACCGCATGCCGGCCGTCGACCGGAACCTGCTGCGCATCGGCGCGTTCGAGATCCTCTACGTCGAGGACGTGCCCGACGCGGTCGCCGTCAGCGAGGCCGTGGGCCTGGCAGCGGACCTGTCGACCGACGAGTCGTCGTCGTTCGTCAACGGCCTGCTGAGCCGCATCGTCGAGCTGAAGCCCAGCCTGACGGCCTGATCGGCCCGGACTCGACGGACCGGTGGTCACGCAGCACGAGTGAGCACATCCGTTCCAGGTCTGCCGTCATGAACTGCCCCCCGCTCCCTCTTCATGAGTGAGGCCGCACAGGTCTCCTGGAAGAAAGTGGGTGCGGGGTGATCACCGAAGAGCTGATCGACCGGATGGCCGAGAAGTGTCTGCTGAACGACGAGGACTTCGACGCCGTCGTGCTGGACCACCGGCCCAAGCGCATCCAGACGGTCAACCTGCACCACCTGGCGCTCGCGGCCCGGTCCGACGAGTTCGCCAGGACCATCGACCGCGCCGACTTCATCACGGCCGACGGCTGGCCGATCGTGTCGTTGATGCGATCGCGCGGCATCGACCCGGCGCGTGTCACGGGCTCGGAGTTCCTGGAGCGCATGCTCGCCGGACGACAGTTCCACGGCACGAAGGCCGCGATCCTCGGCGCCGATCGTGATGCGGGCTACGACTTCCGCGGCCAGCTGCACGACTCGGGCCTGCACGTGGTGTTCCGCGACCACGGCAACCGACGCGAGTGGAAGCCCAAGCGCGTCGCCAAGAAGCTCGAGAAGTACGGCGTCGACCTGTTGATCGTCGCGGTCACCCCGCCGTTCGGCGACATCATCGGCGAGGAGGTCCGCAAGGCCGGCTTCCACGGCGTGGTCATCAATGTCGGCGGCGCCGTCAACATGGTCACGGGCAACGCCACGATGGCGCCCGGCTGGGTGCGTGCCACCAAGATCGAGTGGCTCTACCGCCTCGCGCAGGAGCCGACCCGTCTGTTCCGCCGCTACATC
>Ga0247734_1001372_pt1 | contig 18608 bp, 17 predicted proteins | sample UWRJL103311B2_FD_180933 | JGI IMG/M metagenome (GOLD analysis project Ga0247734, IMG submission 180933) | Plant litter microbial communities from Arlington Agricultural Research Station in Wisconsin, United States - UWRJ-L103-311B-2 | ecosystem: Environmental > Terrestrial > Plant litter >... | reverse complement strand
TCGAAACAAAAACCAAAAACCGCAGGGCACCTACCGATCCAAAGGCCCCGTGCCTTTTCTGACGACAGGGCGATACGGTGAAACCGGGGATAAAGGCGGCATATTTCTTGGTGACGAGTTCTCGCTACCTCTCAACAACCAAGGCTCCGGACTCCCGCTCCCGTACGGTCTCTCATCATACGGCGTCCCGGATCTTGATCGATATTCCTCTTGCCCATGCTGATACTGATACTCCTCGCCGTGTCTCTTCACTGGGCTCTCATCGTACGGATCGAACCCCACCTTCCGTCTGGCTTCGCGTCGAGTTCTCCGTCGCTCATCGCCATCGCCTCCGGCTCCGGTGGTGGATGACTCTTCGAGAAAGAAGGTCAGTAGTTCGTCGGTGATGGAGAGGTGCGACGCTTGTTGGAATTGCTGGAGAGAGGTTAAACGGATGAGCATTTCGAGCAGGGAGAGCGAAGACCGAATGGCTCCGAACGGAGATGAGGTGGGAGGGTTGTGACGTCTGCGGGGACTAGATTGAGATATTGTGTGAGAGGAGGTGGAGGATGGCGGCGAGGAGTCAGGGTTGACGTTCAGGTTGGAGAGGTCGGAAGACAGGTCTTGCCCCTCACCTGAGGAACTCGGTCGGTGGGAAGCGTACGCTGAATCGTCGTTTGGGTCGTGGCCATCTTCCGAGTCGGAGTCTGTAGCTTCGGTGTATACTTCTAATGCCATCCATTCGGTATCGAGATCCGCAGGGAACCTCCAAGCTTCCTCTGTTTCAGGAGCTTTGGTAATTGGAGATGAAGGTAAATGGACTGAGCTTTCTCGACGGAGTTGTTGGTCTATGTCGTCTTGTGATTCTTCTCCATCTGAAGGAATCATCTCCTCTGGTTCTTCGTACCGCAACTCATCGCTTCTCTCATTTTCTTGCATCATCCGGCGAGGTGGGATAGCATTGGCGTCTCTCTTCACAAGCAGGACCGGGTTGTTCGTTTCATTTTGACCGCCAATGTTCAGGATTTTCCCGGTGTCAGCGTAGAAGATCTTGGATATCTGATGGATCGGGATGTATTCTCTGATTCCAGCAAGTGCAACACCGTTATATGGCCCTGGTTGTAGCTCATTATCCTCAAAAGAATGCATCCTATCATCATCGAAATCCTCGATAACTTCTAGGTGATAGGAATATTCGCTAGCACTTCCTTCACTGGACATTATTGGCTCTTCTGGGTATTCAATCGACTGAGCTAATGGGACATTGGAGTCGCTCTGGCGGTTTGTGTGAAAAGGAATCCGCATAAGTCTCACTCTCGCTTTATGGATGACCTCCTTCCAGGTCGTATCTCTCATGCTCTCGGCGTCACTACTTGCACGATGGATATGACCTGCATACAACATATACACCGATAGAGTAAAAGCAGGTCCAACCATAACAGGCTCGGAAGGATTCATAGAGAACTGCGTATCACAAGCCGTGATAAAGGTACTAGCTTGTAACATTCTTGATGGCGATACTCCAGCAGGCAGATTCGTGGAAAGACTAGCGCCGGACGTCGTGATCGCTAGGCTCATTAAAGGAATAGCATCTTCAATTCGGGCAAGTAAGTTCTTGATATCGGCAATGATCTGGCGGATTTCAAATTCATGTGCTGCCCGAGTTGATGCTTTGGTCTTGCTCTTCCGCGAGAGTTCTTCCGTGCTCGCGGCTTTGGCAAGGCGGGTGCCCAGAGATTGTATATCCCAACGTAGATCCTTCGTTAGGGTGACTGCTGATTCCAAAGTCGTATTTCCTCTTGCAGAACTTGAGTATATTAGACTGGGTATGAGATATCAGGCTGAAGAGAACCACTCACATAAGTTCTATCATATCGATCGCGGGAGAGATGATCTGTATCTCTATAGTTAGTCTTGTTACAATATACGCCAGGGCTTATTTAAAGATATGTATGCTACCTTGATCTTGCTATTCAAGCGTTCTTGAAGCACGCGAAGCTCATCGCGGTCTTTACTGTTGTCTACCGTCTATACTTCTAGGTCAGAAGGTACACCAAAGGTAAGTAAAAGTGCAGACTCGCCTTGAGTAGTCTAGAAGTCTGGCTGATGGCGAATGAAGCAGTAATCCCTACACCTGACCTATGGATGAGTCAGATATCTACCTTTTAGATATACTCATGGCCTCTTTTGATCATGTCATTTTCGTACCGGATAGCATAGTTCATAGCATGCTGGGTGATCTGTTTTAGGTTAGCACGTGATCTAGATAGCAAATAGTGATGCGTTTTCTTGATATGTTTTTTTTTACCTTGCCCAAGAAAACCTCCATTTTAACAAATGATGCTTTCACACCCGTGTGTGCTCTGAATAAAACAAAAATACCATAAGGGCGATCAAGAAAGAGGTTGTCAAGTTGAGGGTGGTGATGTGGAAGTAAACAAACAATTATAAAATTTCGAAACCGCGTTGTATGTATGTATGGATGGATAGATGGCACACAAACAGGCAGACAGCGGCCCTGCAAAAATAAGCGATTGGCCTAAAACGTCATTGGGGGCGACTAGCGTCAACAATTCATCAAACCTCCTTATTTTATATTATTACTATTATAATTATTCACTAGTAACCCTCCTTTGATTTGAGTCATAGTATACCAAGAGTATAGTACAGTACAGTTCGTACGGGTATCATATCTTTATCCTCCTCCTACCAATCAAGTTTCTCTACATCTATTTGGTGTTGGCTAAGCCACATCGGGACAAGTGAGTCACCAAGTCTCCGCTTTCCATCTCTCTTTGCTCCTCTCTCCTAAACGACCCCTCCGTCGTTAAAAAAGCATTTGTGCCCCGCCTCCCCATCCCATCGACTTGCCCGAGTAAAAACCACTTCTAAAACCCGCAAAGCACTCCACATCCCCCATCACCACCTACAATACAAACCCTCGACCTCGTCTATACCTACCACTAAAGATGTCGAATCTAAATTCATGGGAAGACGATCCTGCGGCTCAGGACGACAACCTGTCCCGCCAGACCCAGCAGATGGATCTTAATAACCAGCCACAGCCACAAGCAGCTTCTTTCCGCCCTGGCGCAAATTCATTCCAACCCGGAGCACAATCCTTTCAGCCCGGGCAGAACTTTCAGCAATATGGAGGAGGCTACGACCAGTCTGGGGGATACCAAAATCAATACAACCAGGGAGGATACCAAGCCCAGGGGTATGGGGGCGGCGGTTACCCTCAGTATGGTGGTCAACAGCAAGCATACAATAACCAACAATATCCGCAATACAACCAGCAACAAGGGGGTTATAATCAACAATACTGTGAGTTGGATCTTCTGATGTTTTGGGACCAGGCCTGCCGAGCAAGAGACACAAGGCCACCAGTGTCAAATTACAACCATTCTTGAAGTCCTCCCATTGATTTCGTCAGCCTAGTGGGCTTTTGTGAACTGGTCTTCCGGGAGTGGTTTTAAATTTCCAGACATTTCTCGAAGGCTTCGGCGTAGCGATATTCTCCTAACCATCTATCTGATTTTCGAATACTGACCGCGATGTAGCACAGCAATATCCCGGATACGCACAGCAACCACAAGCAGGCCAAAGTCAAGCCCAGCAACCTCGAGCAACTCCTACAATTGCCAAACGACCAGCAGATGGAACACCTGGAGCCGCAGAACTCAACAAACCGGTTACCCTAAAGGCTGGCGCACCAAAGGTACTTAGCATTGGAGGAGATGCACCAAAACCAAAGGCCAAGGTTCTGAGTATCGGAAACCCTGCACCGGCGGCGAAGAAAGAGGAGTCTAAGAAGGAAACCCCAGCTCCGGCTACGGCAGCAGCAGGAGCTAAAGCTACTGCAGCCAAAGCCATTGAGAAAACACAAAAACCTTCCGATGGAGGCAAGACACCCTCTGCGCCTTCTTCTGGCCGTTCCAGTCCATCTGCCGCGGCAGCTGCCAAAGCTGCGGTTCGTGAAGCGGATGCTGTTGAGAAAGATCAAACAGCCGACGTAGATGTGGAGACTCTGCAGGAAGTTTATGGAAAGGAGCATGTCAATGTTATCTTTATTGGTCACGTTGACGCTGGAAAGTCAACTCTCGGCGGCGCTATTTTATATGCGACAGGTATGGTAGACGAGCGGACAATGGAAAAGAACAAAAAGGAAGCAAAGGAAATGGGTCGTGAGACATGGTACCTGTCGTGGGCTCTGGATCTGACCAAGGAGGAGAGATCCAAGGGTAAAACAGTGGAAGTTGGACGTGGATTTTTTGAAACCGAGAAGCGCCGATACAGTATTCTGGATGCTCCTGGGCACAAGACATATGTCCCAAGTATGATTGGAGGGGCTTCGCAAGCCGACGTAGGAGTTCTTGTTATCAGTGCACGGAAAGGAGAATACGAGACTGGATTCGAAAAGGGAGGACAAACCCGAGAACACGCTATGTTGGCCAAAACCCAAGGTGTCAATAAGCTCGTGGTCGTGATCAACAAGATGGACGATCCTACTGTTGAATGGTCGAAGGAGCGATATACAGAGTGTACAACAAAGCTAGCGGCTTTCCTCAAATCGCTAGGTTTCAACATGAAGACCGACGTCTTCTTCATGCCGATTGCAGCTCAAAAGACGATGGGTATCAAGGATCGGATACCGAAGGGTGTGGCGCCTTTCTACGACGGTCCATCACTGCTTGAGTATCTGGACAACATGAATACCTTCGAGCGGAAGATCAATGCACCATTCATGATGCCAATCAACGGCAAATACCGTGACATGGGAACGATCGTTGAAGGCAAGATCGAGTCTGGAGTTATCAAGAAGGGCATGTCACTCATAATGATGCCGAACAGAGATAAAGTCGAAGTAGCAGCTCTGTACGGTGAAACCGAAGAAGAGGTGGAAGTGGCACAGTGCGGAGACCAAGTCAGACTGCGGTTGCGTGGTATTGAAGAAGAAGACGTCATGCCCGGATTCGTTCTTTGCTCGCCCAAGCGTTTGGTCCACTGTGTGTCAGCTTTCGAGGCTCAGATTCGAGTCTTGGAGCTAAAGAGCATTCTGTCTGCTGGATTTGACTGTGTGATGCATGTGCACTCAGCAATCGAAGAGGTTTCGTTTGCGGCACTATTGCACAAACTGCAGAAAGGGACCAACAGGAAGAGCAAAGTACCTCCTTCGCACGCAAAGAGAGGCGACAACATTATCGCGCGTATGGAGGTCATTGGTGGAGCTGGTTCTGTCTGTGTAGAGAAGTTCGAGGATTACGCACAGCTAGGAAGATTCACGTTGAGAGATCAGGTAATTATGCCCAGTCCACTTGATGCCCATATAGACTAACGTAATTTAGGGTCAAACCATCGCCATTGGCAAGATCACTAAGCTAATTACCATAGACGGCACTGAGGTTGAAGTCTAAGCGAACTGAAAAGCAATCGTTTAATAACGATTGAATGATATACACGAAGATTTGCATTACATGGAGATTTCATGTACAATAAGCATTTTGAGACTGGGTCTGCGCTCTGGGGATAGACTAGTCATACAAAAGTCCTCTATTTAGTTGGTGGCATCATAAATTCATCTTCACAGCCACATTCTAATCATATCTTGGCTACCTTTACTTTGAATTATGTGGCACCGTGAGACACAATTCAACTAACCACACTATGTCTAACATTACTGTAAGGGATGGCTTGTAAAGACCTTTTACCTAATGTCGCTCATCTGTCATTACTACATCGCGAGGTTGGGGTACGGGGATAGCTTCAAGCTTCAAGCTTCACTAACTATTCTGTGCTTTACAATAGTTGCGACAGTAAAATGACACGACTGTCGGACTCGTGGGATATATCCTCGATCTATAAAGTCAAGTTTGAGCTAGATTTGACGTCAAAGACCATTGTTTAGGCTACACACAATTCCTTCAGACTTGGTTTCAATACATGCCTCCTTAACAGACTAGCCAACACCCTTTACTCTCTGTAATATCTAACGCATTCTCCCCTTTTGTCTTGAAACCCCGCCTTCTCCATCACGTTTGCTCCGCGCCGAAGTAACAACTCTACTATACATATCTGTCTTCCAATTCCTTACAGCAAGTTGCAGTCCTGTCTCCGGCCAAACCAGATGTACCATCAAGGTTATTAAAGGTTATTATAAAAAAAGAATCAATAAACAGAAAAAGGTTAGAATTTTAGAATTAATTCACAATACGTTAAAGACGTCCCCCTTAAGTATAATTCTGTTGACTTATTGATTTACCACTGGCTTAAAGCTTAGCTTAAGTTACAACAGCAACTGCTTAAGTCTAAAGACAGAAATGGACTTTAAAGTGGAAAATATGTCGTTTAAAATTATATTAGAAATAACGATTGACCTTACCTTTTGTTATAACCAGTGTATTAAACGCAGGCACAGTACATTATGCAACCAATGCATTAAATCTAAGATATATGAACCTTGCTCCGTAGCTATAAGTATGGAGTCTCTCGTTCCTGGCCCTGGCGAGGAAGAGCCATTGCCGTTGCTTAACGAACTCCCAAGTCCGGTAAATGAAAGCAACAGTAACAAACAGGTGAGGGATAACCCTAAAACAACCAGTCTCGAAAATACCGAGACCAATCAAGGTTTGAAGGCCCCAAAGATCTATGATGGTGATAGGCGTGCTGATCATAGGCTTGGGATACTCAGAAGAGTCACAGAACGCAGGTTCCAGCACCCTGAAACGCACGAAACACTCTCATGTACTGCCTCCCCAATTCCTCCACATACATCAAGTTGATTGCAATGAAAGCGGAATACATGCTGGTCATGGCACTGTGTCTTACTTCTTTGATAGACCTAGGCTTTTTGCCGGTGATTGTAAAGCGAGCCGCCTTCGAGGGATGATGGTGGCCCATATTACACAAGATTATCTTGATGATCACCCTGAGCTCAGTTTCATTGTTTATGAGTCTTACAACTGCAATGAATACCACGAACTGCTAAAGAACGACTTTGAGCGCATACAGATGCCACACATTGATAAACTTGCTCTTATTCAACTCAGACCGTATCTATTTATATTGAAATCAAATGGTTGTTATGCATCACCGAAGACACAAGTCATTAAGGGAGTCTCAGCAACGCTCGCAAAAGCAATTAGTGAGGCAAATGCTCTCTTTCTGGGAGATCTTAATTATCTGGTTACCACTACGAACTGGAGCGCACCTTATCTAGAGTTATACCACACTAGAATGCTATTGGATCGCCTGGAGTACTCCCCGACTTTAAAGCTATCCGCGGCAGCTAAACTGGAGCTCAGCTTACTTTACGGTGTTGTGAGAAATATATGCATCAAAGACTGGGCAGAAGCCGACACACTTTTCAAAAGGGGTGTGGTGAGCAAAGGGCATCTATCTAAACTCTTTGGTCCACGCCAAATCGTAGTCCAAATAGTAGACTCGGTGCCAATGGCTTATTTTTTGGAAAATAACGTAGTCTCTCAAGCTGACAACTCCATTGTGATGTCTTGCGTTTCCTGGACATTCAAGAAAGTCTTCACCAAACGTACGGAACTCATAACAATACACTGGATCCATGGCGACAAAGAGATCCCCATAACAGAACTAAAGATTTACCCTCTTCAATATGATACTTCTGGGCTTGAGAGCAAGCTCAGAGAACGAGGGGAGATATTCTGGAGGTGTCGTCAGGAAGCATTTATGAGCTACGAGCCTCCTAAACAGGCATTTGATAACGCACAGACTGTAAGTAGTCGAAAGAGAAACTTTCGGTATGGAACCTTGAGCACTGATATACAACAGGCGCATTCCAGATTCATGATTGACAATGCAACATATAAAGCCATGCACCAGGGGTCCTCAAATATCTCACCGGAAAGTGATGACTTGGGGCGAGAGGCCTTTAACTCTGATCGACCTCCTCCAGAGCCTTTTCTGCTACTCCTTCCAGCCAAGATTCGTGGGTACGGATTGAAAGACAAGAAATGGAGTGAGTCACTCTCTTGTGATAAGCAGTTTTAGCTTTACTTTAATGAAAGAAGTATCTTAACTGATCGAGTTTCTAGAGATGCTTAACGTAGAATATTTTCGTCCAGTCAAGTGGGATATGAAGGCTTTCGAGCATCGTCTTGTTCTCAAACCACAAAAGAAAGAACTCATCAAAGCATTGATCACAAGTTATATTTCTTCTGGTGATTCTATGACTAGCGATATAATTGAAGGGAAAGGTAAAGGGCTTGTGATTCTTCTGCACGGTGGGCCTGGCACAGGCAAAACACTCACGGCGGAGAGCGTTGCGGAAGTTGCGCAACGACCGCTCTACAGAGTGACATGTGGCGATATTGGAACAGATCCCGAAGGGGTTGAAAAGTATCTTGATTCGGTTCTATATATTGGCACTCTTTGGGGTTGCGTAGTTCTACTCGACGAAGCTGATATCTTTCTCGAGGAGCGGACGCAGATGGATTTACAGCGTAATGCACTAGTATCCGTTTTTCTGCGTGTCTTGGAATATTAAGAGGGCATTCTCATACTGACCACGAATCGAGTTGGCACATTTGATGAAGCCTTTAAATCGCGCGTGCAACTATCGATGCACTACCCGACTTTGGATCGAAAGGGGCGACGAGAAATATGGCATAACTTTCTGAATGTCTTACAGAGTGAGGAGGAGAGTATGGACTATGAGGAGTTGGAATTTAAACTTGATGCGCTTGCAGCGCATGAGATTAATGGCAGACAAATCAGGAATACAATCAATACCGCTAGGAAGCTGGCTAGGTACAGAAAGGAGAAGCTTCGTTATGTCCATTTTGACTTGCCGCTTGTTGTGGCAATTGAGTTTGAGGAATATGTGGTCAAAACACATGGATATACTGCCGAAGAATGGGCAAGGTCACAAAGGACAAGATATTAATAGTTTCGTTTCTTTGCTACTTGTTTAATTGCCATGTACTACATCCTATTAACGTCGCTATTGAACATGCCCAAATTCTCATAGTTGTCAATGTTTTAAACCTAGTATCAGTCAACCTCGTGGCACAAAACTAGATATCATATACAGTACGCTCTAGGTGCTCATTCTGCTGCCAATCCTACAGGTGCCACGGTGCCTTCTTTATCAATCGTTAGCTATCACCTCTGCGAGAGAAGAGGATATCAGTCCTTAAGTGCACAGAGCCGGCCCTGCACCCAATTCTCTTTACTCATTGCCATGTCCTGAGAAATAGTCCTTTTTATGAATAATTTGGTCTCCGCTTCTCTTGTTAGTTTGCTGGAAGGTAGTTGACTGTTCAAGTCTGCAAATGTAATCGTTAATTAGCTTAACAGTAATCCTAACTCTACAAATTACATACTGTCGGCTGATGAGAACCATGTGGCTAGATTCCTGCCAAGAGGCATTTTCTTTGGAAATAGTGGTGTCCAGAAGGGGTCTATATTGGGCTTTGCCGGTGATACACTACAGTTAGATGGGGCTGAGGATAAAGGGCCGCTTGAGAAATTGCATCTATCTGAATCAGCGTTTTGTAGAAAGGAATGTTCATGAAGCCTTTATTTACCGTTGTGTAATGGCATCCATATTTGCATCAGTCCGTGACTCTTTGCTGGCGTGAAATCTTCTAAGGTGTCTGTTTAAGTTATCTTGCCGCGCCCATGACCTTCCATAAAGTTTGCAATCTGGAACCAAGCACCGATATCTTTCCAAGCGATTGGATGCTTCAAGTTCCCAATGATAGCTCTGGATGTGCCTATGCAGGTCTTTCTTGTACAAGAATCCGACCCCTTTGCTACAAGAGCATCCAGGGACGTCGCAATAGAATGGCTTTTTGTATAGTAAATTGTGCACCCTGGATATATTTAGAGACCAATCTCTAGGGTTTAGTGGCGAGAGTGCGTACTTTAGCCCAGCCTGGGTCCTGGCTACCTCGTCGTGAGGCCCTACAACTGATTCTGGGTCTATTATAATAGGACTCCTAATTTGACTCTGTATTTTATGAAAGAGACCATCATATGAATTAGACCACGGCCCATTATTGGCAGCATACCAGTCTTCCAAAAGTCCCACAGGATTTGTTCTAATAGATTCTGGCAAAAGGGCCTTGGGTACAAAACCAAGGTCAGGGTTTTCTATATTAGATTGGATTCCTCGGGGAAGACCTCCGTATTCTTCGTTATAACGAGAACGCTTCTGCCCTGTAAACTCAGACTCATTGGCGAATCTTCGGGAGCGTTTGGGATTCCCTTGATGCTTAATTACTGTGGTTCTTGCAAGGTTATTGATTTGTGCAGAGGTATATCGATTTTGCGCATTTATTGCCGGGGATAATGATGGCTTCTCTGCTCCCAAGCGGTCAGTGAACGGTCGCCTTGGTAAGATACTCATAATTCTATTTCACATCTGTATCGTGATGCAATGCACGAAGGAGTTGGTGATGAGATCATATCTGTTACCGCGGAAGCCTGGCGCTGTTACACTGAACTTGGCACAGCCACAATATGGAGGCAGCTGATATGCAATGCATCAACACCTCACCCACACTGTTTAAATACTGCTGACTGTATAACAAGGTCGCCAATCTCTAGTAGTATAGGGTGAGACTTGGTAAGAGATCAATATCATATTTGAAGAATCACAAACTATGGAACTCAGTCAGCATAACAGTTTTGAGACTTGGTATCAACCTGCAGGTTCCGTGGAGTTAGGAAGGTGATTGCTCTCCTTTATCTCTAGTATAGTTGATCAAAAGTGTTACAACAATCTGGTCTAGAACAAAGCAATAGTGGCTCAGGATAGTGTAACAAATCAAATGCTAACCGCTAGTGCTCCTCCTAGCTACCCGGATCTCGCGCATGAAGCTTATCTTGGTGCTATCCGTTATTTAAAGGACGAGCTTCGAGGCAACGAGAAACTCCCTGAAATTCTATCAAGCCACACAACAATTGAGGATATCAATGATTCGGTTAATAAAGCCAAAGAGAAGTATGAGAGGCTATCAAAGGAGAAGAATGTTCAGCGGTGGCTCCGTGAATTCTCAGCTAGAATAATGTACTACGGCCAAGTGCTAGATGTACTCTCGCAACACCACCCAGAGTATGTGGCTTTGGCTTGGGGTACTGTAAAGTTTGTATTGATGGTATGTCGTTTTCCGCGAGCAGTCGTTACCGTTAACCATTTAGGTTACGTGAATAGGATATGATTTATGAGTTCTGTATTAGACATATTCTCTTGTTGGAAGCATTTTTTCATCAAAATGGAACAACCAAACATTAATTCCTATAGGGTATTATCAATCATGCAAATCTTGTATCGCAGCTGTCTAAAGCGCTCGCCAAAATTGGGGATGTTTTGCAGGAAGCTAAGCTTAGTGCTGAGCTATATCAAATTGATGATATGAAGGCAACAATGTCTAGATTGTTTGCCCACATTATACTCTTTTTCCAGCAAGCGGTGTGTTGGTACAACAAAGGGCCAGCTGGACGAGCGTGGTCCTCGATTTTCAAGCCTTTTGAACTTCACTACCAGGATACGATTGGGGAGATTAAGTTGTGTTCTCGGACCATAAAAGACAAAGCAAACAGAGCTAGTCGTGCTGAAATACGAGATATGCACACAAACTTCAATATTATGCATCAGCAGTCCCAAGAAAGGGATTGTCGGTTGAGTGAAATGCAGACCCAATTGAAGGAAATTCAAAAAAGGATAAATAGTTCTGCTAGCCAGATTCTAGCTGTTGCTACGAGTCAGTACCTCCCTCTTACGCTCGTTTGAATTTCTAACTTTATGTCAAAGCCAACAGAACTATCACTGAAGCTATTCACGTCGACGTATTGGCCATAAACCCTCGTCTATTTGACATCCAGTTCAAGGAGATCATGCAAATCTTGCGCCCAAAGGAGAGCCCCGATGAGATTTTAGCTAAAGTTCAGTCGTTTACTAGAGCGGTCCAATTACGAAGCAAGGCACCTCGGTGCTCTGATGATCTCATATCGGGTCTTGAAAAGTGGGTTTCAGGAGAGGGCTCTTCCATATTTCTCGTTCGAGTAGGCGCTCGTGCTGAAGAAAATGCCAGGGAGTTTGCCGCTGATGTGATTAAATTATTAAAACCTTTACCATTTGGCGTCATCTGGAATCTTTCTTGGAACAGGTTTCGCAGAAGCATTTCACCATTTGCAGATATGATCAAATCCTTGATCTTCCAAGCCTTGAAACTCGATCCCTCTCTGTTGCAAGAGTATCCAGATGAAATAAATATCGCTAAGTTTATGTCAAGCCATACAGAAGCCGAATGGGCAGCATTACTCACCCATCTGTTTTCAAGGTTATCCAAATGTTTTATAATTATTGAGGCGGAAGACGTCTTTCAGGCACAACGAGAAGACCTGGAATGGCCACGACGCTTTCTCCAGCTTTTCCAGAGCCTTGTGGACCAAGCTGAGGTTTCAGGCAACCTTCTTAAAATTTTACTCATTGGATACCATACCTCTGTCTCGACTTTGCAGTCTGTGTCGTCCAGAAAGAATCGTATTACATCATCAGTCCGATCACCGATACTTGTTCCACCTCGCATGAGAAGACTACTTTTACCTGGGGGAAAACCGGCGACAAATTGGCGGCATATAAAGCCTAAATTTTGATGAAATAAGAATTACTGAACTAGTCAAGTATATTTTGTCTGTTGCAGGAACTTCAGGAAGTGAAAGATTTCAAAGTGGCGATCAATGAAGGGCTTTACTAAAATTCAAATACCTGGTCAACTGTGCAGCTCTTCACAACTCACAGAATCATATCACAAATAATTTATATCATGTTTACTATAACGAGTGTATGTTTCGTGTTCTGGGAGCACACGTAGCATCTACAAATCTCCAATAATAGGCTGGAATAGCTCCGGTAAGAGTTTTGCTGCATCGCCCTCGAACAAGAAGTCTTTGCTTCTGAGACCTGCCGCAGCCCCCAGATCGCTGCCTTCAATGTTTATAACCGCGACCCTCGCTCCGTAACCACGTGCTTGTGAGATATATCCTGTCATGTGAATTTAGTGGCTTTATTTCTCTGTTCAAGTTGACGGCTAAAATGGACAAAAGCGACATGGAACTAGGCTTAGGACAAAGGAACGTACCGGCAGCAGGGTAGACGGTAGCAGTGGTACCAATGACAAGCATGAGATCAATTTTGCCTTGATCGATCCAGTTATCAACTTCTTGTAGCGTGTCTTCAGGGAGTGGTTCGCCGAACCAAACAACGCCTGGACGCAGGAGACCAATTTTACACTCTGGACACCTGATTCGGAATTAGTATAAAGGTCATGATATGGGAAATCACCAGTCGTCTATAAACGGAGGTCATGATGGGAGTAAAATTAGTAGGTTTACATACTTGGGTAATTCTTTGGGATCAATAGTTGTAGTGTCAATATTCGGGTCTATATATGCAGCACGAGCTTGAACATTGCTAGTTGAAGGAGCGAGACGTGCATCATCATCTGATTTAATATCGAGAATGGGATGGAATGGGTCGTCGTAGTTGTTCTCTTCGACTCTGTTGCAGTTTGTGCATTTAATATCGAAGAGGGAGCCATGGAGCAGTTTGAGTTGATCTTTTGGATGACCGGCTCGTTGAGAGAGTCCTGTTTAATGATTAGTTCATTTGATTCATTTTATTCCCGGGTTGAGTGGTACGAGTGGGAGATGAAGGAGAAGATTGTAAATATACCGTCAACATTCTGTGTCAACGTAATGAACCCAGGCATTCTTTTGCTGAGCTCTACCATTGCGACATGACCAGCATTGGGTAGTGCTTGCAGAGCTCGATGTCGTCGGTACGAGTAGAAGAGCCAGACAAGGCCAGGATCTTTTGCGAAGGCTCCGGGGGTTGCTAATGCGGTAGCTTCATGGTTCCTCCACATGCCGCCAGCACCACGGAAGGTGTCAAGACCTGATGAGGCGGACAGACCAGCACCACAGAGGGCGAGAATTCGCGAGGAAGATTGAAGCACTTCGTGGAATGCTGCGATACTAGTATTGCTGTGTTATCAAAGACATGATTGGTTTAGTGATGACTTTGTCTTACCTTGTACTTGGATGTGACATGTTATTGTCTATGTATCAGGAGTAGCCTGAGGTAACGGTGGTCTTGTTTGTGCAGGGTGGTGGATGGAAGAACCTATGAGAAGGTTTGTATATGTGCCCCGGCTTCTAGGCAGTTTGATAGTAGCTCCCCGGGATAGTCGAGTCATAGAGAAGCTAAAAGATTAGTAAGAATTCTATCGGTTCTGTACTCAACTTATTTGCTTTGCAAAATCTTAGCTCAACGTATGAAGTCAAAATATCTGCAGTGCTGCCTAGTGAGGGGTGGTTAGTCGAGTCACGTGTGTATCGTTAAACGCATCCGATCACCAGTACATAACTCGTAGATGAAAACATGCTACCAAATTATGTACACCTTAATCGCCAAAATGACTTGAACCTAGATAGCTAGAGAGTAAAGCTTCCAGATCTGATAATAAAGACTCTTTGATTAAGTGGGACAATAAAAGGGGCCAAAAGTACTAAGCGAGGACAGCCGGATAACCGTCGACAGACCACCAGACCATTCGTAGAAGTAAATGCGGCTGTCTAATAAAAGACTTTCTTACTCAACTAAAAGTACAATCTTGATATTCCTCGCTTAAGCCCGTGATGTGTATTGTATGGCTGATCGGAGGTGACTTGGCTTTTTGCAATCATAATCTTTCCGTCTTCAGTCAATGTACCGCGATCAAGACGGGCCGTAGAAGAAAACGGGAAATAAATGATAGAGTAATTATATAATTATGCACAGGCCAAAGTTCTTACTTAACCTGTTCTCTTACCGGTTTGAGGCACATGGCGACAACCTTCGTCAAATACACATAGTACAAAGATCTCGCTTTCCAAACTACGAAGCCTTTCAAGAAGTGTGTTGTTTCCTGCAATCAACTGTTTTCCCTGTAGACTAATTTTAAATGCAATAAAATATTGACACACCTGACGATGTCATTTGCTTTGTTGGAAGATCTATGCGGGATCGAATCTGAATGGAAAGTTACACAGAACCTGTAGCAGAGTAAGAGTTGAAAAGCAAACTTGAGGGGCAAGCAATACATAGAACATATGGGAGTGCACAATAATTAATTTAGCTTTTATTTTATCACGGTAGAATCTAGTCCAATTCACTTGCATAGATGAAATAGTAGGGTTGTTAGTTCATTAGGAACTCAAGAAAACCTTGAAATATTCCGAGAATCTTGTTTGCATGCCTCAGCTGTCTTCCAATCAGTCCATATGGAACCCAATAATTCCTTTTAAACATATTTTCTAAATGCTTGGATAAGGTCAAAGTGTTGCTTGACAAATGAGAGAGATACGTAGAGTGGTGGTACTGTAGTGTTTCAGATTGACGTGGTAGGCATAGTGGGCTGCACTACGTAATCACCACTACCCAACCCTACACCTTATGGGTGCTTGTAGTTTAGTAGTTTAGGCTACTTTATATATTGAAAGGTACATAATAATCTGTAAATCTTAACGCTTAGTTTCGGTTAGCAAACAACCTGTACGCCTCTGGATTTTAGAGGTCTCAGCGGTCGTGTATAGGCTTGTTTAAGGTAGGGCGCTTAGAGATAACACTGTAGTCCTACTGGCTGTAGCTGAGGAAACAGGCATGAGACAATTGAATCAAATGCCGAGACCGAATGGTGCGAAACATCTTCCTCGATCATCAAGATAACTACTTCTAATAGTCACGTAAAATATCACCCTGGAGATTTTGTGACAATACTCTCAAACAAATGGGGTTCTAAGCATACTTATATCTACGCAGCCTGCTTCTTGTTCTCTAAATGGAAGTTGCAAGGTCTTGATTTGTATTACCAACTACTAATATTGAAAGTGAGGTCATTATTACTGTGAGCTTATTGAATATTTGGTAATATGACACAGGTGTAGGTTACCCTCCCCCCAATCTGTTTGGATATAAAAGACAACCAATTACCAGTGTTATTTTTACAGCTTTGCCGATGATTCGCCATGTTCGTAAGGAACACTTAGAGAGGTCTCCTATCATCAAAGTATGGATTGAAGACCCAATGACTATGCCTGAATCTCTGAAGAAGAACGGCGGCCTTTATTTGCCTAAATGAGATCCTTATGTTGTATTTGCTCTTGTTAAATATCTGGAAATGGGCGAGGACGCCTTTTTTAACAGTGACGATATTTCAAAACTACACCAACAAGATCCACTATTTTATATCCGAATCTACAAACTTGCTGGAAGTCTTGCGTAAGCATCTATCAGCATCCACAAACTATTTGATGACCTCTAATGTATCATTATCTAAATCTAGTGTAGAGAGTCTATGCTCACTGGCCATGAACAAGATCCAAAGCAGCAAATACAACTCTGAGACATTCACCAATGTTATCATCGAAGCCGGAAAAGGAAGACTGATTGACGGCAGCCGGTTTCGCAACTGGATTATTGCATACGTCAAGCAGCATTACGAGGCGCTTAGCGAGTCAATTCTTCTTAAAACTACCATTGTCGAAGGGCGAACAGGTACCATGGATCATGTGCTCAGCATTGTTGTCATGCGTGGGGCACCTAGAAATTGAACCTGATACATCAAAACAATCTAGATCCCAAAACATGATAGCTGCTTCGAACCCGTTTCCTACAGCGAACCAGAATTCGTTCTCTCCTTCCAGTTCTCAATACCAGTTCTCAATATTCCAATCGGTACGTGACTTCTGGATGCCCCGAGTTTCCCTGTACTTCCAATGAAGCAAATGGACACTGATGGTAATGAGATATAGAGCAGCTTCAAGCTCATACCCTACCACGCAGCATAATAAGCCTCATTAAAAAAAACTGAGAAATATCCAAGGCCAAAGTCCTCGTATCGCGTGGATAAGAAGCATGCAGCCAAGAAACGAAATTTGAATGTCACAGGTGAAGATGCACGATTGTCGGACGAAGAGTATTGATTGTCTCCAATTTACAGTACGCGCCCTGTATAATTACAGTAAAGAAGGGTCAAGCCGAGTTACGTATCTGATCTAGTGAACGCGACAGAAAGTGAATAGAAACCAAGGTGAACAGAATATATAAGAGTAGCCTCAACTAGGACATTTCAGTGAAATAAGTATCTTTCGCAGCTAACATTCATTAATTGAGCATGGATAGTTATTATTTCAACCAAAAAATGCATCTTGCCTAATAATATACTTAACAATTCGCGCTTCCGGCCTGCACGCACCATATTTTGCCATGTAGCTTGCGGTCTCTTTTAGAATTGGCGAGACCACTTCATGATGCTGCAAATGCTCTTACTAACAATTAAGTTACTACTTTTTAATATCAACTAGACTCCAGTTATTTCCATTATACAATAAGCTTAGTTAATATGAAGTTAAGATCTGATTTTGAATTAAGCTTTTATCCAAAAGAATAAAGAAAAAGGAAAAAAGAACCCCGGAGGATTGTTTCTTGGCAATGTTCACTTATTTTCACATGTTATAACGGTTTCATAAGAGCTTACTGTACCGACTAGACAATATTATTGCCTAGTAGCAGGATCATCGTTTTGTAGGGGGGAGGGGAAGGGGCGGGTAAATCAGTGCTTACAACTGCCTGATTAACTCAACTGCTTTCATTGTGGCGCAGGATGCTGCCACCTTATTTATTAAAAGACAGGCATATAATATGACTAATCTAACGATAAAACGCCCCACGCGTTCACTACAATTATAAAGAGATGCCCAAGTAAGCCCGCAGGATTCACGCTTACCTGGACATTTTATACCTACAAATGAAAAATTTCGAGCAATGTCAGACGAAATTATCCTTATCACTGGAGGCACAGGCTTTATTGGTATTAAAGTATTACAAACTGCACTTAGGGCCGGATATCATGTTCGCGCCGCTGTCCGCTCAGAATCGAGAGCACTTGCAGTGCTTGGAACATCGACAATCAGAGCTATTGATCCTAAAGAGAGATTGAGGTTCGAGATCGTGCCGGATATTTTGGCAGATAACGCATATGATAAGGCTGTTCAAGGTGTCAAATATATTGTGCACATTGCTTCTCCTGTCATCAAAGGGTCTGGGTTTACGGCTGAGCAATTCGAGACCCATATCATTCATCCTGCAATTAAAGGGACGCAATCTATACTCGCTGCAGCAATTAAAACACCTAGTGTTAAGCGAATAATATTCACCTCATCTGTAGCTGGTATCGTCCCTTTCGATCAGTTTGTCATCAACGAAGTCGATACGGTATTTGACGACAAATCCGAGGTTGTTCCTCTCCTATCTGGTCCATATTCAAGTCCTTTGGAAGCATATGCTGCAAGCAAGGCCCACTGCTTGAACATTATCAAGAAGTTTGTGCAGCAAAAGCAGCCGCACTGGGACATTATCAATATTATACCTGGACTTGTTATTGGGGACAACCAAATGATCGAAAACCCTAAGCTTATTTGTGATGGCACGGTGGCAGCGGCACTTGCACAGATTCTGGGCGGTGACAGTGGATGGGGATCGGTCCCCAGTACTAGTGTCCATGTGGATGATGTAGCATGGCTACATATCCAATCATTAAATTCTA
>Ga0247734_1001371_pt1 | contig 18657 bp, 24 predicted proteins | sample UWRJL103311B2_FD_180933 | JGI IMG/M metagenome (GOLD analysis project Ga0247734, IMG submission 180933) | Plant litter microbial communities from Arlington Agricultural Research Station in Wisconsin, United States - UWRJ-L103-311B-2 | ecosystem: Environmental > Terrestrial > Plant litter >... | reverse complement strand
CTGCGTTCTTCGGTGGTGTTTATGACCACAGCAATGCCGCTCACAATCTCCTTGCTATGAAGCGTGTTGGTATCCTCCACGGCGGTGCACCTCACGCAACTGAAGACAAAGGCTTACGACCAGACGCCGGCATGAACCATTCCTTCGCTTACTACTCTTCGTCGGACATGGAAAAGACTGTTCCTCCTTCGCAACGTCTCAAAATCGCACGATATACCGAGCTCATGAGCAGCGGAAGCTCGGGTGCATGGAGTAGCGAGGAGATCTAGATTGTTTGTGGTTCGCTTGGAATGTAATGCTTTAGTACTGGACTTTGCTGCATGGGTTGTTGTGTTTTCCGCTTCGTCGTAGATGCTATCGTTACGTGTTACGCTCATGGAGGAATTGGTTTTGGTGACGCCTCTTTTATTACAATAGAATACGAATGATTGAATAAATCAACTGTAAAATAAACCTTTTGAAGTTGAAGCTTTGCCATGTCCCTTGAGTGGCGCGATCACGAGATGGATAGACGCCACACAGATGTCTGTAAAGAACTCTACGCCTTCTCTCTTACACTTCCTTCATCATCGCGACTGCACTAGGCATATTCAGTGCGTAATACAGTATTGTTCCATCTCCTTCAAGGTATTTCTACGCATATATCTAAACTGCTCACATTCTGATACGTTGTATAGCCATGGGCGAGGAGGAAGCGAAGGCGGCTGCAGCGACGCGCCTACGAATGAAGAAGCTACATCGGTCGGAAACTTTCGTGTATGCTGATAGCGATGGCCAACCTCAGACTGCTCCATCACCACTCTTGGAACAGCTGAAGCGCGAGAAACGAGAACGAGATTCCCAGGCTAATAGTCTACGAGAGCAAAGTGTGGATTCTGATACTACGCTCGTGGATTCTGGCAGCGAAGATGCTCAGGGAGATGAGGGAGATGAGGACAATGCTTCTGACAACGACGATACTGTGGTCGATGAAGATGAAGGCATGGCTTCGTCTGGTGCGTGTTTTGTCTGCATATATTCATCATGATGGTATACTTACTGTCGTTACAGCTACCATTGCAACAGACTGAAACGTTTGCTCTTGTCTGTCTCTTGATGTCGGTTCTTTTGTGAATATATATGCGCATATATTCTGCTCTGGGCTCTCTGCGATGCTCTTCGCGTTCTGGTTTCGTCGTTTTGTTCAATCGCACGTATTGAAGTCGTGTTCTTGTATTGTATGCAAATTCGTTTCCCTTATCATATCCCTGGTAGTATATCGGTTAGTACACGCGCCTGTCATGTGATCGTTATCGTATGCGAGGCCGCGCGAAAGCTGGGTTCGACTCCCAGCCAGGGAGGTGGCGTTCTCTAACATCGTTACTCTTTTTGCTGTTTGATGCATGGTATATGCGAACTTTCTAGCTGGCGTCAAGAAACCAGAGGCAAGGTTCAGAGGAACGAAGAAACGCTCTACCAAAAGAGGCAGGTTTATCACTCTTGCTCTGACTCTCTTCGCTCCGATCTACTAGTACTACTATACAGTTGTTGCGGGTTTCTTGCGTTCTTTTAAGCTCAACGGACAGTCTACCTTGTGTCTATGAGGTTTGGCCAGTCGAATACAACGCAAACCATAATCAGTAGCTCACATGGCATCTGATCCATGCTCCATAATCATTGAACCTTTTTTGAGCCTGCCTCCCTTTTTATTTACTTATTTGCTCATGTTCGTTTGTTTGGTCTGACATTCACGAAGCGATGCAACAAATCTTCCCAGCGTTCATTATGATGCACTTCCCTACAGCCGACCAAAATGCCATACAGGTGTGGATGGGACTGTATCTAAAGAAGCAAAGAGGCAAGACTCGCAGCAACTGAAGCAGCTGCTGTCCATACGGCGCTTAGCAGCACTGCACTGTCCTTGTCGTCTTCGGAGCTCTCAGAGGCATCGGCTGAACCTGACGGGCTCGGACCTGACTCTGTCGCTGAAGGCGAAGTGCCGTTGATTCCATCTGCATCGTCTGGTACAGTGACCCTGTCGACAAAGCTGTCAGTTCACATGATTCTGGAAGGTCCAATGGTGAAACATACAAGAAATAATCCAGAAAGAAGGTTGCTGAGTCGTCTGTCCAGTCTTGCCCCATCGGCGAACTCTGGTTGATATTCGGACTCATTCCACCGGTAATGACGCTGATTTCGTGTTCTTTCTGAGCATCCAGTCCGCTTTTACTCCATAATGGGAAGCAACCGAATGCTCGAGAAGCGCGCACGCCATCGACGCTCTCTGTGACTCCGTCTAAAGTTATATTGTACATGGAGGACCAGTCAATGAGAAGCGCGTTGATGTAGATGGCGGAGCCTGATGCAGGAAACCAATGAGCTCTTGACCAGAGAAGCTGAAGAGGTCAACGTACCATGGAATTTGAAGCTAGTTACTCCAGCACCTGTTCCTCGTCCTACAGTTGCACCAGTAGTACAGTTGCTGGGTTGAACATTATAGCATCCAGGCTGGCTCGCCACGAGATTCCCATCCTCTGTGAATGCACAGATAGACGCCTCGCCTAGTACTTTGTCGTTGTAGGTAATCAGGGAGGTGTCGCTGTCGTCTATGGTCACATTCTTGTCGGCAGAGACCAGCTCAAAAGCAGCGAGCAGAGACAGAGCGAGAGCAGTATGCATAGTATCAAGGGTATAGTGGGGGATGGAAACAAAGATACCGTTCACTGCCAGTCAGAAGTTCGTTATTATATTATATACCGGAATGAAACGCGTCCCTTTCCCCCCTTGGTGGTTGCTTTATGATGTTGGTTCTGGCAATAGCATCACCCCTTGCATGTCCCCCGCGTTCAAAAATCGCCAGAGATGAAACTTAGAGCCTCTGAAAGTCAAAGGCGAGAGCTGGCTATCGGTTGACGAAGCGATTCTCTTGTATGAGAGCGTCGAAGCACAGATTAGTGACAGTGCCGTCAAACGCTTTGGTGCACAGCCACTGAAACTCAAATGATCGGGCATAGCCACACAGAGTCTCCCAATTTGTGGTATAGGCCTCTTCTGACCGCAACCACATCATCCCCTTTCGTCTCTTTCTGTTTTGCAGTATATTCCGTATTCTGCTTGAAGGAGTTGTGAAGATTATTGGGTTTGAACATTGTTCTACGCAGTCATGTCTGGTGAGTTTATGTTTTTCATTATTTTCCCCCGCAGTGCCTGGGCTAGCGTGGTGGCAACGCCTCGCTTTTGCTATCTAAGCAAAATAAAACATTCGCCTGCCAAGCGGGAAGAAAGCCTGCCGCGCGCCTCCATGTCATCTGCTGCGACAGACCTGCCTGGCACTTCAGATACTAACACCAATATTCCAGAGTCCACTCCCACACCCACACCCACTCCAACTGACCCTGGATCTATCACCACTTCTGATACCACTACAGAGGCGGGCCCTTCGTCAAGTACCACACCCATCCCACCAGAGTCATCGACTACGCCTATTCCCCCGCCAGAGTCGTCCACAACACCAGAGGGACCGTCCTCGCAACCTCCCTCGGGCGACCCCTCTGTCACACCCAGTGTCACCGATAGTGTGCCTGTGCCCTCCGATACTACTTCAGGCTCGATAACTGGAGGGCCTAGTAACTCTGCATCGGTGCCTCCTTCACAGAGCACAACTTACCAAACCACTGTCACGTATGTCCCTTGCTTGGTGAACGCTTTCTCGATTGTACTCAGATGCTACTTTTCTTCTTCTTAGTACGACTGGTGCAGATGGTGTGCCAATCACAACCGTGTACCAGACTGTGTCAGGCATAGGTAATGCGACACCGTCAGGCGACACTGGCAATAGCAGCAGTAGTGAAAAATCTTCACCCACCGGAGCCATTGTGGGTGGTGTCGTTGGAGGAGTAGTCGCCCTGGCACTCTTAGGCGTACTCATCTGGTTCCTCCTCAAGCGCGCCAAACAGCGTCGTGTTGAAAAAGAGTTCGATGGCAACTTCGACCCAGATCGATTCACTCGTCCGGCACCAGGCGACGAAGGTGGAACGCTGCCTAATGTTGGTCCTACCGATGACGATGACGGTGTGGGTGGACGCCTGGGTGCCAGCGCTATGGGCGGAGGTGTCATCTCACCATATGCGTTGTATCAACCTACAGGTGGCTCTTCTCCTCCTCACTCCGCGGGCAGCCCCCCACCCATGTCCCAGTACTCTCACAATGATGCAACCACCACTTCCTCCGGATATACACCGTACTCAAATAACACACACGCTTCTTATGATCCGTATGGTGCTCCACAGATGCCCATGCCTGTTACTACGCCGATTGCAGCTGCCTATGCTCACAGTGACTCTTCTTCTGGACGGCCTGGACCTCAGGCTGGATACGTGATGAGTTCGAAAGAGAGGGAAGCGATGGGTGGTCGATACAGTGTGGCCAATCCAGATGAGAACTATATGGGTGCAGGGCCTGGACCGCGATCCAACGCTGTTCTGGTGCATCAAGATGGTGGTAGTCTGAGCCAACAAGGCACTCCTGAAGACGAGATTCCCCCGACTTACGACAGTTTACCAGGGTAAGTGCTCTGTAATGATTCACAAATTTAGACAGGGATACTGATTGATCTATTTCTAGCGGTGGACCTCGTCCGGTTGAAAAGCGTTAGAGCGTTTGTTCTCGAAAAATATGGACAGATTATTACGACCTTTCCCTCCCCATGTATGACCATTTGTATCCGGACTTTCGAACCTTTTTAGCGTAGCTTATAATGCGAGGATGGATAATTCATTTTATGCTCCGATTACAATCACCCCTGATTTTTATCCTCGGATGTGCATGCGAACCGCAAGCTATGTGGTCGTTGCATATTTCGCTAGTAGAGAAGACCAACAGAGAGCATCTAAAACGCTACACATGTATACAATATCAATCGTACACAAGTTCAGTATTCTTGCGTATTATTCTGCCTGTGTAGCATCTTGTAGAGCGAAACCACCTTGAATGCAATGGTCCGGTATAAGGTCGCTGTTAAAGAATACAATGCGAGAACATTCACTGTACGCCGATGGTCTCAAACAAATGTGGAGTGGGAACAGCAACTGAGAGGAGGTTGCTTGCGAAATGAGTGATCGCAGCATTGCCTCCGCGATTGTCTCTTTCTACACGACATCTGAGAAAATAGTAGCCATAGTCGATGTTTATGGAAGTAGATGGATCTATATATCGACTAAAATACGACCAGGCAAACCAGAGCCTAAACAATCCAGGCAATACCTTAAGCAGCTTGAACCCCCAAGCGAAACCGCGATGTATCTCAGTGGAATGTATCGTACGTCGGCCTCACACCAAGTATTACCAGTCCGCATGTCATCCAAAATACGCTCTCCATTCTTGATATGCCATTTGCTAATCGAATGCCAGTGTGTGTCGCGTTTCAACAAAAGATCTGTTATGTTATGAGGTTGAGGATGATCTGTCTTGCATATGGATGACCAAACTCAACAGGGATAATAAAGGGTTTTCTTCCATATTCAGCAGTAATTTCGCCTTAAACTGACCAAGTTACGCATCTAGCAGAGTTCACTCAACTTGTAGCGACAATGATAGACTTAGAAGCACAGATTAGTGTTAGTAGTTTTGGTGCCACTGAAATGACCTCCCATGTGGGGAAGCCTCTTCTGAACGCAACCACATCATCCCTTTCGTCTCTTAGTATTTTGCAGTATATTCTGTATTCTTGAAGGAGCCGTGGAGATTATTTGGTTTGGGCATCGTCTTACGCGATCATGTCTAGTGAGTTCGTGTTCTTCACTATTTTCGCGCAACGCCTGGGCTAGAGTGGTGGCAACGCCTCGCTTTGCTATCTAAGCGAAATGAAACATTGGTCTGCCAGGCCTGACGCGCGCCTTCCTGCCGCGATAGACATGCCTGGCACTTCACATGCTAACACTAATATTTCAGAGCCCACTACTACTCTAGACGATCCTGGGTCTATCACCACTTCCGATGCCACTTGGGATCTAGTCTCAAGCATCATAACCGACCCACCAGTGTCATCTAGGACGCCTGATCTGCTAGGTTCGCCCTTACCGCCAGAAGGGTTGTCCTCGCTACCTCCTTCGGGCGACGTACCTTCTACCACACCTAGTGCTTCCGACAGTATACCTGTGCCCCCCGATACCATTTCAGGCTCGATACCTGGAGTGCCTAGCAACTCTGTATCGGTGTCTCCTTCGCATAGCAAAGCCACTGTCACGTATGTCCCTTGCTTGATGAGCGCGTTCTAGATTGTGCTTAGATACGACCTTTCTCTCCCTCAGTACGACTGGTGCAGATGGTATCCCAATGACAATCGTATACGAGACCGTATCAGGCGTAGGCGATACGATACTGACAGGCGAGACTGACAATGGCAGTATAGGTGGAATTTCTGGGCGCGCCACCGAAGCCATTAGGTCTGGTGTCATTTCAGGAGTAGTCTGCTTTACATTCTTTGGCGTGACCTCTGCGCCTATTGAAGCATTTCTGGGTGGTTTGTTCGGATTAGTAATGTACGCGTCACTCGTACGCGTGGTCTTCTGGTTCCTCGACAAGCGTGCCAAACAGCGTCGTATTGAAAAAGAGTTCGACCATTGCTTCTGATTGTACCACATACATCGATATTTCCTTCTGTATAACATCTCAAAAAGTAGTAGATGTAGTACATGAAAGTAGATGCATCTATCTAGCGACTGAAATATGTCCATGCAAACCAGAGCCTGAAAGATCGTGGCAATACTTTGAGCAGTTTGAACACCCAAGCGAACCCGCCATTCAGCATGTATCTCGGCGGGTTCTTCTTTAATATATTCTGCACCGCATTCTCCGCGAATTCAGCAGTGGGCATAGGCCGTGCTTCCTGGCTGGCTACCATCCGAGTCGCAATACTCTTGGAATACTCTTTGTATAGGGATTCTTCTGAAATGCCTAAACCGCGCTGTGAGGCATTTGCAGCCACATTGGACTTGACAGAGGCTGGAGCAAGTAAGATTGCCTTGATATTGTGAGGGCGTCCTTCCATGTCCAATGAATCCGTGAAGGACCTGATCGCAGCCTTCGCTGCACAGTAGAGTCCTGTCCATGGGGTTGGTCTGTCACACATGCGTTATTCTTGGTGAACTTGTTGGAGAGACTAAACCACTCTTACACTTCGCCTGTGATGGAGCCAATGTTGGCAATAGTACCAGACTTGCGACTTGCCATGTGGGGGAACACAAGCCTGCACATCCGGAATACAGAGAATGCATTGGCTTGAAACCCTCGCTCAACCTCATCCGCTGGCAATTCCAAGACAGGGCCCATGTGAAGTGACCCCGCGTTGTTGACTAGAATGTCAATCCTGCCTTCACGTTCAATGATAGTTTGAACGACTTCAGTGGCTTGAGACTCGTTTGTCACGTCAAGCACAAGCTTTGAGATTTGTGGGTGCGTCAAGGAGTCCATGGATTCCATCCTCCGAGCCGTTGCATATACTTTACAGCCATGCTGCGCGAAGGATTCGCAACTGAAGTCAAACGGAGATAAGTGAGCAGTGGACCGTTAGTTTAAGCTTCGGACCCACAGAAAAAATCCTAGGCCTCCTGCAGAGCAGCCTGTGACTAGAACGACTGGAACTCTGGACATTTTGGTTGGGAATAGCTGGTGGTTACTGTCAAAGCCGGGGGAGGTCGATGTGCAGCAGACCTTGGTGATGGCGGTGAACCGATGTTGCCGTTGACCGGTAGCTACTTTTTCTTATCAATGTTATTATAGATGCATTCAGTTTTGGCCGAACAATCCTTTTAAATTACATAAAGTCGGTCAACTACATGACAATGGGAAGTTGACCGCAAGTGTTCGTTCTGTGATACATTTCAAACATCTCGCTCGACTTGTCTGGCCCTCAAAGCCTCGTCGATCTTTTTCTCCCTATCTAACCTCTCCTTCACTTTCACCACCTCCTTGATCCAATCTGTCCTCAAACATATCCAAGCACCAAGGACTGCACAGTAGATGAGAGAGACTGTCAACCCAAGCCAAAGACCTAACAATCCCAGGGCAACATTGGCGAATGGCCATGACGGGAACGTCAAGGCGAGACCAAGCGGGATTCCAATGATATAATACGCGGATAGATTGAGCAGTGCTCCTGTGACTTGACGTCCACGAGCGCGCAAAATCCCACCAGTGACAGCGGCCACGCCATCAAAGACTTGGAAGAGGGCGACAACGGGAAGAATATGCGCCACCAATTTAACTACGTTGATATCGTCACTAAACAGATATCCCCACTTTGTACGGAAGATGAAGAATATTGCGCTGAAAGGTTATCAATGGACGAAAGAGAAGTGGTATTAAAGAGAGCATACCTATTGACAATTTCGACAAGAACACCCAAAGTGAGGGCAGCCTCAGTCGCAATTTCTGCCCGCTTGGATCTGCGTTCACCTAGTAGGTTTCCAATCCTGTTCCACAATGAGCCCGTGGTGCATCGAAGGATTCTAAGAGAAAGACCAACCTCACAGAGCATGCCAGACTGACGGCATATGGTGCTTGGAAAGTCGTCGATGCAGAGACAAACAAAATAGATTGCGCGGCCAAAGCCACTGGGCTTATCCTATAGGAATTTTCAGCGTCTGCTCAAGGGTATGCTATGCAATGTGCTCACATAGAAGCAACTAAAGCAATAAGCTCCCAGGCCCACCACTCGCTGGCAGTTTGGGCTGTATATCTTGTTGAACCTAACATCTCGCGACTTTCGAAAAAGGTAACGCACCAACACCAGCCAATCCAAGGTGCGCGAGAACACCTAAGTTAGTGAACATTTTCCTGCTCCAAGGGTGCCATGCAGTTTTAGGGACATAGAAAAGACCATACAAAATGGACAGTAATGCGATAATATTGAAGGAGAGTGCGGTGGCTATTGGGGCACCGATAAATCCTAGACGGACAGGTTCGGGGCCCCATACTGTAACGATGAGACGACGTCTAGGAAGAGTGACAAGTGCACATACCTAGAAGCCAGTTAAGGAAGGCGTTGATAGGAGCGACGACGAAGATAATTCGGGTCGGCACATCGAACAGCCCTTAATGCAACAAGTTAGCGTCTAACAACGATTTCAGTGGAGGGGGAAATTACCTTGACACTGGAAATATCGTCTGCAGAATGTGAGCACTGTTCAAATATAGATTCAAGAGAGCTTACCGGCTGATGCAGTTAAATGCGTAGGCTTTGTAATGAATAATTTTTTAGCAATTGCACCATTGTTGTTAGCTGCCTGCATACCTGGGGCTCCAAGGGAGACATATCTGAGATAGATCATCGCAAGATGAGCAACTTCCGGGTCTTGATGAAGGAATAAGAGGATGTGTTCGGCGTTGAACCAGATTGTGAGAATAGGCTGGATGGACCAAGTGAGCACAACACTAGCTCCCCGAAGGCGTGTAGCAACTTACTATTAGCATCAAGCCCATCAAAAAAGCTGCGCGAAGTTAAATCGGCACTTTTGCAGGGAAAGGAGGTCAGGTGAAGCTTACCCATTCTTTGGCACCAAAGACCGACGAGCTGTGGCTGGGGGCTAGTCCACGCAGAGGGGAGCATCGTGTCTAGAACACTCGACATTCCTTGCATGATGGAAAGTCCAGAGACACTTGCAGTCATGCTGCCCAGCGTGATTCCTGCGAGGGCAGTGGTGGACAAATGTCCGATGGACACCACTGAGGCTGTAACAAGACTATATTCAAGAAGATAAGTTCTGTCATCCTGCACGTTAGAATTTGGTAGATCATGAAGGAATAAGCACTACGGACCCAAAGACTGGCAAAGAGTACTTGATCAGTGTCCATAGCTCATGCTTGAACATTCCAACGGTGGAGTCCCCGGCGTCGTGTGACGGGCTCTCAGAGGTGCTGGAGCCATCGGATACTGACGAGGGTCGGCCAGTATGATTATTAGAGGGATTCAAGAGTGGTGTCGTTTCGTTAAGGCGTGGAAGGTCATTGGAATCGTGAGGAATCGTCAGGTGGGTAGGTCTGTTCTTTACAGTGTCTTCGTCTATGCTGTTCTCATGAACATGGAGACCGCGCGCTTGTGCATATTGTGCTAGAGCAGTGCTGTCTGAGGGAATGCTGGAAGCCGTATAGTGAGGGAACGTTGCCTCCATGAACGTGCAAAGGTGGAAGAGTAGCACAGAGTAGGACTGGGTCAACTAAATAAGCTTTGATCTTTCCTCAATATGGAAGGTGAATGACTCGAGAGTCGAGGGCACGAAACTTCAGCGCGTCACGTTCTGGCTTCTCTGGAAGCACCGATGAGTTTAGAGACTGCCGACGACGTAGACCGCATACGACCACCATTACAGAACACATCCTCACCCAGTGATAATGAGCCGCCAGAAATCAAGAAACTGCTGGAATGGCAGCAAGCAAGGCTAGCACGGAAGCTTCGGGGTGAACATGAGTCGTTCCGTCTGAATCTCTCTCAGCTGGTGCGTCCTCTATCATTTGTGCTCTGAAAAGCGTCTGAATAATACCGTAGGTCAACGAAGAACTTGATGCACCTCTCGCACTATCAGCAGTTCGCGTCTTGGGTGCAAAACACACCAGACAATCCTTCCTGAACTCCCTCATACAACCCCACTTTTCACCAGACCCAACCTCCAGCACTTTGGGAACTGTTCTCAATAGTTCTCGCCGGATATCAGACATTTTACAGCAGGCGGACATATTTCATTCAGTCGATGCGCACTTGGAGCGCGCTCAGAGCTCTTTAGCAGGACCTGACGATGTTGACCTTGTTCTGCGCGCTCGCGAGAAAGGGAAATTCTTCCTGAAAACCTCTACGGAAGTGGGGAATAGTGATGGTAGCGTCGTGAGTGCTTCATGCGATATTTGCTACACCTATCGAGCCTGAACTTGGTTGTTCACAGAGTATATTGGCGCGTTTGCGTAATATTTTCGGAGGTGCAGAGACCCTGGAAGCAAATGTTGCGTTCGGGACAGTGACGAGGAAGTCGTTCCAAGCAACGCTGTCTGCACCTGTCTCTGCAGATCTCCTAACTCGCGTCGACTTGTCTGCTTTTGGACTTCAGAAAGATCTATCGTCGTATGCTAGCTGCACAGAAGAAGTCAGAGGAGTGCGCTCCGTATTACGAGTATGTTTCTCCTTCGCGTCGATATTACCATGTTTACATCGTCCTTGCAGCATGGCCTTCCAGCTTACGGAGCTCATGAACTTGGATACGAAGCGGTCTTACGCAACATTGGTGGACTCAGTCCAAAGGCCTCCATGAGGTTCGCTCTCATTCCTTGATGCAAACTTAGCTGTTCTGATGAGGGATCTGATTCCAGCATTCGTGAAGCTGCTGGGCAATCTTTCAAGTCCTCGTTAACCCACTCTTATACTCTGGATAATCGTGACGATAGGATGTACACCAAGAAGGGAATGTTCTTCAAACTTGCACATGAATTAGCAGGCTTGGGTGGCGACACGGCGTTCTACAAAGCAGAAACGGAATCTCAAATTGCTCGTCCTCTTTCGAACAGTGTCGTAGGTCTACTCAATAGATTTTGACAAATACCTTAAGAGCTCACTTACTTTTTGCAGTCTGTTTCGCTTGGCTTTCGTTCTGGTCTTCTATGGGGACTGTCAGGCAAACCAGCCTTATTTCCTGACCGTTTCCAGTTGGGTGGACCCTTATCTGTCCGTTCCTTTAAGACCTCTGGACTTGGCCCACGAGATGGTGGTAAGTTCTAGGTTCATGACATCACTGTTCTATTCCTCATCCATACTTTAGATGACTATGTTGGTGGGGATATATACTACTCCGCGGGTGTCAGTGTGATCTCCGATATTCCAACAAAGGGGCACTGGCCATTAAAGACGCATCTATGGCTCAATGCAGGTAGACTTGACAACATTAACCAATGTACGTTCTTCTGTCTCTTCTGTTTACTCCCGCTAATCTGTTCCCAGCTTCATCGTTCTCGCAAACAGTCGCTTCTTCCCTCTCGCAACCGTCCATCTCTGCTGGAGTTGGATTGGTCTATAGATTTGACCCGGTAAGAGTAGAGCTTAACCTTGGTATGCCTTTGGCAGCCAGCAAGAGTGATGCTACGAGGAGAGGTTTCCAAGCAGGCATTGGGCTCGAATTCCTTTAGTTTGAACAATTATATTACATTATACTGGGTCTAATTGCACACCACTACTCTTGATCTGGAGTCTGAACGAGCCAACATGAAGTACCGGGAGATACTTTCTAGCATGGTTAGAGCACGCTTGAAAGGTACTACAAGGTTTTAGACATTGAAACGAGTCAATTGAACGCGACCAGCCTCTCAGTAAAATGACAGCTATAATTGCAACTGAATTTTGCCACGTGCCGGACGACGGAGGTCAATGCGGCCTAACTTCGGCACCGGGCACCCTCCTTCGTTACTCACCCCCATCATCCCACCACAAAAGCCCCGTCCACATCTCACGGGCCACGACAGCGATATCCACTACAGTCGCGTCCATTTCATATTAGTATTTTCCAACGAAGTAACGAACAGCTATTATCGCCATGTCATCCAACGAAACCCCCGACATTTCTCAACTTTCCATGGACAGCTTTAGCTCCAGTGAAGACTGGGATCGCTCTCTCATGGTGGACCGATCTCAGTCATCCATTGCATTCCCTGCACATTCTTCGGACTCAGATCCAGAAGAAAAGCACGAAGACAGTAATAACAATGGGGACAAGAAGAGGACTTTGAGCGAATTGCTCAAAGCGCATGCAGAGAAGGGCACAGACTGCCGGCTCAGTCAGGACGAAGCCAACAGACTGGGAGAAGTACTTGGTCAATGGGTGAGCTAGCCCTTCTCTCTCGTTTACATTCATATTCTGACTCCAATGGTAGATAAATGCTTCGTCGTCACCATATGAGGGCGAAGACGACTTCTTCGCTCGAGACGACCTTGCACTGACTCCTGCGAGAACTGCCACACCAACGCGAATGAGAGGTCATAGCGAGTCCTCAAAAGCGTAATGCCACCATACTTCCTGTTTCATGCTCCCTTTTCTCGTTGCTTTTCACTCTGTTATACTACCACCTTTCGCGCCCATGACTCCACGGAACTCACGACACTTTACTCATGCATTGAACGATGACCTTATGTATTTATTCGTTATTTCTTCTCTTCTCCTTTTTTTGCTTGGGCTGCTTTACATTTTGTTATGTGCTGGTTGCTACATAGATTGTGTATTTTATTTCGTTCTCTCTGCTCTGTCACCACTGGTTCAGGTCTAGACTCAGAAAGGTCTAGAACCAATGTGGGGAAGGATCTAGACCTTGTAAGAGAGAATGTAGACTTGCTCAGGTACATCGACAGCCTCATCCTAGACCGCTCCAACGATAATTGCCGAAAATCTCTCGTCCATATATAGGTCGCGAATTTAACCTTATTCCCGATTTTGGTCTCATCTCAAGACATGTCCAGTCTTGCAACTCCTTCCCACACCGCCACCACCACGACTCCAGTGATCACGACTCCACCAGCTGCAGCACACGACTCTTCCAACTCGGTCCCTAGAGCAGTAGCATTACTGCGTGCAACTGAAGACACTTCTCGTCCGTCTTCTGGTCACGGTCCTTATACAGGAGCAAATAGTGCAGGGTGGAACACAGTAGCTTCCAGTGCCAGAACCTCTTATACTCGCGTCGATCTAGCAGGCATTGTAGACGAAATGGAGCCACCGTCGTCGCCACAGCCATTACCTGAAACTCAGCCAGTGGCGCAGGAGGAGGAGCAAGAGGAAGATAGAGTTCTTCTGTGTTTCTTGTGTGTGTCAGGTGGCCGGAAGACCATGTCGTTTGGGCCAGAGACTGCCGTCGGACGGGTGAAAGAACTCTTGTTGAATGCTTGGCCAGAGGGTGAGAAATCTCTTGCGGGCCAATCGCTAGCTGCAAGCCGCTGACAACGTCCGTTTCCCCTCATAGATTGGGTAGAGGAGAGACCTCCAGGCTCTGCTTATCTGCGTATTCTGCACCAAGGAAAGATTCTTCAAGACGATGATACCCTTCTCAGTCCGTATCTTTCTTCATTTCAATCTTTGCCCAGACATTTACTAACATATTGAATAGAACTCAAATTTCCGTTAACTCGCACGTCTGCATCTTCCCCTACTCCAGCTGCCTCCCCTTCTGCCACCATTGTGCATCTGTCTATTAGACCTATAGCTCCCAAGGGAGACAATGGGGACGACGACACGCTGAAGAAACGCGGCATGATGAGCAGACTCATGTCTTCCAACTCTCGGTCTTCTGCGGTCGGCGTCGACGAAGCTGGCGAACATGGTAATGCCACTAGCAGACCAGGCTGCTGTGGTTGTGTTATCTCATGATTCATGATTCGCATTTTCTTTTCCATTGTTGGACAGTATGCTTCACGACGATTGCTTTGTTACGGATGTACATATATTTGTACTTTTTCTTCACCCCCTCTTTCATATTGTGGATTCCTTTTTTCTCTGGTTTGCGTGATAGGGTATCTAGGGTCGAATGCGATTGGTATCCTATTTTGACAACGCCACCATCTCCAAGCTGTCGCCTGGAAAGCAGCTGGCAGGTGCCCAGAGGATCCGGACCAACGCAGATAGTGTCAGCCGTCCCACATTCAAAAGTGGAAATAGAGTTCTGAGAAGGTGCAGTTCCACACACGGATCTTTCGCAAATTCAAATCTAGACTCTATTCGTTCTCGCCTGACCACTTCCAATTACGAATATGTGGTGTAGATGCAATATCAGTCGCCCACAAACCATGAATTAAAACTGATGTCAAGCCCCAATACGTACGTTTCGAGGTGGCTTGCAAAGCTATCATCATAGATAGAATCAGATGGTAATGCTACTACATCGATATCAGGGCTCTCCGTCAACGACTTGTATCTGCCCCTCTCGAAGTCTACAGTTTTGTGTACTGTTCAGTGCCTGCTCCAGTAACTTTTTGCGCACCGTCTTAGCATGAAAAATGACAGGTCTAAGCACCCATGACCACCTGACCAAGAAGAGAGATTGTAGCACCAAGATATGCCATCCTTGACTGATGACAAAGGTAGACGCTAAAAGTCTGCCCTTCGTTGGTCCCTTGCTGGATGAAAGCGCCTCCGCCGTGCAACTGAAAGACCGCTTTGGACGCCAATCCCTTGCCAGAATGAGAGACACTCAGCAAGAAGGGCATCGAAAGCTTCGTCGGTAAACTGAGCAGTCCACCTTCCCTCTGCTTCCTTACAGATGAGCGCCGCAGGGTCCCAGGTATCTGCCAGACCGCCATGTTGTGTTTTTCACAGTTCAGTTATGGCTTGTGTTAGCTTGTGTTCCGCCTCAAGAAAGTGGCTTCGTTGACCCTGCGAAGGACACAGATTATCTTGATTTTAAACGACACAAACATCCGAAACCCATCAGAATTTGAAGGTGACTACAACAAGTCTATCGCTCCGTGGAAGTACAGGAAAGAAATCAGTCAGAAAAAGTACAATCCCGAAAAGCCCCCTCGCTACTCATGATGAAACCTCCAGCGCTCCTCCGCATCTAAAATCATTGCAGCCTCAGACGGCGTCAACCCCACACCCGAAACCAGGTGTCTGTCAGAAAGATGGCGAATGAAGTGCGGCCCTTTAATGCCTGTACCAAGGAGCGCATTCTTGACTGTCAAAGGTATATCATACCTGATTGCGAAGATATCGAAATTAGAGGCTGGAGGAAGATGGTGGGAATCTGCATCCAAGTCCTCTCTAAGTGGGTAAAGCACTGTGCCGGACCCTCTTGGTATCATGACCTCGCGGTTTTCTGGGTCATAACAGATTATTGAGCTCACGCAGTATAGGCGGTATAATGGGCGATAGTACTTACGTTCTATCGCGGGAAGAGCGTTGAATGCTTGCGTAAACGCGTTCTAGAGGAACCGTACGAGTCAGTGTAAGTGTACTTGAGATAATGAAATGGGACGGACTCACCTCGATATCCGAAAGCAGCCTGTGATATTTTTGGTTATCAACATAGGGTGCAGCTCGTCTCTGTGACGACTATGAGCTTAGCAATCTCAGAATTTTGTGAATTTACTCACAGGGTCGAGATTCGTAAACAGCTTAGACCTTGGGGTATCAAAAAATGTGTCAGGCGTAAGTTAACGCTGAGGAGGTTGACGTATGCGTACTAGGCCTCGTGAGCGACAAGCTAGCTTCGAATTCTATGCTGCTGGGTCAGTTGATATACCACGATATATTCAAACAAAGGCGCACAATTCCAGTTGAACCGCGTAGAACGCGGCTGTCTCTGAGTTGATCAGTCGGGATTGCTCTGCCAGCCGAAGTATGGCACGAAGCCGCGTTAACATCACTGCATTTGCGTCTGAGGACTCTGCAACGCGGATGATCTCCAAAAGTTTGGTCTTCAGTGTGGAACGAGCGATACTCGCTTGACTGATATGAGCTCCGAGTGGGATGAGGGTTGCCATCGTCGACGACGATACGGATGAGGGAGGATTCAGATGGGCACAAGACTAATACGGCGGCATCCCTCAGGTCTTTATATGAGTTTTGTCTCGGGTGCGAGGTTGGTTTTCTGGCTGATAGCTTGCATCCTTTTTTCACCGCGCTAACCCTCAAAAGACGTCCGTGCCAGATAGACCTTTTTTTTCTTTCCCCAGGAAAAGAAGCAAGCTCCTCCTGCAGACGCCACTACATGGGAATTTCATCGAGAACTCGAAGCCAAGTGAGCAATTCCAGAACCAGCACCTTCTAGACAGGTAGAAAATTAGGGAATGGTTCATGATTTTGACGAGGATGAGCGAGTATAGGACAAAGAAACGGCATGTCGTCGTTCCCCCACACAACTAAAGTGGGTGTCGCCGGCCGGACGTGCCTGGAAAAGTCGTGATTATTGTTATTTATTTATTTATTTTGGCAGAAGCGTCCTTCGACTTTCTCGGGGGCGAATTTTGCAAGAGATCGTTGATACATATATGGGGATTATTCTGGATTATTTACTTGTAAATCCAGGGAAACAGAGGGAACCCTTCCTCCGGTCTCCGAATCAAGGTCAAGCTGAGTCAGCGAATTGCAGCCCAAATGCGGAGGCGGTCATCTATAAGAAGGGGTGCCTCTTGGAATTTGCGTGTGCTCGCAACGATGTGTGGCATGCGTAAAAGTTTCCGGAACATCTCTCTAATATGTGCATATTAACAAGAGCTATATTGGGCCGTAGAAAACACTGTTCTACGAAAAACCGTGTACGTGATTGGACATTCGAGGGGTACATAACCCTCTTCCAGCCTCTTCCTCGCACACAACTCAACACTTTGTATTGTGAATACTCAGGCCGCAGGAGGCTCCTGCCAACACTTCGGCCGTTTTACCAGACCTCCTACATGATTTTACGAGTGTATTAGCCTGTGTTGGCTAGAGGATCTGATTACCAGACTACCAAAGACAGTCAAAGATAGTGAAAATTTCAAAACAGACGAAGAGATGCTGGAAGCACCGGGCAGGAGCGCGTCTCTATCCGATAAAGGCTTACATCGTCGTTCCTCAACCACCGAGTACCCTCTTTTTTGCATGTTAATCCGAATTCGGGAGGACATAGCATTCTAGTCAGTCGCTCCGATTGATCATAGATATTGGTCACCACTGATATGCATAAATAGATAGGTCAGCCATGCGAGAGCTCTGGAGATTGAGGTTTTAAGGTCCATGACGTCCGATCGCCATTTCTTTACTGCTATGGTCCAGTAGCAATTACTAGCAGCAGGGCTGTGAAAATGTTGCATGCAATATAGAGGAAGTTCATTATTATGTTTTCGGCTTCAGGATTGTCATGACTCAAAATGACTGAATTAAAATGCAATATCTAGAGATTTTATCGAACTATATCCTGGTGGAAATGAAATACGACGAGCGCGAAAGGATGGTTTGCCAGAAATGATAAGATAAGAGAAAGAGTCCCAAATACAGTGTCCAATGACGTCAGGCGCGTAACAAAGAATGTGAATGTCCATCGAAACTCCCTACTTAAAGTGTCCCGAAAAGCGATCATGCCTGTGACAATATCGCGTCAATGCTCTTGTTGAGGAAATCTTTCTTTCCAGTCAAGTCAGCTTGTGGGAATTGCTTCGCCATCGCCTCGCGTGCAGACCTGAACATAATATTAGTAAGATATAACGAGTGATGCTACTAGGAAGAACTCACTTTTTAGTGACAGTCATGAGGTCTTGAGTTCCAAGATACTCTCGAAGGGCGCCAATGATTTCCTCGTCGGATGGGTCTTTGCTCATACTTGGGCCTGCCATAGAGAATGTAGACATCCTAGACGCTCCAAAAGCTCCTGATACTGAGCCCGGTCCAGCAGAACCAGCGAACGGAGCCTGTGGTGGCATGAAGGGATTCACTGTACCCATTGTCATCATAGTATTGCGAGGAGCACCAGCGTCCATGCCTCCGTAGACACTGCCGTTTCCGGTCATATTCTGACCGAACCCATACATGCTGCCCCCAGTGTTCATCGTAGGCATTCCTCCCATGCCACCGTAGAAACTACCAGTGTTCATGGGCATCATAGGAGGCATCATCGGAGGCATCATCATGCCGCCTTGTCCGTTGTTGTGCACGCTGCCAGGACCACCTCGACCGCCATAAA
>Ga0247734_1001370_pt1 | contig 18669 bp, 19 predicted proteins | sample UWRJL103311B2_FD_180933 | JGI IMG/M metagenome (GOLD analysis project Ga0247734, IMG submission 180933) | Plant litter microbial communities from Arlington Agricultural Research Station in Wisconsin, United States - UWRJ-L103-311B-2 | ecosystem: Environmental > Terrestrial > Plant litter >... | reverse complement strand
ACGGGCGGTGATATGTTGATGGTAGAGCCAACAGTACTAGAAAGGCTGAGGGTAGGGCCGAAAGTTTGTGACCAGGTGTATTGAAGATCGCTCTCTGAGACACCAGTGGCCAACTGAGTTGCTTTGAGTGTGACGAATACTCCAGACAGAACAGTTTGGTTTTGTCCAGCAGAAGCTTGGAGAGCGGGGGCACTTGGTGTTGTAGTTGAGGTTGCAGTTGAACTACTGGTGCTTGTTGTTGAGGTTGGGCTTGCAGGTGGAGGGCAATTTGCAACCAATGGTGGAGGTGCGGTCGCTCCTGGCCAAGGGCTAAGTTGGCCAAATATCTGACCATCAATTGGACCGAAGCCATCTCTAAGAGGGCCAATATTGGTGAAATCGTTGGGTGGAGGTGTTCCTCCAGGGGTTACAAGCTCTGGGAAGATCCATTCGGAGACAGGTTGGACATACTGCCCAGCATCTATACCATCTGAAGTGGTGACAACGTTGTCTCCGATTTTGACACGATAATTACGGGTGTATTTCCCAACATCTGTGTTCTTCGGGATACGAATTTCCCACTTGTTTCGAATTTCACCGGCTTTAACATTACCTGAGGCAAGGAATCGATCAGATGTTTCGCCAGTGCATCCATCTTCATCAATAGCCCAGATAGTGATAGGCAAATCTGCTCGTGACGCAAGACCAACAAACTATTTACTGTTAGATCTAACCGTAGATTATTATGATGAATTACGTACTCTGTATCTTGCAGCTTCAACGTCAGCATTCCCATCACCGATTCCGATCAAAGCGTCTTCGACACGGACAAATCCTGGTTGGTTTCCAGAGGTTGTAATGCCAATATTGACAACCATGGTGTAGACTATTGTTGCGCCGTCAAATTCAACTCCCGAATACTCAATATAATCTCCAGCTTTGATAGGAACCATGTGCAGGGGATCAGGTACGTTACTGTAAGTGTTAGACAAAGTTTGAGGAATATCGGAAGAGATACACTGACAAGGATGTACCCGTTGGCCGGTTGGATTCCGGGCATTTTGGATCAGTTGAATTTCGTGGTACACACATTGGAAAACCACTAAAGCTGGTGATTGACGGATTCTCATCATCGGCAGTAAAGAAAGGTAGCTTGTCATAACCTGCGCTATAAATTTTGCGAGGGTCGTTGATGCGCAGAACTGGTCCGTTAAGAATTTTGATACGGCCATCAGGCTCGATGCTTTGAATCGTGCCAGTAGAAAAGGCAAGGTCTAATTGGGACACACTCATTTGCCCGGCTATGATATCATTGCCAACAAAGTTTCCAGTTATCTAGAACATCGTATTAGTGGCAGATACGGAAACGAAAGGCAGACCACACGTACGGAAACTTCATTAGGGCCCGCCCATTGACCTGAGCCGGCTGTAGCAAATTCTGCAAACGGAACAAACAATGCTGGAAATTCAACAAGAAGGTTGTCGGGAATCTTGACTGTATAGCCAGAGATAGTGACAACACCACCTCGGTTGGGTCTTACGCTGTCAGTGTTTGCCGTAGCCCTATAACGATTAGTAAAATATAATAGGTATGTACGGGATGGGTTGTACCTACGTTCCCAAGAAACCCGTAACTACAAAAGGTCGCACTTGGGCTAGTGCTAGGTGCAAAAAGCACCCAAGGGTGAATAAGATTTGTAAGAAAGACATCTTTACACAGGAAAGAAGAGTGTCCACGAGCGTATGGTGCAGTGTTGAAGGAGAAACCACTTCACTTATACTGATTTCGGAGAACCCTGCATCTTACATCACTCACCTGAGAATCAGTGCCTGTCAGACGCCCGATCTAGAATACACATATAAACTCAGATTAATGCTGGCAAGTTCCAGGTAGAAGCCGGGCAAGATCGATACCTTGCATGAAAGATACTTTTTCTGACACTTTGAGATCATGTATGCACGGAAACCGGTCTGCTGGGCGGAGTCAAATATCACGAAGGCACCAGATGGCTCTTTTGGGATGTCATGATGTGGCGCTATGTGATGACCATTAGTTGTATATAAAGGATGGCTAACTGCCGGCACTGGGGAATCCGCGGGGACCCGTGTTCTAGAAAATGAGATCGGCGAGAACGATACTACCTAGGGCATTGAAGACAAAAGATGTAAGATATCTCGAAGATCTGAGATAGTTCAAGTGCATATTCCCAGCATTGTTGATCCTGGGCCAGGAAAGTGGGTGGATGGCGGTTGACGTGCCCAGAATGTCGGACGACACCGCAAATATCCCAGGAGCCCATATAATAACCTGTACCGTACCGTACCGTGACTTGCACATAAGTAATGATGGCGCTCTCTTCGTTCCTTGAAGGTAATCTTAGCTGCCTACAGAGCATCCAGCCCTGGGAAGCCACGAGGGAAGCTTCCCCCAGCAGAAATGACAGCAGAACGACAGGTGACAATTCGGAGGTCAATTCATGCCGCCTGCAAGGGGAGTAGTTGTTGTTGGGAGGCGCCACGAGTTGCAATGAATTGCCTTTGCCACATCATGATAAAGCGTGATGGTTACTTATGCCGGTTCTAGATGGTGCTTAGTGGTGGGCGGTGGTGCTGTGGCTTGGCAGTCGAGGCACGACGCCGCCAAAATCTTCAGATCATGCATCTTCAGCCTCACCAATACCACAGTAACACCCAGACACCCGTATCCTGTCTCCGAAGCGGGCATCTAAACGAGCAATGCTTGACCTTTTCCCGCATCTAGTCTAGTCGGCCAATCGGATCGATGGCATGCCTTGACCCTCTCGAGCCTTCGAACCACCTTCTCCACCTACGGCGGATTTGTACTAGAACTGTACAAGTACTGTACAGTAGTTGTGTACGTTATACTTTCGTATATGTGTAATCTTTTATTTATAGGACACTCACGTGTTCGACACTCCTTGGAGGTGTTGCGGCTGAACCTTGTGGATGGATGCTCGGACATATCTGCTTGCTTACTTTGTAGCTCTTCGATGATATATTGTCTCTCATGCCAGCTATTTGGTGTTGGCAACATTCAACTGAGCTTTACAGCTAAGTTTGATCCCAACTCACTCCCATACGGTTCTGTGAGGCCTTTTAGGTTTGTAGCCTTTCGCGGGGGAGGGGAAAGGGTGGTCCTGTCGAAGCTAGAGCTTTTCCGTGCTCTCGATTTTTATTTCTTATATTTTGTTTCTTGTTTCTTGTTTCTTGTATCATTTACACTTATTTGTCGATTAGTGGGGATGTTTCCTACTTTTGAGATTCGGCAGATTTGAGAAAGTAAGGTAAGGATCAAAGACAAAGAGACGATCAGGAAGGTAGCATCCATCAGATGCTCGTCCTTGACCAACATCCTTCAAACCCAAACACCGCACTTTAGCCGAATCTCCTGGCTTATTCTGAAGTGGAACTATTTAGAAGTGAGAGACAGCTCAACTACCATGTTACTATCCAGTAATGAACTTCTATGCTGGAAGTTTAGACGCATTCATGCATTGGACATCTTCATAAAGCTAGGCGGTACTAATTATACCGTCAAAAATACAATAGTCAAATGTCATGGCAACCTCCAAAGTCAAGATGCTGAGAGCAGCTGTATGCTTAGGGAGCCTCTTCTCACTGTCCAAGATAAAGAAACTGCTTTGATGGTTGCTGTCATAGAAATTAGTTTCAAACACCTCAAATTATTGATCATGAACTGATCCTTTGCCCCCTTGATGGAAATTTGATGGTTTCTTAACCGACCTTACCAGTGTGACAAATGATCGCCATGGTCTATTCAGCAATACGATGCTCGAAGCCTGAGAATTAATAACGGAAAACGTTGTCACTTTAGGCATACATGTGTGAAACTACCATATCAAATTGAATAGTGCGCTGTCGTGGCTTTTTGGAAAGAAAGAATATTTCGCTCCATCTGTTTCACTAGGGTAGCTGGCTTTCCTTTTACCTTGTCGTGGTTTTGCGGAAGGAAAGCATGTTTCGCTTCACCTGCCTTACCAGGGCATATGATCTCACCTTTACCTCGCCTAATAATAAATTATATGAAAAAAGATCCCGACAGGCCGATTTAACGCGAATATCTATACGCTAAAATCAGTATACCAAATTTGTGATAAAGCATAAACGCACCTCCAAAGCCCCCAATCTTAAACCTTTAAACCTATAGCAATACCAAGTCTTCTACGTCTTTCTAGCAAAGTCCCACTGCTGCAAATAGTCAAAGTCGAAGCTCATTGTGAGGAAGAGATGAGATCGATATCCTGGAGCTATCCTTTACATGTCTCGATTAATGACCGGTTCGTATGTCTCATTTCACTGTCAAGTATTATTGGCTTCGGCTCAACGTGGAGATTTCTCCCGTCTCAATTTGTCTATCCCAAGCTCATATTGCTGCTCTCATCGTATTCCGACTGCACAGCCAGGTTATATGAGTAAACCCTCCCCTACTTAGATTCCCCTTCCTTACAACGACTGTTACTCCACGCCGAACGACCACAAGGACCCCTGGACATTAACCAAGCTAAAATACAGTGCTTTATCAGCCTGAATGCGCAATTCAAAGTTCAGAATTGTAAAATAACGTATACTGGTACTGATAAATGGCTTTTTCACTTACAGAGAGAAAGTTTGGTGGCTCTCACTAATGATGTGGAACACATCATCAAGGATTTCTGGGATAAGTGGAAACACTTTAGAGGTCTCTTTGACATCTCATGTAGTGAGCCTGGTGAGGTATAGGTGTCTTTGGTGACTATGATAGATGTTGATATGATTAGTACGTTTTGATTAGTACAGTACATAGACTATAAATGGAGGCAAACCAGTAACAATCGGCGAATTTTGAGATTTCTAGACCTATGATCGGGTTTCTTCTCACGGTTAATGTTAAAAAAAAAGGTTTAAGATGCTCTTGCCGGTTAAAGAGGAGTCGGCGATGGTCGTGGAGGCTCCTAAATCAGAGATTCAAACGGTGCTAGAAAAGGTGGGTTCACAAGATTAGACTAACTTTGTCAGCCTATGGTTTTATATCTTTCATGTGGCTATTCTTTTCATTCTCTAAATAATGCCGAGTTGAATCTGGCTTCGAATTTCATTTCTTTCCTCAGACCTCTCTACTCTTCTTAGCCAGGATCCAAAGAAAGGGAGCATCTTTTAGATCTTGCTTGATATTGGCTTCAAGCAGCTCGAACCCAGCTGCCTCAACCAGCTCCTTGCAAGTCTTTTTGTCAAAAGCACTCCAGAACATCCGGTCTCCCCCCAACCAGCCATCTTCATAAGAACCGGGATTGTCATCTCCTCCTAAATTAATAAGCAGATACCCACCAGGTTTCACCCACTCTCCAATGCGACTGATAATGACCTTTTGCTCCGGTCGAGGAAGATGGATGACTGAATACAGGCCTACAACAGCATCTAATGATGCAGCTTCAAATTCTAGAGACATCATGTCTCCATGAATAAGCGTTGCTCCAGGGACGTGTTGTTTTGCAAGCTCAATTTGAGCAGCTGAGCTGTTTGGCAAGTTTGTTAGCCTAGTCCCTTCTGGTTTCTGAGGAGTCTAACATATCATTGCCGGTGACAGTAAAATGCTTAGCGAGCAGCTGGGTGGCCGGCACGCCAGCACCACAACCAAGCTCCAGCACCTTGGTGGCCCTCGAAGCAGGCAGCAAAGCAATCAGCTTCTGGATTTCTTCAATCCTGGTCGTAGGGGTCTTTGTAGCCCATTCGAGATATGCTGGGGCTATCTTGTCGTATCCCGCCTCAACAAGACGTTTCACGTCCACCCCGCTTTCAGACTCGCCTGCTGCTTTCGGGTTCATTTTCACAGTTAGTATTTTTGATAGTTTTCGTTGATGATTAAGTCATAAATGGCACTAGATCAACCTTTAAGTAGGCGGGTAGCTGTGTTGTTGTTCTATTATGAGTCACGTGGCAAAGGTATGCAAGTTGATGGTAGCACAGAAACGGTCGCTTGAAACTATCCACAAATTACGCCTAATTCTAGCATTGAGATGATTTTTAAGTATTGGCTGCTGGATTGTACTAATTGATCGAGCAAAAGAATTTATAATATTTCATCATAGTGAGGTCAGAGGGACTGGGTAAATCAAGTTCTTCTGGTGATCAAAAGATGCCCATGCAAATAACTTTCCTCTCCTCCGCAGTCAACTTCTTGAAAACCGCCTCCTCTTTCTCCTTAACTTTCAAATAAAAATCTATGATCTCAGGCCCCAATGCACCGACCAGCTCTTGATCGTTCTTGAGTTTCGTGAGTGATTCTTTCAGGGACGTCGACATCCGCTCCTTGATTCCATACTCCGCAGCTTCTTTCTCATCAATGATCGGCTCTACAAGGAACTTTTTTGGGTCTGTCATCGTCAACACCTTGTCAGTCTCAAATCCAAGTATTCCTGCTGTGAGAATTGCAAGAAATGCTAAGTAGGGATTCATTGTTGCATCCGCACTTCGTAATTCCTAGAGTAACGAATTATCATTAACATTTCAACTGAATACGAGCTCTTTAATATCGAACGACTATATAGGGAAGGCTTAAATCACTACGAAAACTTACCCAATGTGCGGTGTTGATCTTTCGAATAGGCACGAGCCTATTTCCAAGGCCCCAAGCTACCCATTCGTTTTCCCTCACACGGCGATATGAGTCGTAGTTTGGCATATAGAATGCGGCAAGAGCTGTCCATTTTTCCAAAAGACCCGCCAGAAACGAATCTTCTTTCTCCGTGCGAGAAATGGAAAGATGAATATGAGAGCCAACTGATTGGGATTTTTCACTATATAATCGTGAGCATATCTTGCGGAAGAGGCTGGGTATATAAAGAAAGGTCCTACAATGGCTTTGGAAACAGGGTTGCATGTAGTCCACGGTTGGAGCAAACTGATCTGATGGTCTCTTGCATGAAGACTAGAGTATCAGCCGCCTCGAGTGGGGCAAGTGGTTCACCGGTGATCTCAAAGAATCCGCGTGCCCCTTCTCCATGGAACTGACGGATTTGAACTCCAGCCTTCACTAATGAACTCACGATCTCCTCGAGAACCGGCAAATAGGCGTTGCGCAAACTGGCCGTAGAATAGGGATGAGAAGATGTCTGTACTTGCTGAGCTGGAGTGGACTCCGTTGCAGGCTTCATGAGCTGGAATTCTACCTCCACTCCCATAAGAAATTCCAAATCATGCTTTGACTTGGCCGTCTGTTGGAGCTCCTGGAGCCGACTCCTTGGACCTGCGAAACAAATCAGTGAGCAGTACTTAATTAGTAGTATAATACTGACACCTCCTGTACCCCTTCCCCTTCTGAGCCCCACACTCTTCAATAAAGCACCTAACACCAATATTAGTACTTAGGACTTCATGGTTTTTTGTAGGTAGTAATCTACCAATCACTCACATCGCAGAAGCATGTCCAGGTGCATAGTGGCAGACTTTCAAGGTCGACCAGTCAGGCCACAGCCGATCCTCACCAAGGTCGAAGACATCAAAAAATAAGCTGCCGTCAAGGAGAAAACCACCCTGGACACCCGCCGGAGTAGTAACTGCGGTTTTCTTGCGTTCCACCGACAGAGCGTACTGTTTGGTGATTACGCGCACCATAGGTACCCCTGCATAGTCTATCCATTGACATCGAAAAAACTCGATAGTCGGATTAGCATCGATAAACACCTGGAGGTCATTTACCGCGCCAGCATCATGCGAATCACCCATATTGAAGGGTTGATTGACAAACGTTTGCGACGACACATTAGCTCTGGACTAGGAATCACATTCTTTTAAAGAATGTCATGTTCCAGAAGCTTTACAAGCTTTTACATATTGAAGTCTGACATGGACTAAGCATGAATAATTGGAATAATTAGGCCGCATGGCCGATAAAGCTTATTAATTTCAACTATCAGGAGACTGATTTGGGAAGGTGCCATCTTAGCTTCGCCGAGTATCGAGTAGAAATGAGTCCTATGACTGTATGGTTGCCATCGTGACTCAGCAACAGTTTAGATGGCGATTCCCAATAATGTTGACTTAGTAGACTTACGAGGCAGAAGGAGCTGCGACAACCATATCATTAACCCCAGCTTCAACAGAAACATGAAATTATAATTTGCCGTATAAGTGTAATTCATTTATTGATATCTTTGCCATGACGCCTAAACCTACATTTCTCCCCAAAGCCTCTTTAATTTGACGAAAAATCAGATATTGTTCCCAGCTTCTTGCCCACTTGCGTAGCAGCACCGGTCCTCTTGATTGGGCCAGTTCCCTCTCCTTGCAGCGCTGGCCGTCTATTCACGTTGAATGGGCTTCCTTCAGCTGCCCCATATGCATCTAGCGAGAACAGCGACCAGAAGTACAAGCCGAAAAAGGAAATCAACGCGTCTAAGAAGCCCTTGAAGTTGGTTGGCTTCGAGCTACCAGTTTTCCCACCAAGTGTGTGGCCGACCGAGGAATATACTGGTTTCGCGGGGCCGGCAAGTTTGACAGCGTTCTCGATGGCCGTAGTAAGTTTGCGTTGGTCGGCTCCTTGAATGGTCTCGATCACAGAACCAGAGCGGAAAATGAGGAACGTTGGCATACTAATATGCCTATATTAGCTTATCCGATGTGGCGGGCAAATAGACTACACGTACGCGCGGACGCCATATTTCTGGGAGATTTCCTGTTGATTATCAACGTTGACTTTTGTGAAAGTGACCTTCTTTGGCTGCGAGTGCTTCTTTGCTAGAGCTTCATAGGTAGGGGCAATAGCTTTGCATGGACCACACCAATCTGCATAGACTTTTGACGTGTTAGTTGTTGCCTAAGAGAGAGCTAAAGAGAGCTTACAATCTGTAACTACAATCGAGGAGGTGCTGAGTAGCTTGCTGAACTCAGCAGAGGATCCGATATTCACTGCCATTGCTAGAGACTATTAGAGTGTATTATTTAATTGAGGAAGTAGAAGGTGAGAGTGCGGAAATTCAGAGTATGACGGGTGGAGAACTGGCTGAGGGGAGGTAGAAGGCTGTAATCTGTCATCGAACCCCCCCATGCTAAGGCGATCACGCTACGTACACATTGGATAATATTATCACTGGCCCACTCTTTTTTCTCGCGAGGCTGAAGAAATTATTTCTGAAGCAGCAAGGCCTTGAATCACTTCTCTTCGAACCTTTAGCTTTGGTAATTCCTCGACTCTACAACATTCAATTAGACAGCCGTCATATCAGCAGACTCAATTCTCGGTATCTTATTACAAACGGAGTTTCTGTCAGATATTCAAGATGGGCAGAGGAGAAACCTATACCAAAGTAAGACCTCCATGAAATCCTAGGGACTAGTTATTAAATACAGCAAACAGAAGCGCAAGCGCTTATCTGAAGCGAAACAAAACCTACAAAACAATACTAAAGTCACCCCAAATGGCACGCCGAAGGTGCCAATCGCAGAAGACACCTCGAGACCAACTGCAGTCTTCAAACCCACCCAAGGACGAGACTGGACATTAAGTGTGGCACTGCCAGGAAGTATAATAGCTAAGTCGGTACAGTCAATTCGAATTTTGCATTAAGTGCTAACATAGCATAGCGCACAAAGTCATGAATTGAAAACCTCCATGGCGGGGCAAATTGCGCGAGCTCTGTCTGTTTTCTGCGTTGATGAAATCATTGTCTTTGACGATGGCAACTCCCACTCTTACCAAAACCCCAACGATGAATACACCGGAAAATCGGATCCAGATCATTTTCTGTTTCGACTACTCAGCTATCTCGAAACTCCTGCGCATTTACGAAAACTTCTTTTCCCCATACACCCCAATTTGTCCTCTGCCGGCCAACTCCCTAGTCTCGATCTACCGCATCATCTGAAGCCGAAAGAATGGTGCCCGTACAGGGAAGGAGTAACGCTACCAGGAGCAGATAGTAGAGGCACACTTGTAGAGGCAGGATTAAGGATACCAGTCACAGTGGAGGCACAAATACCAGAAAACCACAGGGTGACTCTCAAGTTTCTTCCAGGCGCCGAAGCGGCAGCAAAAGACACTAACGCCACGGAAATTAAAGCGGAGCCAGTGAACCCTGAAGAACCGAGAGAAGAAGCAGGGTACTATTGGGGCTTCAACGTCAGAAGAGCGAAAGGTCTGAGTACAGTTTTCACAGAGTGTGGACATGAGGGAGGCTATGATATGACTATTGGAACATCAGAACGAGGGCTGGATATGGAAACATTATACTCTAGTGATGAAGAGCAGAAGGTCGAGAAATTCAAGCACTTGCTAGTTGTTTTTGGTGGAGTCGCTGGACTCGAGGTCGCCGTCAAGAATGACCCAGATTTGCAAAAGCTCGGGGTAGTAGATGCTAAAGTTATGTTTGACAGATGGGTCAATGTTTGCCCTGGGCAAGGCAGTAGGACGATTAGAACCGAAGAAGCTGTTTGGATTGGGCTTATGGGTTTGAGAAGACTCGTTGCGAATAATTAGTAAATACCAAATGTGCAAGCAATTATATGAAAGTTAGAATGGGGGTTAGATTCAAATGGTGAATGTGAAGTGGCATCTTTGAAATATCATGGGTTGGGCGCTGCTGATACCAGGAGCTGGCTTTTTATCTTGGTTGTAGGGAGAAATATTGAATACAAGGCAGTCATAAAGTCAAGGTAAGCCTGGCTGCCTGGCCTCCTACTCCAACTCTGCCCCTTAACTTTCTCGCTTAATGTATTGGTGGTTTCTCGCATTATTTTCAGGAGTTGATAACTCTCGAAAGCACGAATTGGTGATTTAATCTCATATAATTGTCTTTTTACAATACGACGTTAAAGCGCCGTATCTCGTATTGTTGTGATACTGGTCCAAATACTGACAACGTATCAATCACGTGATACGCTACGTAGTTTGTTAAGAGTCTTTCCAGGCCCAGTGATATTCCCGCTCCTGTTGCTTGTTGCTGTAGCCTAACAAAAAGGACGAAACCCAACAGCTTGCAGTGCTTGACCTTTAACATTACAAACACCCAAAATATACCTTTCACAATACAATACATAACAATACATCTATCTATCACCGCCAAAATAGGTCGCCATCATAAAAATCGCCACCAAAAGGCAAACGAATATTCAGCCCGCAGCAACACCGGTAAACCCAAAAAGCACCGCAAAATGGGCCAAGAACAATCTCAATTCCCTCCGAAGCCCCTTTCCGATATTGTCGATTACATCCTCTCCGATGGAACCCCTAAGAAAATTGTAGTTCTGACAGGCGCTGGTGTCTCAACAGCAAGCGGGATCCCTGATTTCAGATCACCTGAGACTGGACTTTACGCCAACCTCGCACGACTTAATCTTCCCTATCCAGAAGCCGTATTTACGCTTGACTACTTTAAGGACAACCCGTTACCATTCTATACGTTGGCAAAGGAGTTGTATCCAGGGAAGTATTTTCCCACGATATCACATGCTTTTATAGCGTTGTTACATCAGAAGGGGATGTTGGAGATGCTGTTTACACAAAACATTGATTGCTTGGATCGACAGGCTGGAGTGCCTGATGAGAAAATTGTAGAGGCGCATGGCAGTTTTGCGACGCAGAGATGTGTTGATTGTAAGACAACATTTCCGGATACATTGATGGTAAAGGCTGTAGAGAACGCCGAGCCTCCTCACTGCCTGAATCCTGATTGTGTAAGTAACCTTTCCAAGGTAGTTCCGTTGATTACGATGCAACATCTACTAACTTCACCTGTAATATAGAATGGATTGGTGAAGCCAGATATCGTCTTCTTTGGAGAAGGTCTTCCATCCGAATTCTTCGCCAAAAGAGAGTTGATCAAAGACGCTGACCTCCTCATTGTTATGGGTACAAGCCTCGCTGTAGCTCCTTTCAGCATGCTCCCTGACATGGTCCGGGATGATTCAGTCCCAAGAGTTCTCTTTAACCGGGAAAGGGTAGGCAACTTTGGGAGCTCCGAAAATGATTGCATCGTTCTAGATGATTGTGATTCTGGAGTTAGAAAGCTTGCAGAGTAAGTGGGGTTGTTGCTATGTTGTTTACCATCTAACGTCTCTTTGTTATTACTTAAATTGCTGTGACTCTATATGGAATATTAGCTAACTTTAAGTTTACTATAGGGGGTTGGGATGGGCGGACGAGCTAGAAGCGTTATTCCTAGAAGTAGGTGGCAAGGTTAATGCCAACGAGTCTGCCAGACTAAAAGAAGCACGACTTAACATGTCAAACGACGAGATCCTGGAAGCAGAGATAGAAAAGATCACAGAAGAAGTGGATGAGATGTTGCAAATTTCGAAGAATCATACTGAAGAAGTCAAAAATGAGCTTGCAAAGGATGCAGCTAAACACGATAGCTCTTCAGCGCCATCTAGATCACCGGCAGGCAATTCGTCTAAAGAGCATGCTCCTGTGACTCATGAGATAGTTAAGGAAGAATTGCCGGTCGTCGCGCTAAAGCTCAATGCAGATGCGGATATCGATGTGACGCTCCCGCAAAATAAACCGGATGGAACTGCTGAAGCTAGAGCATCTCCCTCGCACATCTGAGATATTTCTCGTTTTGTGATCTTGAGGTTTGCTAGAGCGTTATTGTATCTCTGGCATCGGGGTGAGAAACTACTAGGGAGTAAGTGCAATCACTGTTAGTAGAGGCTTTGTAAGCCTTGGCGTATTTCGGAATATTTGTGGGTGGCGTTGGCTCTACCGTAAACCATCGCGATACCCAGGGATAGCGCTATTCGAGAAGCTTCATATCTGCTGCATGCATAAATAGAGCAATAATGAAACCAATGCATAGAGCAACATTTTACGTCTTATTCGTGTACTTTGAACATTTTAGGCTTTCTAGACAACAACCAATAGTTCCATTTTTCCGGTTTGTACAGACTTTTATTACATTTGGTAACATTACAGCCCGCATTATATCAAACTGTGGAGCGTAACGCAAATTTTAATATCTACAAGACATCCAAGGGAAAAAGGATAAACAAGAACTGCACAACCGTAACGCACATATTCCACCTCCACTATACAGCATAGCTTCAAAAGGAAAAAACCCAGCAGCCTCGACGATAAACAACCAGGCCATATCAGACATGCAGAAACCCTAGCTTACCCTTCAAGCTCAACCCATATCTCAAAATCATCTTTCTCTGGCTCCCTCTTAACCTGCTGCATCCACATCGTCCTCAACCTCCCTTTAACCTTCTCCCATTTGCTCCTCGCATCCTCACCAAACCTCTCCACTACAAAACTTTGTTGATGACCAAAGGCAGGCGTCATTATCACTCGCTCCAATCCCTCAAGTTTGGCTACAGTCTTCTCAGCAAACAATTCGAAGAATTGTAAGAGAGGGATTTTTTCAAGAGAAGGAAATGGAACGGGCGAGTCGAAATCTAGGTCTTTGGTGGGAAGCTGGAAAATGAAGTCAAGGGTTTTCTTGTGCGTATTATTGGGATTTGGGATGGTAATGGGGAGGGGAGAGGGACCAATGGTTGAAGGTGTTGGAGGGTAGGTTTGTGATGGTGTGGGGGAGTTTTGGGGATGGGGAAATTGTTTAAACTCAGGTGTTGCTTGGGTAATTATTGATGGACGTATTGATGGCGCATCTTGTGAGTATGAGTGACGGGTTACCTCAGCGGCTTTGTTTGGAGATGGAGTCCTTGAGGGAGTTATTGGATCAGCTTTGGATGCTGTGGCTGGGGGGGTGGCGAAAATCACAGTGGGATTTGAAGCAGGACCGGTTTGCAGCATGTTGTAGGTGTTTGCATCAATCGTGGGTGGGCCATGAATTGGTGCGATGTACTGCGGAATGTTGGTAGGAGAAGAGTGGTGTTGTGGACTTTGGTGCTGGGGAGGAAAAGCCATTTGTTGAACCGAAGACTGTTGGCTTGATTGAAACTAGAAGCTAAGAATCAGCATTCAGAATCAGAGGATTACTCGGAAAACTAAATTGAGCCGAAAACTTCTTTTATTGATACAACTTACTCCTGGGATGTTGACTACTTCTCTCCATACGTTATTTGAATGTTCTGAATTTGGCGACATAATAAACCTGTAAAGCCAATTGTTAGTCATTATTAGTCTCTTTAGATGACAAAATCCGATCGAGTAAGGAAGCTCGTGGCTATAACACAAAATCCCATAGCTCTTGAGAATACATACTGTATCCTGTTTCTAGTTGACCCTTGCAACTGGTCTCTCGAGTGTGGAGATGGTTTCTTTTCTCTCCTCTTCGGTTTTCTCTCGGCCACCAAAATTCTAGGTTGGGGTACTGGAGTGAAGTTCTGCTTAACACTACTGGAGTTGTTGGTATCAGGTGGCGACCATTGATAGGGAGTAAAATTCTGAGCTTTGGGCTGCAAGCTTCGAGATGGTTTGGGAGATAAGCTTTGCATATTCGTGTCGTTTGGCTTTGAGACTTGGCCTGATTGCTGTGTCATCTTTACCCAATCTTGTGGGGATGCGAATTGCCTTGCGGGTGTTTGCGAATGATTCAATTCTTGTGACATTAAATTTTGGGGATGTGGCGTAAACATCGTCTCCTCGTGAAAAACGGGCATGTTCTATTCAGTGTTAACGGAGAACCTTTTAGTAAACAAGAATAACAACCTACTTCCTGAGTCGAGGATCCGTTGATAACGGCCTGCAAATTTTGTGTACGATATCTTTCCTCCCAGTGCCGGAATCCCAGCTCCGTGAGACCATGTGCTAAGAGGAATTGTCCTCGATCCAACTCACTACCAAAATGCGGAATACCGCCCGGCTTTTGAGACAGCACTTGGAGCCTTTGAACTTCCTGTTCTAATGTAGCATATTTTGCCTGATGACCACCGTCACATAAAGCCTGAGCGTCCAGTGGCACGGTGCTTCTCGGCTGAGAGTGAGAGATATAGTGATGATGGTGTTGAAGAGGTGCATCCCCCATTGACTGTCGTATTGTTGGAGCAATTCCAGTTGCTTCTTTGGGAGAGACATGGTAACTAGCTGTACTGTTTATGGAATTAGAGCTGATTGCTGGTGATTTTCCCCGCGCGCCATTGGTTTGAGAGACCGGAATAGGACTAGAGTTCTGGGAAGGACTTTTGGGTACTCGATGATTTGGATGAAGTCGCTTGTTGCGTTCAGTCTCATTCTATAGCACGGTTTAGATTATGGCTTATTGTAAAGGAATCACATCGACAAACCTGGACAGCCCACCAATCCTTATATTGTGCTACTCCTCCAAGAATGTTATGTTTCGAACAGAAGTTTCGAAGGGTAAAGTCGCTGGTAGTCTCTGGGTGCAGCCAAGCTTCTAAACCCCAAAGTTCTGTCTGCACCCTTTCGCTCAGGCCGGGAAACTCTTTTAAACCATGCTTGAGACACATTTGGTACAACCCACTCGACGATCGCCATATCTCGTAGTCATTTTTCAATTCAGGAACTGATATTGACTCATCATGATTGGGTGACAGCTTAGCGGGAACAGTTCTTGTATGTTCAGTCAATAAGCTAGGTAGTAGTAAGGGCTCCGTGCGAGGGGATTTATCCTGTTTTACAGAAGAGGAATTGTCCAGCGCTAGAGAGTAGTGGTGACTTGAACTATTTAGCGTAGAGTGGTTGAGTTCTGGTGAAGATACCGGCATCAGATTATCCTCACGAACTTTGACGCCAACCAGGTCTGGCAAGACTCCAGCAGGGGATTGGGCAGTATCACGAGGCTTATTAAATACCCCATGTTCGGTTTTGGGAATATGGTCTCCTGGAATCGGAGGAGCGAAATCGGGATGTGGAACTTCAGTAGGTGGAGGAACTTCCTCGTGGACTGATAAATAAGGCATATGATGGTCATTGAGAGTGAAGCCGTCAGGAACTTTTTCTGATGATGCCGATATTAATCTCGATAGGTCAACCAATGGCGAGGCCTTAGGCGTTATAACAATGTACTCTTCAATTGGATCATTAATTTTTGCGCCAATATTAAGATGTTCTAGTACACTTCCAGCCATTGATCTCAAATCCCCTCTTATTTTCATCTCTGGAGGCATGGAAATGTTTGGAAAGATTACAGGCGACTTGGAAGCGGCTGGGGGCTTTGTGGTCCTTTTTCTTCGTTTTGCCCTATGACTATCTTCACCTGTTGTGGTCGCCTCTCGGTCCACCTTCCACTAATTAATGTCAGAACTGCTTATATCCTTCTCGAGGTGACACAAAGTGGCCTTGCATGAGTACTGGCCTAAGAGTATTTGATTTCAAGAGATCAGAAAAGGAGACTTACATGTTCTTCCCTAGATTCCCAGAGCTGTTGAAAGCGCTTAGTTTTGGTTGAACTTCCATCAAGTGCAGTTTGGAGGAAGCAGCCAGAATAGAACTCGGCAGTTAGGTGCTTAACTACAAACTGGTAAGCCAAAGCTCATACAATGTCTCTGTTAAGTTTTGAAAGATATTGATTTCATGACTTACTTCTTTCCCCAACACGTCGCTCCAGCTTCATATACTGCGGTCCATTCAGGGAACTCAATTCAGTATTAGTTCTTAGTTTATCGACCACTTCTCTATAAGTACCCATCTTGAGGTCCTTAGCAACATAGAAGTTACGCTGGTGCATAAACTGTGCCACAATTGGGTCTGCAGATGGTGGCCATGGGAGGCTCTTTGACAGCCATTCATGCGTGAACTCATGAATGACTTCTTGACGTTTGAATGGGTTCAAATCTTTGATATGGCTAATTGCCGCACGACGATTGAATCTCTCTGGGTCTTCATGCCATGGTTTTAAGTAGTGCGCTGGATCCAAGGCATTCAGATTGTTTGGCAGTGGAATATCAGGAGATGACTCGATATCATCCCGTTCATAGAGCTCGTTGTCTTGGAAATGTGTGCCGCGTTCGCCTGAGCGTCTGGTTCTCTTTTGCGTAGCGTTCTCGCTCTCTGCTATCTCCTTGTCTCTTCGGGCCTTTTGGTCTCTGAGCTCTGATTATTATCCAGTCAGTCTTAATATTTCATACATATAATAAAATGCTGTAAAACGAGAAATTGTAGCTAATCTCAAAGAGTACAGGAACTGGTTAAAAAGAAATATTATTAGAGAATGAGGGTTGCAAACGCTTATTATTGAAAGCTCTTAGTCTGAAGATATGAGTAAGAGCTTCGATTATCCTGCGTGTATATTGTTAGGGAAGTCATTTCATTAAACTCAAAGCACAAAGCATACAAAGCTCGATGTGTCGACCATACCACCGCTCCTTCGGGGTTTGGAGGAAAGAGACGCTCTCCTCTCCCTTCCTCCACAAGAAAGTTCGTCGCACAAAGTCGTGCCTCGACGGGATCTGCGCGACCACAGGGCGGTATCATATGTTCGCGAATTTCGTACTCTTTCAAAAAATCCTTCACTTCTGCTTTCAGTGCTTCGGAATTTCGGGTCGCGGAGTCTTTCTCGTATCCAATTTCCAAACAAAGGTTTTTAAGATTGAGATGGCTCAACCTAACTTGAAATTCTTCGTAGGCCATATTTGGGTTAACACAATAATATGGGTGATTAGTATTATTTTCACATCAGATCTTCAAGTCCTCGGTCTCCTTCTATTACATGCTATGTCGACTTGAATAGTACAGCTTAGAAGTGGGAGAAGGAGGAACGAAACCCCCAGTTAGTTAAGTTTTCTTTTAAGAACTCAAATAAGTTGGAATCTAACAATGTTGCTTTTTGCACCCAAGAATGTTGGTTCCCGCACACCGTATCGCTTATATTGAACATCCAGTATGTAATCAATACGGTGCAGGGCTATCATGTAATATAGCTGCTTCGAGCGGCGTGCATGAGACGGCAAAAGAGACAGGGTGTCAAACTATTAGGATGATGTGATTTGCTATGCCGGCATCCATGCATACAGTATCTATGTGTATGATAACCAAACAAAAGAAATAATTATGAAATGCGCACTTGACTTGATATTTGTTCGGACCAAGCCAATCGGCTCCGAAGTGAAATGCCATGTTGTGTGACTTTGCATCGCCATGTTCGCTGCACTGTAGGTAAGGATGAGGAAACCATATGCATACTTAACTGCATACCCAGCTGCCGATTAGCAAGACTCGCAACTAGGCAAGGATACGTTGTATCACAAGCGCACTGCATGCAATATTCGATAGCCGAGATGTCCTCTGCTGTATACGATATTAAGTCCGAGAGGATGACGGGGGTCACGTAATCAGATAACGTATAAAATAATACTACTGTATGTTAAATTGTGGTGCAGTGTGATAGGCTCCCGTATCTACCATGAGTCTGTAGGTTGATATAGGTGTTGTGTTGTGTTGGCGCATGATAATATACAGTCGACCTGTCGTGATGCTTTTCGAGCACATCTATGGCATCACCCCGCTTGCCCCTCTCTGCGTGTTTCGTCGAGCGACAAATATTGATTCTCGCAATACGAGACTCACTCTCTTAATATAAACAAAAGTAACCATCCAGGCTATCAGCCCAAACTCTGAAACCTCTCCTTTGCCTTGTCTTTCGTTTTGTTCAAAAAATCCGCGTAACTTCCTTTCGTTTGTCTTGCGGCTTCTTCTGTGGCATCACCAAGTTTTCCGCCAATAGCGCCGAGCCCAACACCTTGACTATAAAGCTCAGTTGTAATGGCTTCAGTTCGCCCTGTACCTTGGGCCCCCAAACCCTCTCCGGCAGTCCA
>Ga0247734_1001369_pt1 | contig 18671 bp, 12 predicted proteins | sample UWRJL103311B2_FD_180933 | JGI IMG/M metagenome (GOLD analysis project Ga0247734, IMG submission 180933) | Plant litter microbial communities from Arlington Agricultural Research Station in Wisconsin, United States - UWRJ-L103-311B-2 | ecosystem: Environmental > Terrestrial > Plant litter >... | reverse complement strand
TGATGACAAGCATTTGCTGATGGCACATTTCAAACCCAAAAAACTGAGGAAACGGCAATACTTTTTGCAGGAAGGAGACGTATGCAAATATATTGCGTTTATAGTCAAAGGATCCGCCAGGACTTTACCGTAGATGAAAAGGGGCATGAGAATGTATTGAAACTGTCTGTGGAAAATTGGTGGCTGTCTGATTTTGAAAGCTTTTACCTGTTAACCCCGAGTCGCTTCAATATCGAGGCCCTGGAGAATCTCGAGCTGCTTCAATCTACCAATGCGCAAATTGAAGAGTTTCTTAAAGATATCCCTGCCTTTGCAGCAATGCAGAACATCATCAGTCAAAATTACACCATTGCAAACCAGAAAAGAATGCAGGCTGCTATTACCTATACTGCTGAAGAGCGTTACGAGGATTTGGTTAGCAATTACCCGCACTTTCTGAAAAGGTTCCCGCAAAATATGATCGCTTCTTATCTGGGTTTATCGCCCGAAACTTTGAGCAGGATAAGGAAAAACGCTCTTAAATAGATTTTGATTATATCTTGTTCCCATAGGTGCCGGCTTCTCAATTGCTGTTTCAGCGTACGATCGATATAGCCTTATTAATGCAGAGAAATTGCTTAGCAACTTAAAATCTGACGTTTTCATTTTGCTGTTGTTATGCCTCGCAGGTTTTTTATAGGCACACTAAATTTCTTTTTTACAGTCTGTTAGCTGAAAAAATTGATTTAAGTCAATACACCGGGATGTCCTAAGTCAAACTTAATCGATGATTCACCTCAATATTCAGTTCGTCAGAGGGCTGCATATTTGGATATACTTCAGAACGCAGATACGTCTGAAGAATTTGAATTATTAATCCTAGAAATCATGAGTAAATTACAAAACAAAGTAGCGATAGTTACCGGTGCAGCACAAGGAATAGGCGCATCTATCGCAAAACACTTCGCGGCAGCAGGAGCAAAAGTAGTGGTGAATTATGCCAAAAGTAAAGCAGCAGCAGAAAGTGTAGTTAAAGAAATAACCGACAACGGAGGCCAGGCTATTGCCGTTCAAGCCGATGTATCAAATGAGGCCGATGTGACCAGGCTGTTTCAAGAAGCCAATACGGCTTTCGGTCCGCTGGATATTTTAGTAAACAACGCTGTCCACCAGGGATACTTACCGGTAGAGCAGATATCAGCAACAGCTTTTCATCAACATTTCAACGTCAATGTTTTGGGACCAATATTAACTATCCAGGCATCCTTAAAAGCCTTTGGCGATAAGGGCGGCAATATCATCAACATCAGTTCGGGTGCCAGCAAATACCCTCTTCCGGGAGCTTCCCTGTACTCTGCTACTAAAGCGGCATTAGATGCCATGACCATTGCTTTATCAAAAGAACTGGGTGTTAAAAATGTTCGTATCAATTCTGTCTTGCCGGGCGCTACCGATACAGAAGGTGCAGCCAGCGCAGGTGTAACCCCAGGCAGTGATTATGAAAAAATGTTTGTCGCGAAAACACCACTTGGCCGCAGAGGTCAGCCTGAAGATATCGCCAAAGCTGTTTTATTCCTGGCTTCGGATGATGCCGCCTGGATTACTGGAGAGCAAATTGGCGTTTCAGGTGGGATGTATGGTTTTTAACCTCTTACTGAAAAAGATGAAAGATAATGTAACACAAGCGAATGTCAGGATTGTAAAGAATTTCTTTGCAGCTTTTGACAGCGGGGATAAGCAAGCTCTGCTTGCCTTATCTGCCGAAAATGTGGAGTGGATCACTCCTGGCGAAGACTGGGCACTGGCAGGCAAGCGCAACGGCCACGCCGGATTATTGGATTTGATTCAGACGTCAACAGAAATGTTGGAAACTTCATTTCCAGAGCCACCAGAGTTTGTAGCGCAGGGTGATCGGGTTCTGGTCAGTGGCTTCAGCACGGGGAAGGTCAAAGCCACCAACAAGCCATTTACAGACCATTTTATCATTGCTATTACGGTAAGAAATGGTAAAGTGGCGAAGGTTCGGGAGTATCTGGACACGCAGGCACTGGCGCAGGCATCGAAGATATAGGGGATATCAAACATTATTGGTCAAAGACCCTCTTTTTAAATGAATAAGCTTCGTTAAAATCCCTGTTTCTTCTTGAAGCAGGGATTTTAATAAGCAGGTCGGCGATATAAGGACATTTTCTCCGTTGATTAGCCAAATGCAATTAGAGAATAAATTATGTATTTACGTGTTACGTATTCATTATCAGTAATATAAGGATTGGGCACGATTCTGTAGTTGTTCTATGCCTTGACTATTGATTCATTGCATAGAAACAAACCCTTATAGAATGAAAACAACACTTAACACTGTATTGATCACCGGCGGGAGTGCCGGGATTGGTTTAGAAATTGCAAAACAATTTTCACTTCATAATAAAGTGATTATTTTAGGGCGCAATCAGGAACGGCTTGACAAAGCAGTCGCATCTCTTCCAAATGTGACAGGAATTAGAGCAGATGTCTCCAATAAAGAAGATGTAGAGGCTCTCGTAAACAAACTGTACGCGGGTTACCCAGAACTAAATGTCATTGTCAATAACGCGGGGTCAGCCAATTACAATGATCTGTTGGTTGACACTGACACCTTTGAGAAGGCAGAAAATGAAATGCAAACAAACTACCTGTCGGTTGTTAGATTGAACCAATATTTGTTGCCCTTACTGCAAAAACAGAAAGATGCTGCAATCATAAATGTGTCTTCAGTTGCAGCTTTCGTACCTGGCCTGGTTCTTACAACTTATGCAGCAAGCAAAGCTGCACTTCATTCTTATACCAGGGCATTGCGACTGGCATTATCAGGAACGAATGTGAAGGTTTTTGAACTAATGCCACCATTGGTAGATACGGAGTTCTCTGCAGCAATTGGTGGTGCAAATGGAATTCCCGCAGCCGAAGTAGCAGAAGAGCTTATCAGTGCTATGGAAAATGATACTTATGAAATCCGCGTTGCTGGAACAGAATATATCTACCAGTTATATCAAAAGTCGCCCGAAGAAGCGCTGCGTGCAATGAATCAACTTGAATAATGGTTTTGCCGCATGATAGATTTTGATGCTCCATGCGGCATCCCAATATCTAAAAACCATTAATAGAGATCAATCCAGAAAAGTGTTGCTTCCTTGTGATAGGTTATGCTTGCAAATTATTTTTCCTTTGTTTGGATAAACAATTGTTCTTTCTTTATTCCAAGTTTACTGATTTTTGAGTTCAGCGTCGAAGTCGGGACACCAAGCAATTCAGCTGCCCCTTTGTAACCAAAGATTTTGCCTCCACACCTCTTGAGTACGGCAATAATATGGTCCCGTTCATTTTCATCAATAGTTTTTACGTAACCACGATCTTCAATGGTTGCATCCTCATGATCTTTTATTATCTCTTTAGTAAATACATTTGGAAGAAATACCTCCTCAATTATATGCGTTCGTGCAAGTAAAACGCTTCTTTCTATTAGGTGTTCTAATTCCCGAACATTACCAGGCCAGCTATACTCTTGCAAGTCGCGCATCGCATGGTCCGCTATTTTCAGCATCTTTCTGCCGGATAGTTTGGCGAACCTATGCATGAAGTAATATGCCAGGACAGGTATATCCTCCTTACGGTCTTTGAGGGTTGGCATATGCACTGGGAAGACGTTTAGTCTGTAAAATAGATCACTTCTGAATTTACCGTTTTGCACTTCTTTTTCAAGGTCCCGGTTGGTTGCTGCTACAATACGAACGTCCACTTTGATTGTTGTTCTACCACCTACACGTTCTATTTCTTTTTCCTGCAACGCCCTTAAAAGCTTTACCTGAAGATCAAGCGGCATTTCTCCAATTTCATCCAGAAACAAAGTACTGTTGTTTGCTAGTTCAAACTTCCCTATCCGGCGTTCTGTAGCACCTGTGAAACTGCCCTTTTCGTGTCCAAATAGTTCGCTTTCTATCAAATTGGCAGGAAGGGCTGCACAATTTACCTTTACCATGAGCTTATCTTTACGCGGGGAGTTATTGTGAATCGCTCTTGCAATCAGTTCTTTGCCTGTGCCAGTTGCACCAAGTATAAGTACTGTACTGTTAGCAAATGCAACCTGCGACATTAATGAGAAAATTTTCTGCATCTCCTGTCCTGAACCTATTATTTCCGAATAATTGTGGGAGGTTTCAATCTGTTCATGCAGATACATGTTTTCATATTCAAGCTTTAGCTTATAATTTTTTATCTCCTCTAGCTGACGTTCGATCTTTGTGTTGGCCATAGCATTGGAAAGTGCAATAGCTATCTGGGCACTCAAACCTTTAATCAGGCCCATTGGTGTTTTGCCCGGTTGTATCCAGAATATGCCAATGTCTTCGTTAGCGACTTTCAGTCTAACACCTAGAATCTCTTTTGCACTAACCGAGTTCCAGAAAGAATAGCTGGGAAAAGAATAGGTGTTATATTGCAGGATGTTACTAATCTGAAAAACCACGGGCTCATTAGATTTTAATACTGCTCCGGTTAAAGAACCCTCAACCGGCATCTTTGAACCAGTTATCGTTTTAAAGCCTTCGTCTTCCGGATCTGGCACAGGGAGCTCATGCAAAAAATAACTGTAAGTAAGATTGTCGTCATTCCTAATGGTTATGATATATTCATTGATCGAAAAAAGATCTTTCAGGTATTTTTTAAAAATGATGCTTAAACCATTTTTATCCCGCACGGTGGCTAGGTCATTACTGAATTTTAACAGCAGCGTTGTTTCGTCTTGGATTTTCGGGCTAGCATCGCTGGCAAAATTCAGGATATGGCTTTTATTCTCACTAACAGAATGTTCAAGTAAACTTACCGATTCCATATTCTTTTTATAATTAATGTAGGACTTTTCAAAATCTATTATATCCTTAACCGATTAACCAATTACTATGCCGTCTATTATAATTCTGTTAATCAGAGTTTTGTATTAAACGTGAATGATTTTTATTGATGAAATATCAATAATTGTCTGAATTTTTGATGAAATTTAATCAATTGGTATGTGTATTTTTATCTTAAAGATAATGGCTAATATGATGGGATCAATTCAACTGTCTTAGAAGCTTGATAATGATATAGTAAATAACTTGATGAAACAGATTTACTCATTGGGCATTATAGATAATGCCAGGATCCTTATGTTGTTTACTTTTTTAATTCCTGGGATTCAAGTAGCTGCACAAAATATCAGCGCCTCTCAGGCAGATTCAATTAAGCAGATAACTGGTCAGTCGGTATCAGATTCTGCACGTATCTTTAATTTGCTTAAAGTGGCGCAATATCATATCTTCAAGCCACATGAGTATGGGCCTGACTTGGATACTGCCTCGCTTTATTTGAACCGGGCAATTCGATTGGCATCTAAGTCTCCAATAAGTGCTGCTGCAGGTTTTACACATATTGTTGAATCCTATTGGTATTGGGAAGCTGGAAACCGTCAAAAAGGCAAACAAAAGGTCAGTTTGGCAATCACTATTCTCGGAAAAATTCGGTCCAATGCGCTCTTGGGTGATGCTTACAGTGATCTTGCAAAATACTACGGCCTTGCTGATGACGAAATCGGCCGAAAACTATTCTATAATGAAAAAGCGCTAACTGCATATCAATCCGCAGGAAACATCAGGCAGCAGGCCGCTATTTTACAAATGATCGCTGATATACAATCATACCAAAATGACTTCACACGTTCGTCAGCTAATTTAGATAAAGCACTAATACTTTATCGTTCCATAAATCACCGCCAGTTACATGGAATTTATATTTTGCTTAGCGCCAATAGCTTTGAAGCCAATAATTACAAAGAAGCCTTGCGATATGGATTTTTGGCTCTTAATACGGCCGAGCAGGTTGGTGATACCAGTATACAATTGGCAACAATTCAGAACAAGCTTGGGTTAATCTTTTTTAGGATGACAGAATACACTAAGGCCAGTGAATTTTTCGATAATGCCTTACAAGTTGCTAAAAGAAATCACGATGTAAATGCGATCTACCTGATCGTGGGTAATTATTGCAATGCCCTGAATAGGATGAACGAACCAGATAAATCAATAACGCTTTTAAAAAATACGCTGAAATTTTACCCGCTTCCAGACGAGTACATGGCCAAATTCACTGTTCCTGAAACATTTCTTGAAACTTATACTAAACTTAAAGACTATCAAAAGGGATTGCCTTTTTGCCTGCAACTGCAGAAATTTTTAAACACTGGAGATATAGCTTTCAAACGACGCGCGTTTCCCGCAATTTTACACTTTTATATTATGGGCAATAATTATGCTGAGGCGAACAAGCATTTTAATATGTTCAACGCGTTCGCAACACGCCATACGACAACAAATGTCCGCAAAGGCGTGGAGCAATTTGCGTATAAACTAGATAGTATGAGTGGAAACTTTACAGCTGCGTTTGTTCATTTGCAAGCATTAAACCAAATTCAGGATTCTATTGCAAAAGCAAATAAAACAAGAGAACTTAAAAGTATTGAAGTGTTTTATGAAACCAAGAAAAAGGAGACGGAGATCAAGTTGAAGGATAAGAATATTCAGTTGCTTGTTCAAGAAGCCAGGGGGCAGGAGGCGAGATTGAGATTTGTAAGAAACTCGGCATTTGCTGGTATAGTGCTTATTGCAGTCATTGGTTTCCTTGTTTACCGCCAATATAACCAAAAACAAAAAGCCACTGCGTTAATTACAGAGAAGCACCGTCTATTGGAGGAAGTCCTGAAGGAAAAGGAATGGCTGCTTAAGGAAGTGCATCATCGGGTGAAGAACAACCTCCATACTGTCATCAGTCTACTCGAATCACAAGCTGCATTTCTTGAAAATGATGCCCTCAAAGCAATAGAAGTCAGTCAGCACCGGATCTACGCCATGTCTTTGATCCATCAGAAATTATACCAGTCAGAAGATATTAAGACTGTCGATATGTCAAATTACATTCCGGAATTTGTCTCCTATCTTGCAGAAAGCTTTGAAAACCCAGCAAATATTAAATTTAATCTTCGGGTTGAGCCCATCGAAGTAGGGGTTAACCAGGCCGTACCAATGGCACTGATTTTAAATGAAGCTATAACCAACGCTATAAAGTATGCCTTTCCGGGTTTTAGGAAGGGTACCATTGATATTGCCTTTTTTAAGGAAGGCGAGCGGCTTAAACTGAAGATCGCCGATGATGGTGTCGGATTGTCAGAAAGCTTACTGGCCAATCCCAGGCGTGATAGCCTTGGCTTAAAGCTGATAAGGGGACTAGCCCGTGAATTACACGCTGACGTAGATATACACAACTTCAATGGACTTAAAATTGTACTAACGATGGCCGAATTCAAAGTGTCCCGTCTCTAATCCGGCCATTTATTTCCATCCTCCACCAAGCGCCTGATATAAGTTAACGATGGCCTGAAGTTGCTGCAGGCGGTCATTAATACCACTCAGCTGAGCACTAAGTAGGCCTTGTTCACTTGTTAATACGTCAGTATAATTTGTTGAAGAACTGTACCGGAGCAGTTCCTTTGTATAGGAAACTGAAAGTTCCAAAGCCTCCAATTGCTTTAACCTGGTCAGTTCCTTATCTTTTGCTGCCTGGTAAGCATATAAATGATCAGATACTTCTCTGCCGGCCTGAAGCAGTGCCGCCTGATAGCGATAAAATGCTTCCTTTTGTTTTGCAGTAGAGATTCTCAATCTTGCTTTATTTACGCCCTGGTTGAATAGCGGTTGTGTAAGCCCACCGATTATATTATAAAACACAGATCCATTAAAAAAATCGGTTAGTTTGAGTGTGGAAAGGCCACCCTCTGCTGTGATATTAATAGCCGGGTAAAAATAAGTTCTAGCTGTGTTTGTATTTTCAAATGCACCCCTAAATGCAAATTCTGCCTGTTGAACATCGGGACGGTTGCGAAGTAACTGGGCTGGTAAACCTGTTAAAAGTTTGTTTACCAAGCTCTGATTGTCAATTATCCCTCTTGTAATTACTTTTGGTGTATGGGCCAGTAATATGCTCAGGTAATTTTCCGTTTCCCTGATGCTTTGTTTAAGATCTGGAATTGATACTTCTGCCGCATAACGGTTTGCCTCACTTTGTACCACTGCAGCCCCGTTAACAATCGCCGCTTCTTTCAGTTCCTTCATAGTTTGCGCCTCAGTAATTCTGCTCCCGACAGTTTGTACTGTGATATCCAGTTGTTTGTCTAACGCCAATAACGAATAATATTGATTGGCAATCGTAGCAATCAACTGGGTTTGAACCGCCCTCTTGGCTGCCTCTGATTCCAATAGGCTGGAAAGGGCTGAACGCTTCGAGCTGCTGAGCTTGCCCCAGATGTCTGCCTCCCAACTGCTGTTGAGAAAAGCCCTGTAGGTGGTTGTGCCCAGGTTAATATCCAGGCCGGCAGGTAGATTAAGCGCGGCTGCAGAAGCTTTTGACCGGGTTGCGTTGATACCGGTATTAAGCCCAGGGAAAAATGCCGCTTTGGTTTGTCCATAATTAGCCTGAGCTGTGGCCATTCTTTGAATGGCAATTTTCAGATCAAGATTGTTTGACAGACCTGCTTCAATAAGGTCCTGGAGTTTTGGATCGGTAAAAATCGCTTTCCAGTCGAGATCGGCAATCGTGGTCGTGTCTCTTCCTGTACTATCCCTGAAAAGATTAGCGGCAGGTACGCCAGGCGACTTATATTGCTGCGTTATGCAAGATGCCAGAAATACCGTTAGGGCAAGGAAGAGGGTATAATATCTTAATGAATTGTCCATTATTGTAAGGTTTTGGTTCAAGGTTTATTTTTCATCTGAAGATGAAGTTAGAGATGATTGAAGTTGAGGTGGCCCCGATATCTTTTCCTGTATAGTTTGGAAAATAACGAAAAGGGCAGGTATGACGAATATGCCTAATAAAGTTCCGAATAGCATTCCTCCAACAGCACCGGTTCCGATGGAACGGTTTCCTTTTGCACCGGCACCAGAAGCGAGCATAAGAGGCACCAGTCCGAGAATGAACGCAAAAGAAGTCATGATAATAGGTCTTAGCCGTGCAACAGCGCCGGCAACCGCTGCATCGGAAATCGATAGTCCGGCCCTGCGGCGCATGACAGCAAATTCAACAATCAAGATAGCGTTTTTAGCCAGAAGCCCAATCAGCATGATCAGTGTAATCTGCAGATATATATTATTTTCTACACCAAAAATTGCTGCGAATATGAAGGCGCCTGCCAGGCCAACAGGTAATGATACCAATACGGCAAAGGGTAGTATATAACTTTCATACTGTGCACTTAGCAGAAAATATACAAAGATTAAACAAAGCAGGAAGATAAACGCCGTCTGGCTGCCACCGGCTAGTTCCTCACGCGTCAGACCGGAAAAATCGTAAGCGTAACCGCCTGGCAAAGTTTGAACCGCTACTTCTTTAATTGCTCTGATCGCATCTCCTGAGCTGTAACCTGGTTTAGGTGCACCTGTTATAGAAACTGCGGTGAATAAATTAAAGCGGGTAATAGATTCTGCCCCATAAACCCTTCTCAAAGTCACGAACTCAGCTATTGGTGCCATGGCACCTGTAGCACTCCTTACAAATATGACGTTCAGGCCTTCAACAAATGCACGGTAATTGGTATCCGCCTGTACCATCACCCGGTATTGTTTGCCAAACCTGTTGAAATCTGAAGCATATATGCCACCGTAATATCCCTGCAGCGTACTTAAAACTGAGGTGATCGATACACCGGCTTCTTTACATTTAGCCACGTCTATATCGGCCATGTACTGAGGAAATTTAGGGTTAAATGCTGTGAAAGCGTAGAGGATTTCAGGTCGCTGATTTAGGGCGGTCAAAAATTTTCCGTTTACCGACGCAAGTTTTAAAATGTCGCCGCCGGTCTTATCCTGCAGCTGCATCTCAAAACCGTTTGTATTACCAAAACCCTGTAAAGTGGGAGGGGCGAAGAATATGATCTTAGCGCCTTTGATACCAGATGTCATGGCAAACATCTTATCGATCAGGCTTTCTATGTTCTGACTCTTTTTCTCACGTGCCTCCCATGGTTTGAGTTTAATAAATACCACACCATATGATCCGCCGTTACCACCTATAATGCTCCTGCCGGAAACTCGTACTACCGACGCTACCTCAGGTAAATTTTTTGCTATCTTTCGTACTTCATCACTGATCACAGTGGTTCGTTCCAAAGAAGACGCTGGCGGCAGCGTAATATCAGCAATAATGAAACCCTGGTCTTCGTTTGGTACGAAGCCCGTTGGGGTCGTTTGTAACAATGTCCAGAAAATAAAACCAAATAACCCAATAGCGGCAAGGGTTAACCATTTTTTTCCTGTAAAAAAACTAACAGAGCTTTTATACTTTTTCGTTAAGGTGTCAAATCCGGCATTAAATGCGCTATAGAACTTCTGAAGAAAACCTTTTTTGTGTATTTCATGGTCCGGATGGGGTTTCAATAGCAAGGCGCACAATGCGGGGCTGAGCGTTAAGGCATTCACTGCAGAAATTACAATTGCAATTGCTAAAGTTAGACCAAACTGTTTGTAGAATACGCCGGATGAACCCGCAATAAAAGAAACCGGAAGAAAAACAGCAGCCATTACCAGCGTAATAGAAATTATCGCGCCGTTGATTTCCTCCATTGCGGCGGATGTTGCAGACTTTGCAGACTTTGCGCCCAGACCAAGCTTGGCATGTACAGCTTCAACAACTACTATAGCATCGTCCACCACAATACCGATAGCAAGTACCAATGCAAATAATGTGAGCAGGTTGATTGTAAAACCAAATAAATTGAGAAAAAAGAAGGTTCCTACAATCGCCACTGGCACAGCAATCGCCGGTATTAGCGTTGAGCGGAAGTCCTGAAGGAAAATGAACACCACGATAAAAACGAGCACAAACGCCTCGAACAAAGTGTGTAATACTTTTTCGATACTGGCATCAAGAAAGTCGTTTGCATTGAAGAGAGATTCATATTGGATACCCTTCGGGAAATTTCTGGAAGATTCCTTCAGGGTTCTTTCAACCTGTTGGATTAGGTCGTGGGCATTGGAGCCGGCTGTCTGGTTAACCGCAACAGCAACTGAAGGATAGCCGTTCGAAACTGTTTGATTGGTATAGCTCAACGCCCCCATTTCAATACGTGCGATGTCTTTGAGGCGTAGCAAGTCACCATTTGCATTCGCTTTGATAATGATGTCCCCGAATTCTGCCGAGCTGCTTAACCTTCCCTTGTACTTAATTACGTATTGGAAAGCCTGTCCGCTGTTTTCACCAAATTTTCCTGGTGCAGCCTCCACATTTTGTTCTGCCAGTGCGGCATTTACATCGTCTGGAACCAGTCCGTAGCTGGCCATTACATCGGGTTTTAGCCAGATCCGCATTGAATAGTCCTGGCTACTAAATACCGTGGCATCACCCACACCGGGTATGCGCTTGATCTCCGGCAACAAGTTTATGCTCGCGTAATTTTGCAGGAATGTAACATCATATGAATGGTTGGTGCTATAAAGATCAAATATGAGCACCATGCTGCTTTGACGTTTGCTTGTAGTAACCCCAGCTTTAATCACTTCAGCAGGCAATAAACTAGTGGCCCTTGATACCCGGTTCTGGACGTTAACCGCAGCTATGTCAACATCTACGCCTAGTTTGAAAAAAATTGTTATAACAGCCGTACCATCATTACTTGCAGTGGACGACATGTATGTCATATTTTCAACACCGTTGATCTGCTCTTCCAATGGCGTAATCACGCTCTTAATCACTACATCTGCATTTGCACCATTATAGGCTGCTGTTACAACAACAGTAGGTGGTGCGATCTCCGGGTACTGCGAAATCGGTAAAGATGTGAGCCCTAGTATACCCAGGATCACAATGATGATCGATATGACCGTTGACAGTACCGGTCGTTCTATAAATTTCTGTAACATAATATGCTAGTTAATCTTAATACCTTGACTAATGGTTTGATGGCTATTTAAGCTCTGTATATAGTTTTTCCGTTGGGATTATATCTGGTTTTATTTTCATGCCATCTTTCAGGTTTTCTGTTCCTTCAACAACTATTTTGTCTCCGACCCTCAAGCCATGATTAACTACATAAAGCTGCCCGGTCGTGGTTTCGGCAATACTGATCTCCGTACTTTTGACAGTATTATCAGATGATACCACGTAGAGGAAATGTTTTCCCTGGATTTCATAGGTTGATTTTTGTGGGACGAGAATTACGTTAGTGGCATACTGCGGCACTTTTAACGTTGCACTCCCACCACTTCGGATCAATCCCGAAGGGTTTGGAAATATTGCTCTAAAGCTGGCCGATCCCGTCTGCGTATTGATCAGGCCGTTAACTGTTTCCACTTTACCCGCTAGGGGATAGCTGCTTCCGTCCGATAAGGTAAGTAGTACAGGCGGCACGTTTTTAAGTTTCTGTGCCACGTCTTTACCGGGATAATTTCTTGAAAAACTTAATAATTGTTTTTCATTGAGGGATACATAAGCGTATATATATCCATTATTTGAAATCGTAGTCAATGGTTGTGGAGTATTACTGCTGACCAGGCTGCCTATCTTGTATGGGACAGCGCTGGCAATCCCGTCAACAGGACTATTGACGTGTGTGTAACCCACATTTGTTTGTGCATTAACATACCCAGCCCGTGCCTGTGCAAGTATTGCATTTTTTATCTTTAAAGCGTTCTCGGCAAAGTCGAGTTCGTAACTACTAATAATGCCTTTTGAAACAAGTGGTTTGGTTTTGTTTACCTGCAACTGTGCGGTATTTACTTCAGCTTCGGCACTGGTAATTAACGCCGCCGCATTATGTAACTCCTGATCATATGAGGGAGCACTTATTTTAAATAGTTTTTGTCCTTTACGGACAACCGACCCTTCATCGATGTAAATACTTTCTATATAGCCATCGACTTTTGGGCGTATTTCTATGTTTTGCTTGCCTTGAAGCACCGCTGGGAAGCTGAGGTATAAAGTTGTTGCCCTTGCATTTATTTCAACAGCTGGGAAACTTGGTACAGGATTAGGCTGTGCCACCTTTTCGTTCGGTTGTTTGCTACTGCAAGAGGAGAGGAAAAAGGTCGCCTCTAACGAAAATAAAATAAGTTTGGTTAAGGGTCTCATATCTTGAATTTTAGATGATTAAGTGATGTGACCAGAAAAGTCAATTCACATGCCTTGATTTCAATTTATTGATAATCAGTTTTTTGAGTTTGTTTTTGTAGGCTTCTTCAATTTGTATTTCGATGATTAGCGAAGGAATTTTCGAAATGCCGATATCCTGATCAGTAATGTGCTAATCAGATGTTTTAAGTGGAGTGGAGAGGCAGGTAGTTATAATTGTCGGTATATCGCAAACAATTCGCCCAATTGTTGAAATATAAACAATCCCGTTTTAATTAATTTGTATAATTACTTTGTAGTCAGTATGTTATATCTGGCATCTGATTTGGTTAATACTGTTTAAACCATTGTAATATGAGTAGGAATGTACTTATTGTAGAGGACGAATTTATCGGAGACAACGATCTTCGTCAGATGCTCACCAAAGCAGGATATGTTTGCCGAAGTATAACTCCTTCCGCTGAAGAAGCCCGGCGCACTGTGGAAAAACAAAAACCAGGCTGGGTGTTGCTCAATATTATGCAGGATAGTTGCATAGGAATTGAAATTGGAGGTTACCTGTCAGAGAAGAATATCGGCTTTATTTATATATCGGCTAACACTGATCAAAAGGTAATAGAAGCGGCTAAAGCTACAGAGCCTTACGGGTTCCTTGTAAAACCATTTCGCGAAAAGGATTTGTTGATCATGCTGGATATTGCAATGGGAAAACACCAGCAAAACCTGCTTTTCATCAGGCAACGTGACATGATACTGCAAAAAGAATTGGGTCATATTACAGACCGGAACATAGATGTCAATACAAGAATTTCGAAATTACCTACTGTGTTTCAGTCTATTATTCCTTTCGACTATTTTAAAGTTAGCCTTCCCGGAAGAAGTAATGGTATGACGGCCGAATGTAGCTTCTTAAGAGCTGGATTTGATGAATACCAGATTTTTAGAGACAGGGAGATCCTTGCACTAATTGGCATGAACCGGGATGAAATAAAACGGATTAAAATCAGTAGCCCGGCAGAAAAGTCCCAGATACTCAACGATAGCAACTATAGGAAGAGTTTATTGGATGATCCTGTGGAAAAGCATGTGAGCCACCATTTTAATTTGAGTTCCAGGTTAATACTATCAATGGTAACAAAAAGCGGAGAACGGTTCAGTTTTTCATTTTACAGCCGTAAATCTGATGCTTATTTTCCGGGCCACCTCAATACGCTCCTCAAAGCGGAGCAATATATTGTTGAATTTATTGAACAGGTATTCTTCCAAAAAAGCTATTATGGAATAGCCCCACAGAGACATCATGTGCCCATTTCGCTAGTCGAGGATATAAGCCCTTCCTGCATAGAATTCGATGGCATTATAGGAAAAAGCCAGGTTTTATTGCAGGTGCTGGATCATATCAGACTTGTAGGTCCTTCACCTGTTTCTGTTCTTATTCTTGGCGAAAGTGGTACAGGTAAAGAGAAAGTAGCCAGGTGTATCCACCAATTCTCTCCAAGGAAATCAAAACCATTCATCACTGTCAATTGTGCGGCATTACCAGCCGACCTGATTGAATCTGAATTGTTTGGCCATGAAAAAGGAGCGTTTACGGGGGCGGCTGAAAAACGTATTGGGAAATTCGAACTGGCCAACGGTGGTACTATCTTCCTTGATGAAGTAGGCGAATTGACACTCGAAGCGCAAATCAAATTGCTACGGGTATTACAAGAAAAAGAAATTGAGCGTGTTGGGGGAAGTAGGACTATTCGCGTAGATGTTCGGGTCGTTGCCGCGACGAATAAAAAGCTTGAAAAAGAAGTAACAGAAGACCGTTTCCGTCTTGACCTTTACTATCGCCTGAATGTTTTTCCAGTAGTTTTACCTGCGCTTCGTGACCGCAAAGATGACATTCCGCTGCTGACCGATTATTTCCTTAAGATGTATAGCAAGGAGATCGGAAAAGAGGTGAATGGTATTGCACCTGACGCACTAAAAGCGCTAATAGGATATAGTTGGCCAGGCAATATCAGGGAGTTGCAGCATACCATCGAAAGAAGTCTTTTGCTTAATTCAGGTGATATCCTCAGTAATGTGTTTTTGTCAGCTAATAGCCCTGATGAAAAGCCGGTAAATGCCGTCGTTGGGCGGGTCAAAACATTGGAACTGTTAGAGTCAGAGCATATCCTCTGTGTATTACGCGGCTGTAATGGTAAAGTGTGCGGTCCAAGTGGTGCAGCAGAACTACTAGGCGTACCCCCAAGTACACTCAACTCAAAAATAAAAAAACTGGGGATCAGCAGGGAATCCTATTTTAACCATTAAATCAACACTTTAAACTCGCAATTTAAACCCATTTCTATAATTGGCGAATAATTGCGATATTATAGGGACTAATCAAAGAGATGTCAATCCAACATAAAAAAGTCAAAAAACAGCACTGGAATACAACCGAAACACTATTAGGAATTAGTGATGCCATTGCAAGTGTGAAGGACAGAAACGAACTGCTTGATGTGATCAATAACAAGTTGAAAATACTCTTTGATTTTACACACAGTGTCGTGTTGAAATTCAGCAGTGATGATAAGTATCTTTCCGCATTTTTGCTAGACCCAAATTCAAAAAGCCGTGGGCACGCCAATTACCAGGAAATCACTTCTGGGGTAATTCCTGCTGACGACAGGTTGATACAGCAAATGATCAATTCCAAACGTCCTCTGGTTTTTGATCTCGAACGGGAATCCCGTGCAGCGGATGCGCAGTCTTACCTGTTGATGAATTACCGGACCGGCCTTGAAGAATTTCTTGCCGTAACGCTAAAAAAGGTTAATCAACAACCGTTCGGAATTCTTTATTTTTATGCCGATCAGAAAGCGTCTTTCTCCGAAGATACCATAAGCATGATTCAGGGCTTGTCTTATCATCTGTCAACGGCTATAGTCAACATACTTTATCACGAAGAGATCATTCAGAACAACCGCGAAAATGAAACACTTCTTTCCATCAGTGCTGCAATATCCTCTATCAGAGATAAACGTGACCTTCTGCGGGTTATTAACAACCAGCTCAAAACAGTACTGCGCTTCAGCGATCTTGCCATCAGCATATATGACCTCGATAATGACAACTATAAAGTCTTTCTCTATGATTGTCCCACAATGGGTATCCATGCAGATTTCGGTGCCGTCGCTGCTACCACTCATCCGCTAAAAGATGGCATACATGATCGGGCAATCACCGCTGACCTGCCGGTTACATTTTCTTACCATGAACTTGATACGATGGACCAGCCACATATCAGATTCATGTTAAGCGCCGGCATAAAAGAACTTATAGTTGTTCGCTTACAACAAGGAAATAAGCTCATCGGTGCGATGGTCTTAATGTCAGTTCACGATAACTCATTTTTAGATAGCGCTCAAAGCTTTATTCTCAGGGTATCCCATCATATCGCTACTTCGGTATCCAACATCATAGCGTATGAACAAATCGAAGCCCGGGACAGTGAAAAGACCATGCTGCTGACTTTTGGAAAGGATATAGCTGCTGTTAGGAATAAGAGCGGTCTGGAGAATGTTATTGACCAATTTTTCCCGGATAAGTTTAACATCAGGAATTACATCATTACCGCCAAGAACGATGACGGGCTTACACATAGTTATTATCTTTTTGACAAGTCTGGGAATTATGAGTTCACTGAAGGATTTGAAGAAATCAAACAAGCCAAATGGAGTGTTGCAAGTACACTATTCGATCTCTCATACACTTCATACTCACCTATTATATTCGACCCTGACAGGTTGCTTAAGGATGGAGTGATTACCGCTTCTTATGCAGATTTTTGGAAAAGGACAGGTTTGGAGCGGTGGCTCGGAATGCCGTTGCGCGTTGGAAATGAAGATGTCGGAGTGTTATGGACAATTCCGGGAGCTGCCAATGATATCTTGTTAGGCGGTATTGCGTCGCAAATCGGATTCGCGATTAATAATATCCTCGCTAATGACAAGATAGAAGCTCAACTAGCAGAGATCAATAATTATAAAGAGCGGCTGGAGGAACAGAATCTATACCTTCAGGAAGAGGTTCAAAGTGGTTTTTCATACAGTGATATTGTTGGCTCTGGTCCTAAGATGCAGGATGTTTTTCAGCTGTTATCACAGGTGTCATTTGCGAATAGCACTGTGCTTATCCTTGGCGAAACCGGTACAGGTAAAGAACTGATCGCCAGGGCTATTCATAATAGTTCTCCAAGGAAGGACAGGCTCATGGTCAAAGTAAATTGTGCAGCACTTCCGCCCAATCTTATCGAGAGTGAGCTGTTCGGACACGAGAAGGGGAGTTTTACCGGTGCCAGCGATCGACGGATCGGTAAGTTTGAATTGGCCGATAAAGGCACTTTGTTTCTGGATGAGATTGGCGAGATGCCAATAGATCTACAGGTAAAGTTACTGAGGGCTTTGCAGGAAAAGGAAATAGAGCGTGTTGGAGGTCGCGGGACGATCAAGACCGACGTACGGATTATTGCTGCGACCAATCGGGATCTTGAAAGAGAAGTTGCTGAAGGCAGGTTCAGGAATGATCTATTTTACCGGTTAAACGTATTTCCTATTACGCTTCCACCGCTACGGGAAAGAATTGAAGATATTCCGGTATTGGCTACACATTTTTTACAGAAGTTTACAAAGAGTACTGGCAAAAAGATCAATACTATCGCCACAAGGGCAATGGAAGACCTGGTTAACTATTCCTGGCCTGGTAATGTCAGAGAACTTGAACACCTGATCGAAAGAAGCGTTTTGATGACCAATGGCAATGTGATCAGGGATTTACACCTTCCGTCCCTTTCAAGAATAAAACAACAGGATGCCAACAATGAAAGCCGCATTAAAACCTTCGAGGAGAATGAGCGCGACCACATTATAAAGGTACTAACCAAATGCAAGGGCAAAGTTTATGGCCGGGGCGGGGCAGCAGAAGCACTGGGTCTAAATGTGGCAACGCTCAATTCAAAAATAAAAAAATTGAAAATTCAAAAAGGAACAACTTATTTTAAAAAGGATTTATAATTAAATTAGGGTAACCGCTCAATACTAACCGGAATATTGAGTGTCTTACCCACGGGAGTATTTTTTTCAGTTTCCCGCAGAGATTCATCCCAGATTATGGTTGGTATTTCCGCATTTCCCGCCATCACGGTTATATGCGCCGATGTAATTGCACCATTTTCCAGCGCAATATAACACGTGATCTCCAGGTCTTCAGGAACAAAACCTGCCTCCCCCAAAACAAAACTCAACTTCATAGCAAAATCACTTGCATATGCAGCGGCCAGCAGTTCTTCCGGGTTGGTTCCAGAACCGTGTTTAAAGCGGGAATCAAAAGTGAACGAGTTGGCGTTAATTTCTTTACTCTCACTTGCTAATAATCCATGTCCCGTCAATCCGGGCCCGTTCCATGTTGCAGTTGAAAAGCGTTTCATTTTTAGTAGCTAATTGATTTTTTGTCATTTCTTATTTTGATGATTT
>Ga0247734_1001368_pt1 | contig 18676 bp, 13 predicted proteins | sample UWRJL103311B2_FD_180933 | JGI IMG/M metagenome (GOLD analysis project Ga0247734, IMG submission 180933) | Plant litter microbial communities from Arlington Agricultural Research Station in Wisconsin, United States - UWRJ-L103-311B-2 | ecosystem: Environmental > Terrestrial > Plant litter >... | reverse complement strand
GCTCACCACCAAGATCGGCTACTACACCGCGGCTGCGTTGAAGGAGGCACCTGCCCAAGCCAGCGCTGCGAAACCTGCGGCAGCGGCGGCGGCCGCGCCGAATAGTCTCGGCTCGTTGATCGATATCAATGCGTCGAAGCTGCTGAATACCTCGAATCTCAGTTCGGTTAGAAATATCGCCAGCCCACCGCCGGCGGGCTATGCAGTGGCATCCGTAGGAGGACCGCAGTTCCTCATCCACCTAGTCTTTACCGAAGCCATCACCCCGACTCACTTAAAACTCAGCATCGTCAAGGACGGGCTCTCGAATGCGCCGTCGCGGATACAGATAGGCACGAATGTGGTGGTGCACACCACGAAATCACCGGAAGGGGTGGAAACCAACGACCTGGAGATGGAATCGATATCGAAAGCAGAGAATACGCAGGCGTTCAATGTGTTTTCGGACGAATATGTGGACGGCACGGCGGAGCTGAAGCTCAAGGCGTCGAAGTTTACGGGGATCAAGAGCATGACGATTCGCGTGGATGCGAATCTGAGTGGGGAGGACAAGGTTATTTGTAAGGTTGGCAGGATGGAGCTTGTTGGCGGTAAAGCTTAGTTAGGAATGAAAAATAATGTTTAATGAATCATGACCTACCTTTTCCCCCCGAGGGTTCATTTGCTTTATTGGTTAGTACGTACGTAACGAGAAGTAAGAGTCTGAAATAAGTCGCTGCTGCATTCCTTTTTTCCAACTCCAATTTTCGGGATTCTATCCCGAGGAAGGAATTTCCTACTATTCATAGAATGTTCAAACCTTATCGCCGCGCCTACGAAGTTCGAAATGATCGCTACGGTCTTGGGAAACTTTTCTCCCACGCGAGATAGCTTTATGAGTTATATGTACATCAACACACAACCCTCAACATATTTTCACTAACCGGGGATTTTAGGCATGGATTGCAATACCGCATCTCATATATACTATCTCAAAACCTCATCACATTTTTAAATAAAGTGTGTATATCAGTCCTCCCCTCCTATATTTAGACTGTTGGCTTTCAGGTACCTACCTCGGTAGTCATCTACTACCTCATACCCAACACGAATTAGAAGCATTTTCTTAATGTGGGAGGATGTTGTGTATAAAGGCTAGATATACATACCCGTAGAAGTAGTATGTATATATATCTCACACACATACAAAAAAAAACCCCCATTGAAGTTGATTCATTCCTCCACTTCCTCCAAGATGATGTTGTCGTTGCTCGCTTAATATGTTTTAGCGAGCCCCCAGCCCCTGAGTTTTTCTTTTCTTCCTTTTGTGCCACACATCGTATGTCGCTTGCGCATGGGCTGTGTTTTTCTAAGTCTGGGCCACGCTTTTAGTTTGTTGGTTTGCATTGAAAAAAAGGGGGGAGGCTGTGGGTGTCTTTTGGTGAGAGTCTGATTGGGTGTGAGGAATGATATCATGTATTTGTACGGATTTCAATGTTTGCGTTTAATTTGGTTTACGATGGATGTGACTATCTGGAGGTGGTGCGAGGCAACAACTATTGCCTTGGAAAATATATAGAGCTCAAGAATCTACGGTTGGGCGCTAATTCACGGTCGTCTCATGTTTCTGTTTTAGTCATTCTTCTCCCTAAAGTCCCGCATACGAGGAAGTTATGCTTGTGTATAAAATTTTAAAACTACACTTTTTGGTTTATCTCGGTTCTCTGTATGTACTCTAAACCTAATATATGAAGACTGGGTGGAAACCTTATAGCGAGAGTAGTCTGTGTGCTAATGTGCAGTCATGAAATGAATGTTTTAACGAACAACTGATTTAAAATCCCGGAGTCAATGATAAAGCTTAGACTTTCCACGTCTCCTCCAAGATGAAGTCGGTTGCTTTTTCACTCAGCATAAATGTAGCGACGACAGGGAAAGCCCCAGGGGTGCGAGGGAAAGCAGAACCATCCACAACTCTAAGGTTCTTGGTGCCTCTAACGCGGAACTTTGAGTCCAACACGGCTTTTGGGTCTGAATCGGGCCCAATGGCGCAGGTACTTGTGGCGTGATGGCTCCAAGTCTGCTCTCTGATCTTTTCCTTTACATTACACTCACGCGCGTTATTATCGCAAGGCCAGTTCTCCTCAAACGGCCCCAGAGGAGCGGGAATCTTGTCAAAAACCCCACGGGCGTAATTCACGGCTTCTTCCATCGCCTGCAGGTCGCGCTCGCCTTGTCCACCTTCAAAGAACCTGAAATTGATCTCTGGAACCTCGCGAGGGTTCGCCGACCGAAGTTTGACATATCCCAGGTTGCTCTGCGTACCGAAGTTGACAATTTGCAAGGCGAACTCGTTGGGGAGCCCTGCTGGGACGTTGTTGACGGTCGCGGATGGCCAATAGCCTCGATACGCTCCAGATTGACCCCACATGTAGACGTCTCTTTCTTTAGCGGTGCTGGATTTGAACATGATAGCATCTAATGGACCAGTTGTATACGGGCCCTTTCCTTGGTACCATGCCTCGAGACATGGATCTCCCGGAGCCCCATAGGTGCAGACAGGCGCTTTTGATGTGAAAGCTTGAGCTGCATTTGCAAACATTCCGAATTCTTGATTGTCTTGAAGGTTCCAACCAACTCCTGGCGAATCCAAGACGAGAGGAATATTGAATTCGGCAAGCTCTTCCTTAGGTCCCACTCCACTAAGCTTCAGGATTTGAGGTGAGTTGAAGGCACCACCAGCGAGAATTACTTCCTTCCTTGCAAAAGCTTGAGTCTTGATACCTTCTTTGGTTGCATTGTAACGTGGATCAGCAGCATACATACTTTGCCCCTTGAGGTATTCGACGCCGATGGCCTTTGGTGGCGTAGATCCTTCCTCGAATAATACCTTGGTGACGAAAGATTCGAGCCCAACGGTCAGCTTGTATTTCTTGTTTCCAGAGGCATCGACTGCATCTCTAGTATCTACAACGGGGTTCCTAGAGCTGACTCTTCTTCCTAGCGGATCTCTATGCGCTGGAAATCCCCACAAACCCGTCTGCTGGTCTCGCTCTGGACTTCCATTGTTCAAGTCTCCTTGAACCAAATCAAATATCTTCTCTGGATCCTGTCCCGCCTGTCTGGCAACTTCCTTTAGGACAACTTGAGCTTCTGTCGAGTTTTCTAAAAGCTCCGGTGAATTCAAAGTAATGTCCAGGTAGCCCTCGAATCCATGACCGGGGGTTCCCTTCGGAACTGAGTGGTCATTTTCGAGTCTTATGAATGCCTTGCGCAAGCTTTCAGCGCTATAGTATGTTGTTAGAAGTGTTTCAGGTTTAGTTTACTCGAGAGTTGAGCGTAACTTACCTCCAGGCTGAATCACCCGTTAATTCAGCTATGTAATCCCAATCTGAATCTGGAGGAATTGGTGCACACATAGCATTATGTGTAGAGCAACCACCCCTACGGAACACTGCATCAGCCGCTGTCAAATATAATATCTTACTTATGGAACTCTAATGAGCAACTCAAATTTGCTTACAGTGTACCCGCTCTTGGGTAGTAGACACCAAGCATTGTAGCACCAGCAGGAGGTTCGGTGCCAACATAGAATTGACCATCAGTAGTCTTCCATGTGAGATGGGTATACCTCTTCGTGACCTCATCGTCTGAATGGTATCTAAAGTTGAGTGTCAGTGACTAATCATGGCTATTGGTTATATGTAAGAGTTAAACAGATAGGGTTAGAGGAAAGTTCGTGGCAGGTTAGTTATGTGTATTTCACATTATAAAATTCAACTATTTAAAATGTTCACTTCCGATGACTTACTTGACGAAAAAGTCCCACCGCATAATGGGATCGTTGTTAGCCAGGAAAAACCAACCAGCAACTGCCTCATTCAGATTTGCGCCCTGGTCATCACCGGCCTCCAAAACCAAAACCGAAGCTCCGGCTTTTGCAAGATTAGCTGCCAATGGACCACCACCAGGTCCAGAGCCTACGACAATATAATCATATACCGCATCTGTACTATTTTGCGCAATTGAGGTTCCAGTAAGCAGGCCAATGATGAATAACCCAAGACTCCACATCTTTGTCATTTCGACGTTTCTCCGAACGTTTGAAGTGCAATTGAAAGAGACGGATGCTTGCGCAAGACTTTTGCGAACTGTGCTTATATTTTGTTTTGAATAGCCTTTGAATGCGCATAAGCACTGCTAAGCCGGAACCGCAATCACTTAATTGCGAACGTAATTGCTAACTTAATTGCGGGAAATATTCCTATTCGATCCTAATGAGATATAGCGCTACTGCTATGGCAGTTATTCCCCGCATACCACGTAACTTGTCCTTTTATCCGGCCTATTAACCAGTCGAGTACTCAAAAAAGAAAAAGGAGGCTAGGTAGCTGAATTTTGGTAACCAAACAAAACGGTCGATAGATGCACTCGGCAATGGGGAGACCGCTGAGAAGCGAAGCCTGAAGCCACAACAAGCTTTCGTACGAAAAATATTGCCTTGGCTGGCCGCAAACATTAGAAGGAAAGAAAGATTTGCATTACTCAAAGCGCATCTTCCTAATCTAAAATCTGTTCCTTTGCCTCCCATCAATTGTGATCACGTGAGGGGAATTGACTCCAATTATCGATCATCTACATGTATATAGCACGGCTAAAGTTGATCCGGCGGTCCGGCGTTTTTTGGATATAGCTAAGACATTATAGAATCTCATTTTGGCGGTATATTTAGAGATTGAAAGGAGGACAAGAGGGGAGAGATTCGGCAAATCCGAATACACCTCGCTAGACTGATTAGCTTCAGGGGTACATGCAGCGACATCATGTCACGATTGTGATAGGTTGCTTTTTACGGCTGATAGGGTGTACTTTACAAATGTATACGGAGTATGTCTATTTTCATTTCTTCGTCTCATACGATTATACAGTACATAAGATATGTATGCGTTATCCTCGAAGAAATTTCACTCGACTTTTATTTTCCCATGAACAAACATCACTTTTTCCCTGTATCCTTAAATCCTTAAATGCAGCAAACTAATGAAACCCTGTTCATGCTTAATTGCCGATTTTAGTTGCAGATCAAGCGGGTTGAGGTAATCAGACGGATTTGTCAGCCCAATGACTTTTGCACCTGGGTATTCTTGACTGTTCTGTGTACTAATTCAGTATCAGTGTTGCTCAAGTTCTTTGTAATTCAGATCAAGAGGTTAGAAAATATTGAGAGTATAAAGAACAGATAGCTTTCTTTCCAGATAAAGGGTCATTATTGAGATCCATCTTCCAAGGAAATGAATACTAAACCATCAACGAAGCAAAGTGGACGACCACCAAATACCAGGAAACGTAACGTCTTATCATGCACCGAATGCCACAGACGTAAGCAAAAGTGTGATAGAGAAAAGCCATGTCATGACTGTATCGAAAGAGGTGTACCACAAAAGTGTTCCTACCAAGCTCCCCTGACGTGAGTATAGTCAATTTGCTCTTGTACTGCAAACTACTAAGTGACTGCATATAATTAGACCCAACCGACCACCCACAGAGACAATCAGTGGCAAGTATGCACGTTTAAGGAGAATTGTTACAGGTAGCGAGGTGGTGCTCACGGGTAAGCAAGTTTCCAAGAGCCTGAAGCCACCCAATTTGGGAAGTCTTATTCCCGGTTTGGCTGCTTCGGATGCTTTGTATTGCCATGGATATAGATGATCTAATATATGATTTTCGCTTCAACTCATTCTAACTACTAGTATTGTAAATCTACAGCTGAATCTATCAATGCGCTTCAGGGTCCAGATCCGCAGGATTATTTCCTTGGATTTGCTTCACTTACTACTTGCAATCCCAACGATATTTTTGCTTCAGCGAAGGGAACTAATTACTATGGATCGGCTATACACAATTATTCAATCCAGCGCAGTACAGCCGGAAATCTTACCGACGGCTTTGACCCATGGTTTTTAGGAGGATTTGATCCGTTCTCAGCACTCCCAGAACAGGATGGCGAGCCTATCCCCAAAGTATCACTAATATATCATTGTAAGCCCCCCCCCTCCGTATCCACATTGGCATATCTCAATAAATGTTAGTCCTCCAAAGGCTAGCTCCTTGGCTAAGCACTTACGATGATACTTTAACGCCGTTCTCTCCTCGGCTTTCATGGCTCCCGTTTGCTTTGAACCATGCACCGTTGTTTTACGCAACATGTTTGTGTGCTGCTGTTCATCTTGATAGATTTAGTCCTGTTAGAGATCAAAGAAAATTGCTTTGGTACAAGGTAGAAACTTTGAGATTAAAAAATCAGGCATTGAGTATTCCGTCTGAAGGCGCCACTGATCAGATGATTCTTGTTGCTCTGATTCTTCTTCATTTCAATGTAAGTGATAAAATCAGAGCAAATGAGGGAGAGTAGGAGGCCGAACTGACATTCACTAAGACTGGGGGAGGGAATTTAGAAGAGTACCAAGCGCATCTTAATGGAATCCACCAAATGCTACAAGTTCGAGGAGGGTTGCAAAATCTGGGAATGCGAGGAATGGTTAAGAACTGGTTAGATATCTGCTACGGTCCCTGGAATAAGGGTTTCAGATCGATGGTATAATAACTCGATTGTTTTTATACCTCTCTTGAGTATGCTTGCTTTTATGTCATTCTTAAACTGCTGCATGGAAAGTTTGAATGGCATGTGGTACCGACACACTCTGGAGTTTATTAATGCCTGCCTCAAATGAGGCAATTCCAAAACGTCTCGCTTTGAGGAGTAGTGTCTATTCCAACGTCTTTTTCCACTCGTTCACAGTCTTAACCTCATTTGCAAACAAGGGCCAAATCAAGTCTGTTGCAGCATTCTTCTGTTGCGTGGTCCACCCTGCCGTAGCATCTGATAGCAAAGTAATATAAAAACCACTGATATTCTGTCGTTAGCCCAAACTCTCGCAAATAGCGACACAAAATAAAGACTAGGCAAACTCACAGCTCATACGCAAACCTGGCCGTTGACTCCAAGCAAGTATTTGCTGTCAAGCCCGCCATGACCAAATTCTCAATGCCCCGTTGCTTCAATTGATAGTCCAAATCTGTGTTTTGGAATGAACTATGATCATTCCTGGATTAACGAGCGTTTTAGTCCAAAGGGAGAGAAGAACTAACCTTGAGCACCAATGTTTACTGACTACTACATCTCCCTTTTCAATATCCGGTTCCAAACCTTCATAGATCTCAACCCCCCAACTACCTTCGACAAAAGCATCATGCGTCAATTGGCTCTGCTGAGCCACCGTGGGATGTTCTATCGAGATAATCAGCCCTAGATATTCACAGGATATTGGGCAAAGTAGAAAACTTAAGCTATCATGATACCAAGTTGAAAGCTCTAATAAAAATATGATAAATACTCAGCTCTGGAGTTAACAGTGGAAACAGAAAAGAACTCACTCCATCCCGCCAGAAACCCGGGCTTAATTTGCTGATGCAACCCGTAGAAAATCGGGATGTTGTTCTCACGTGCGGTGGCAACGAGAGACAGTAGATGTGTGATGGTATCCGTGTCTTTGATAGACTCTGCGAGGCGTGGCGTGAGTTTTCCTTTCGGGTGAAGGAAGTCGTTATAAGGGTCTATCAAGATTATCGCTGTGTTTAGTGGGACGGGCATTTTCACAAGATGGAATTTTGATATGGAGATCAAGGAGCGGTTATGGAGGCGTTGAAAGTAGTGAGCATTAGAGAGAGCGCGGAATCGAAGCTCCTTTATACAATTAACTAGAGGTGAAGTATATTTCTAGTAGGGGTAGTGGAGGGGCTGACGGTGTTAATGCCGGCAGAAGAAGCGATCATCAGATTTGCTCGTCCGCTGAAGAGGAGCAAGATACTCCTTTCCAACCTCGTGCTGTAGTCTGGTCCGGCTTCCATTAGAGTAAAACAAGCAGTTGATAGTTGCACTCTGCTGCAGTTAATAAAGATATACGATACGCAAAATTTGCTAATGATTCTCGCATGTTCGATTCAACCACACCCTCATTTTCACTATATTTGACAATCTTCCAATCCCCCCCATCCTCAGAACGCCACCAAGTAGGACAACACTCGGAGATTATGCAACAACTTGCTTACATACCTATTCACATTACTTATTGGAGCATGATTACTAATTAGTTCCACAATCATCATTCGTAGTACTAGGCTGGGATCGTAGAAAGTCAAAGTTGGGAAGAACGTGCCAATGTTTTTAAAAACGAAACATAGATTCAGCGATTTTCTAGTTCTACCCCGTCGTCGTCGCCATCCTCTGTGCCATCCATCATAATATCACTAGGCCGCATGTGGCGGCCGGGCGTTGTGCCAGACCTATGATCTCTTGCCGGACTTGCGATACGTATTCTACCCCTACTTACCTCTAATACTTTATCAGAAACCCACCACGCACACCTCTTCAGGACTCCCCACAACTTCTCTTGGCTCTCGGCTAGAGTACTATCATCCTTTGGATTTTCACTATGCTCGACCTTGAACTGATATTTTAGACAGTCCTTCACGGTAACAAGACCAGTGAGCCGTCCACGGTATTCGATCAAGATAACCCTTGGACCAATCTTGCGGAAAAGCTCCATGACAGTTTCTAGTGGAAGGCGAGGGTGTACTGTCACGGGTGTAGCATCTATAAAACGACTGAAGTCAACAGAGGAGCTCGCTGAACCGATAAAAGTATGACCAGAGGTGGCAGTAGGTGTGGTGGGAGTTTGAGGATTTAGGGATGTTGTAGTAGTACTGAAATAACACTGCGCGCTAGGGCTGATCGAGCGATCTTTTTTCACACGATCGATGGCGTATCTTAATTCTGTGCGGCCAATGTATCCAATGAGTATTTTCGATACCCGATCTTCCAATATGGGGAAGCCTTGATATTTGTCTTCGCGAAGCAGTGATTCGATGGTTTTCATACTGAGACCAGTGGCTGGAAGTGATACGACATCACTAGTCATCACTTGAGATACTGGTACTCCAAAGGTATGCTCCTCCTTATTGTCCAAAAAGGGAAAGCCATTGAACCATATCATCCGATCCGCGATGCCCCCTTTCCCGAAACGTTCGCTAACTGCCTTTGTCACCCCCACCACGATCATGGTTGGTAAAATATAGGTGAGAGCACCTGTCAACTCAAACATAATGACAACGACTGATACCGTAATATGCATAATACCGCTAAGAGCAGCAGCAGCTCCAAGGAACGCGTAAGTGCCTGGTGTTATACAAGGTACATCCGGGGCACAAGCTGAGAAGAAGACTGAGGTTGGGTAAGCCTCATGTAGGGCTTGCACAATAATGCCGACCGTTCTGCCAAATGATGCTCCGATAGCCATCGACGGGACGAATATCCCCGCTGGAACTTTACATCCATACGATATAATAACAAGGAAGATACGAATGATGGTAGCAACGGTCAGTGACATCACCATCGGCCATCGATTCTCCTTATCGCAAAGACCGTTGTAATCCTCTGCCCCCTCACATTCGAGGAACAAAATTTCCATACTCTCAGTCATGTCGATCCTCAGGAACATATTTGGGTAACATATTATGGCTGTTCCTGTCGCTAGCAAAGTAGCTTCTAAGATGGCATAGTTGCCCAGGTACTTCTTCCGAAACGTTTGAGCTCGCAAGTTCCATTTTATAGTGAAGGCACCATAAAGACCCCCGAATATTCCTAGGATAATGAAAAACACAACCTCGAAGAAATGCCACGTCCGGTCATAGTGAACTTGGAACATGACAAGCTGTCCTGTCCTGAACGGGTTCATAGCTGCCAAGACAGCGGTACCAACAAGAGCACAGAAATAGCTTCGCCACATGGTTTTGAGGGGAAAGTAAGATGACATCTCTTCGAGGGAGAATATCACACCTCCTATCGGACTACCAAAAGCGACGGCTACTCCAGCTGCCGCGCATGCACTTAATATCTCCCGAGTCTTCGAAGCATTTCTCTTATACTTCTGAAACATCCTTGATATGACGTTTCCGGTACAAACGGCGTAGTGTACGCTCGGGCCCTCTTTACCCACCGACAGGCCTGACGCAATGGCCAAAGGCAGTGCAATAGACTTGATGAGCAGAGTCCAAAATCCAAGAAATCCTTTCATTACAAAGCCAGCTATGATGCACTTGATTTCCGATATTCCAGATCCTGCTGCATATGGTGCAAATGCCTTCACTAAATTGGCAGACGTCAAGGCAAATATAGTCTAGATGGTTTAGCGTGGTAATAGTGTAGGGGTGGATATTATACTGACAGCAAATGTTATATATAGCAAGTAATTGATGGGACCAAAAGAGCTCCATCTAACCCAGTCATCACATCCTACTTTTTATTAGCATAGTTCCCAATTCATTTCCATGATTTTCGTACCATTATCTTCACCCCAACAACAAAAGTTCTCATTGAGATAAAACGCCGTTTTGCAATGCCCTAGTTTTACATCCGAAAGCCATTCGGTTATGATATTAAGAAACGCCGCATTCATTCCAATAGCCGCACCTGTCGCTATATTAGTTCTATTTCCCCATTGATAATAGTGCTGCCTCACCAATTATTGTAACTACGATCCAACCCTGTGCCGCCTCATAAGATTCCCACAATCTATATCGCCAGCCCGCATGGCCGCCTCTCTCAAAGAATCCTGCGGTTTCTCTCCGCTGAACTTTCCGTCTTGCCTGTTCTTTTGCGGCATCCTGTACCCAATCTGCTCAAGCTTGTAAGCAAATCTGCTGCAAGTTGTTAATCGATTTCCGGGAACTACCTATTGTAGTAAAATCCTGTGGGCGAATTAGCATTCGTATCTAATATAAGCTATGCTACTGATCGATATGCGCATACCTCATATCTCTTGATCTCATCTATTTCCTCATCGATCTGGTGTTCTGTAACGTTAGGCGGACCAGCCTCGCCCTGTTCCGCTGTCGAGATCGCAGAGGAGAGCCTTGAAGAGAAAGAAGGGCGTTGTTGGACTCGCGACAAATTTACAGAAACGGAGGATGATCGGGAGTTCATGGCCCTAATTATACAGTCACCGCATAGTCATGCTGGCAAAGATGGGAAGTCATCCTTCATGGAGAGTAGTTGGCGACCACCACCAGATGCGGCCGCTAGCTCTATCTTGAGATGCCGCTGCTTACTAAGCCGGCTGCCCCTATTTCTCCCATTGTTTGAGGCTAGTGAAATAGTTGTAAGCGAGGTTATTAGGTAGTCTTTGAACTTCTTGAACTATATATGTGCGGAACAAATTACCTACATATCCTACGAGAAGCCCAAGTGAGGGTTCAAAGTCGAGAGCTCCCATTTCGAAATTCATTAGGCTAGGTCATGATACATCCAATTATAATAGTTACTCTAAGTGTGATTTGAACAGTACATACTTGTCGGCAAGATACAGTAAACTGTAAGGTTACGCTGTCAAATCGGTTGCTTTTACCAGAGCTCTCAATTACCACCACAAGAACAAGAACTTGGTTGTTGCACTTATTCAATTAAAAAGAAAGTTCAGCATAAATTGCAATTTCTAATCACGTTAAAACCCAAATCTAGAATAAACAAACAAGGGACAGGCCAAACTCAAAAACCAGCACTATTCCAAAAAGCCAAAACGCCAAACTCCCGCTTGCTATCCTTCCCAAAAATCTTAGACTACAGGGCGATATAAATGAGAGGTAGCTGCAAAGTGTGTTTGAGAGAGAAACTGGAATTTAGAGGTGATGTATTCATCCTAGTATGGTATTCTGCTACCCTTTCAACATCCCCTTTCAACATCCTCAAGCATGCTTCGTTCCTTTGTTGATATTATCAAAAGGATCAGTCAGTTCTTCCCGAAAGTTCCTACAGCGAATACAATTGCAGGTAACCCATATCTTTCATCGCTTAGATGCTTAGATGCTTGCGCTTTATCGATGAAATTAGGAAGAGGATCGCACGATTATGGATTGCGACAATGAAGGAGCGGATGTAGTCGCTGCAAACCAACAGATAGCCTCTCAACTGTTGTTGGCACCATCCTATCTCTTTCCATGTTGTTTTCAACCCATGCCTCACCATTATTCAATGTTATTAATATTATTATCCCTTAATAATATGACTATTATTTGCACGATTGCCATAATGGTATGTTTTAATAGACGTAATATTATTTATTATTATTTGTTTGGGCTTGAGAGCACCAGAATGTACAAAACAACCATTAGCAGACATTAGAATATTTAAAGCCCACATCACTCCTACATCCAAAAGGAATAAACAAACACCACCGTTGTATATATGCAAATGAGAGAATATTGAAACTCATGCAACAAATGCCAACTGGTCTGTTTGACTTTGCGAGCCTCCTCGCTAGGATACGCAACGCCGGTCTCGGGTTCTCTCACCAGTAGGTCCTCACGATCCGGCACCGTTGGTGGACAAATCGCATATTGAATTGGGGCCCAGCAACTCACTACGCAGACAAGCCACAAAATCGGAGGCCATCCGCAGTGCGTAAGTATGTAAAGGACGTAATCTTTCGTGGTTTGGTTATTGACGCTCGCATAGCAGTAATAGCAGCTAAGGCCAATGGAGCCAAGGACGAATATGATGTAGACCAAATGGATCCAAGCTTTGCAGTCAAACAGAGTGACTCTAAGCCGTCGCCACAGTCCTGCGCGTAAATTGACATCGCGCTCGTTGAGTTCTGACGATTGACTGCCGGAGGAGGTGAAGACTGCGATTTTGCCGCCCATCCACTTGGGAAGAATAAACGATTGGAAAACGGAAAGTGCATGATCTAAAATCCGTCGTTAGCTTTTGTCATGATCATGGAAGAAGAAGTGCACTTACAAGGAGCCATCCACATCATCCCCCTTGCGTCCCTTTGGCCTACAAAATAACCAGACGGTATATAGACAACAAATTCGTTGACTCGGTTAAGGAACATCGTGATGAAACAAAAGCGTGAAAGCAATTTCAACTGATCCATGGTGGCGTATGGAACCATGTTACCCCCAGAGTACAGGACGATGGGGCACGTAAATAGCGAAAGCACAAGGAATATTGTGAATAGCGACGAGACGGTGTAGACAAATCCGGAAGCGCGCTGCAGCGCTGACATATGCTTGACAAGAGGACCAAATAAACAGAAGTTAAGTTTAAGGGAGGTTTGGACCGTTCCAATTGTCTGATTACCTGTTAGTTATTATGACTACAAAAACAAGAATGGTTAGGCTTACCCATCGTGTGCGTTGTTTGAGATGACCTGAAAGGCTCTCTGGGACTGTTCCGAATTGTAGCGGTTCGTGTACGAATGCAGTGTTCCAACCGGCTCCCAGAAACATGCTGGATGTGCAGACATCCTCGGCCAAAGATCCGAGAGGAAACCAGCCGATACTGTCAAGAGCATCCCGTCGCATGATATAGCCAGAACCTGTGCACCATGCGACTCCCAAAGTATCCTTTATAGGTTCAGAAATGTGGATGAATGTGTCGAGGCTTTGGCAAAGAGGGTCATCTTTGGGGACATTATAGAATTGCTAGGATTCAATTAGAAATGCTGCGTTGTGGATGTGTTAGAGTAACTTACCTGTGGTGGACATGCCATTGAGCAATTAAGATCCTGCAGCATGTGAGGCAATAGTGCCCTCAGCCAGCTCTTCTCGGGGATCATGTCAGCATCCAAAGCAGCTACGAAATTGGCAGCACCACCTGGCATATTTTCGGTTTCCTTGAGGGCATAATTGAGATTTCCTGCCTTAAAGTGATGTGGAACACCAGGGAATTTTGGCCTCGATAAGTAGTACATATTTTCGAAAGAGTGTCTTTGCCTGCTTTCGACCAACTCCTTCAAGCCTGCGGAGGCACCGTCATCGAGAATGAGCACACGGAATCTGTCGGATGGATAGTCCACGTTACAGGCAGCCATTGCAGTGTCTAAAACCAAGCTGTCCTCCTCGCCACAGCATGTGACTAGGACATCTACAGATGGCACGGAATTGCCAATTAGACGAAGCTTGGGACGGCGACGGCCTCTCATCATCATCATTGACCAGGTTCTATGCATAACCATAGGAATAGCAACCCCGATCTCAACTGCAATGAAAACCCATGCCATCCAGAAGATCTCATTTGCCTGATGTTGAGCATCGATGGTGAACCGAATTCGTAGAGCAAAATACCCCCAATAGGATAACAGTGAAAGTGCGGCCCAGAAGGGTGTCGTCATGTAAATCCATCTCTGTACTTTATTCATATGATCTATATCATCGTGCGCAGCAATACGTTGAATAGAGTAGTCATTGGGGTCATCGTCGGAACGTCTCTTAACGAGATCTGCATCCTTGGGGAACAAGGATGGTCTCCGACCAAGAACTTCATAAGTTTTAGAGTTCCTTCCGTCAAAGTTGAACGGATCCGGGAAAGACGCCTGGGAGACACGTCTAACCTCGTTGACCTTGAGTTCTAGCGGATTGCCAACCTCCCTCAATACGTTCACATGGCTCAAAGCACCCACAGCCGCTGCGGATCCTCTCCTCATCACTTCCACAGCAGCAGTTGACCCTCTTCTCAATGATCTTTCCACAAATACTCGACTGCCTCGATTCTGGTTCCATGGACCATCTTCTAGATCGTTTTGTGATTTTTCGGAGTCCGGATCGAATGGATTAACTGTCCATGTAACTCCGCTTTTTCTTTTTTCCTAAGATGAAAAGTTAGAAATGCTAGTACTTTTCTATTAACCGGCATGCTTACATCTTTGCCAAAGTCTGGCTCATTTTTCTCTTCAGCAGGCGTTTCTAGTTCCACTACGGTACCTAGATCTCTCGCTGGCGGCAGTGCAATCCGAAATGGAATCTCTGGTTTTCCATCATCGCTATGAACGGATCCCATGCTCCCGAAACGCACACTCCTAGCTGATGATCCGGATATGGAAGTTCTCTGGTTTTCAATATTGGGAGTGTCGGTTGTAGTAGGGTCAACCTGTGACACTCGTGGTCTATCAAGAGATGAACGCATGGAGCTTCGTTGTGATCTCAAGGATCTGGCGTTGCTTCCACTTGGAGGTGTGGAGAGTGGATCAATGTCATCTCGATCCATTGTGAAGTCTTGATTTGAAGAATGTTTGACACAACTGTAGTCTTTATGTATAAGGTGTGGTTTCACTACAGAACGAAAACTAATATGGGATATAGGATAGTAATATATATATGGAAGAACAAACTGAAGAATGAGCACGGACTCGACTGGTCCGGAAAACCGGGAGGAAGAGTATAGATAAAGTGGAGTGAACAGCGACTCTGAGAAACTCGAGATAATAGACAGCTCGTCGCTCAAAGGGCAAACTCTGAACTTACAGAGCTCTAGATGCAGCATAAGAAACCCACCAAAGCTTAATGGAAGTGTTTCGAACTACACGAATCATTTTTTTACACGCCGAATTGCATAGCTCAAGAGTAGCCTTGAGTATCTGCAACATTCGTTGAACAGATGGCTCTAGCGAATAGGTGGATCTTTCATATTTGCATTACTACTTTCTTGGTTCGCGAGGTTAGCTTATGGCTCGCGTCTAGGAGAAAAAATACATACAAATGATGTACGTGCTCAAGTGGAGTCTACATCTAAGTCAACTCGGTGATAAGTCTCTCGATGAAGTTGACTCAAGTGAACAGAGTTCCAAGATCGGTGTAACTGGAACTGATCAGGTCCTGGGATTTTCCTCATCTATCGTCTACTAAGGGTATAGCTTGGTTTTTTTGTGGAGAGTTTAGGCTGAGTGAATCCACGTCTTGCTGTTTTAGTCTCTTAATGCATGGCGAGAGCAGCTACCAAGGGTTTCTTAATACCTCCACCGTTAGAAATCCACGGCTAGAGGCCTAGGTCAATTAAATCCGGGCTACTTGTGGGATGGAGGCTGAGACCCACCTTTGACATTTGCTGGCGTTTTGTACAAAAACAGGTATCTAACGCGTATAAGTTGACGGATAGCACGGCCTCCCTAAAGGGGGAACGGTTGTAGCAGAGAGCATTGTTAAAGCATAAAAGAAAAGAGAGGGCTCCTCAGAAAGAATAGAAGTTAGCTAAGCCTGGTAGTATTTCATCGAGCTATTGAGCTCATAACTGTTGCAATTGGGGAGTATCAAACTAATCGCAGGCAGTGGTGGGCAGCAATGTTGTAAGAATCTACCAACAACATGTTGTCGATGGTAATTCGCCGCTTAAGGTTAGCCGATGGCGGTTACCCTCCACCCAATTAACAAGACGCAAATGATTTCCACTAAACTTAGAGTGGCAAGGACGACGAAAACTACGGGGATTAGACGAGCTGTCAAGGAGAAAATGATGTGGCTGAAATAGATCTCTGCAGTGGCTAGATTCTTTTGGAAGATCTGAGAGTGAGCTCATATGCGGTTCTGGTGAACCCAAATTTCAACGCTTTTTGCTTGCCACGAGACCTGATGTCATGGAACCATGACTGTGGTAACTTTTTTACGACAGGTCGCAAAACGATGGGAAGTTTAACCCTCTTGAAATGTCCCAGATCTGGAAACTTTTTGCTAAATACCAAAGTAGTAGGTACTGTAGATAAAAGGAAGAGAAGTTAGGTCGAAAGTAGCAATACTAAGGTGCCAGATGCCACGTCGTACTAAATCCCAAGAAAGTCCTAAGATGGGGAACTAGATTGGTTGAGGATCACATTAGTTACCCGCCGCTAGGCCGCGGATCTGGTCTTTTCCGATTAACCGGGGACTTTAGAATCATCTAATACAGATCGTGGTCTAGGTCTGGAGATGAAAAAAGAGAGAAAGGTTAAAAGGTGGCTGAAGAACAACCATACGTCTGTGGAGTAGGCAAATGATATACTGTAGAACCGCATTCTCGGAAATATGTGCGTCAGTGGCAGTCCGAGTATGCAAAGGTGGTACAATTTTGAACACAACAGTTTTAGATACAGCATAGTCTTCGTTGTTTATTTTAGAGAGCAGATATAGAACCTGCTGCTGCGGTATGAGAATCAAGGTCAAGAATGAGCTACCGAGGGGGGTAAGTAGAGAAAACATTGCTATATTATCAGTGAATCCACTGCGAGGCGTTCTTAGGCGAGATTCTTACCAATGTTCTGCTATTTGCAATCACCATAAACCTCATAGAAGCAGCGAGCGAGAAAGAGAGGAATGAAGATGCTAAGACCCATTCTTCCTCTGAAGATGGAACCCGCCCCGACAAGCGGTTAGCGTAGATACTAGATACTAGATAGGTGAGTGGGTTTCCTTTTCTTGATTCTTGGCTACCAGATTTGTATATCTATTTGAAATAGCCGGCAATAGGACGGTAATGATGGGGAAGGCTTTGTTCGCTGCTAAGCCTTAAAATCTAATACCGAACTGATAACCAATGGCCAACCAAGACTACAAGATACGCTCAAAGTAATCGCAACTAAAGCCTGTGTAGACTGCGTTTTCCTTAATCCGTGGATAGTAACAACCAGGTAAGACACTAGAAGACAAAATCGAACATGATTAGCGGAACCTTGTTCCCCATTTGCTTCAAGTAGCCGATTTTGACTTTCTCTAAGCTATCGTGGCTCATATGGGAATCTAGGGATAGAGAAGAACTCTAGTCGAACTCATGATGGCATTCTAAAGACTCCCCTAGTTTGTCCCTAGGGAGGTTCTCGGTTATCCTCGCTCCCGCTGCCTCTTCTGGGTCCTTTGGCTAGAGTATCATGTTACTCCATTATTGCAATGCACGGAATAAGTACTGCCGTTGCGTCAACTTGCTTGGCTTGTCTCCAAGATTTCCGTAGACTTGGGTATGGCACCACTGGAAATAATAGCTGCTGTCTTTTTTTTTCGGACAGAAGTTTTCCCGTACGTATGAGACCGATGATGGCAAGAGCTGCGTACGTGCCCTGTACGATCTTCACACCCACAGGAAGACCCTCGTCACTCGATCTCTCGGAACAACCGCTTAGACGTTGGCCCGATGTGCCCAGGCTCGAATTAATAGAATCATCACGTGATATGCATCTAGACTTCTCAATTATTTTGATGGCTGCACACAAATTACACCATGTTACTCTATACCGGGGCTAAGGACTTCAACTGTATCACGTCAAGACCGTACGTATTTCTTGACTTTCTAGACATAGAATTACATACTTCATAATTAGATCTATGCTCCCTGGTCACTTCTGTGACAGAAGGCCAGGGCGAGATCATCAAAATCCGCATGGTTCTATATTGGCGGTTGAGATAATGAGGAAAATCCATCTCAGATCGTCTAGATTGTGAAGCGAACATAGCAGTCACCGGGCAGAGTGGAATCCCAATGTAGAGGGGAATGAACCTTTCTGAGTTTCGAGGTTGGAGGTCTAGGTGAGCCTATAAGCCACTGTAAAGCTGTTGGGCTGGGGGTAAAAGTTAAACTTCCCGCCGCTGGGTATAGTAATTCTGATATCGCTTACCTAGCTTGCTCGCTTGAAGGTCGTCTACGTGCGCTTGGAGGTCGTCTACTGTGGATACTTCGATTATTTCCGTTGATGTTGATGTTGATGTTAATACCCCGCTGGCCCAAATTGTACAAGACTGTAAACGTGGTGTAGACGTGGGAAAGACTTCGCCTAGAACCTTCGTGCTTATAATCTCGACTTACTTGGGATTACTGATCGAATGTTTTAGGTTTCTACCATTT